>Ga0207055_1126_pt1 | contig 16807 bp, 15 predicted proteins | sample Alteio_BWMinCont_57_FD_153293 | JGI IMG/M metagenome (GOLD analysis project Ga0207055, IMG submission 153293) | Enriched cells from forest soil in Barre Woods Harvard Forest LTER site, Petersham, Massachusetts, United States -... | ecosystem: Environmental > Terrestrial > Soil > Temperate forest >...
AAGCTAGTTGTAAAAATCAAATGCGATTCTCCGGCAGCCTGAAGAGGCTGTCAGAGAGCACAAGTGACTTTGCTGGGCAAGCTTTTTGCTCACCAATAGGCCGACTGTGCAAAAGTGCTGTAGGGGCATTTTCCTTCAACAATAATCTTTTTAGAAGGCATTTCTTTGCTTGCTGCGCAATCTATGAGGGCTTGGGTCAAATCTATCTTTCCTAATTTTACGTTTACAATGCCAAGTGTAAGAGTGATCGTGTCCCCAATTTCTGCAGCCGATATAGATTTATTTGCCAAAACTTTTGCTATGGCCTGTATCACCTTTTGAGAGGTTTCATCTTTTGATTTTGTTTGCTTTTCAAGAAAAGAAATCATCTCTTTCTGCGATGGAAACGTAAGAACTATCTCTGAAATCATTTTGTACTAATAATCTTCTACTTAGGATTCTTCTGGATTAACGCTGTTGGGTTTTCCTACAAGGCAAAACAGGCCGAAGAATCATAGCAAAATTGCAATTAAAAGTTTAGATAATTCTCACTAAAGCTTATCACAAGTTTGCATCTAGGACAAATACGCAATATTGTCATTTTCAAAACTTATAGAATTCAAAAAATAAAACACTGTTTACTCTCTACTTTCATTTTTTGGTACAATAGTGCGGACAGCGTTTGAATAGTCAGTGATTTTGTACCGCACTCTTGATTTTATTTAGTAACAATGTTACCATAAATTTTAATGCAAAACGAGATGACAGCTTGAAGAAGAAGCGGTCTGAGAAGCTACAAAATCTTTTGGAAGTTATAAAAGTCTGCGTAATCAAAGGTAATTATACCTTTTTGTCTCATGCAAACGAGAGAAGAATTGAACGTGGTATTGATTTGCCAACAATATTGGACGTTTTGATGACTGGCTATGAGGAAAAGAGAAAAACTACTTTTGACGAGAAAAGGAATAATTGGAAAAATGCAATTCGAGGGAAGACTCTCGATGAAGCTGATGTAAGAGTTATTGTTACCGTTGAAAATGATGATATGCTCATCATCACGGTGATGTATGTAGGAGTCGTTGATGAAAAATAGAAAAACTGAAACTGTGATTTATGAGGGATTAGGATTTCCTATTCGCTTGATAAATGTTCCAATGAAAAAAGCCTTTGGAGAATGGGTTTTCGACATCAATTTCAATCATCTGCAAATCGCTGTATTACTTCTGCTAGCAAAAAAGCAAACAAGACTTACAGGCAAAGAAATTCGCTTCATTAGGCACTACCTTCGTCAATCAACACATGCATTTGCCAAATTACTTGGTGTAACCCATGTAGCGGTTTTAAAGTGGGAAAGTGAAGAAAGGAAAATGACATCAAGCACAGAAATTTGCCTGCGCTTACAAATTTTAGATCATCTAGAAGTAACCGATAAAGAGTTTCGCAAAATCTATCTGACATTCAAACCAGAAGTCATTTCTAAGAAACGCGTCAAAGAAGAGCCCCTTGAAGTTGAAGTTGAGAAAATCGCTTGCTAGACGAAGAGCTTGCTAAACATGTTTTTCTAATGGCACTGCGTAATGTTGCTGAGGTCCAAGGCGGAATTAGCGCTCTTGCTAAAAAGTCTAAAGTCGGTCGCGAAAGCCTTTAGAAAACACTTTCAGGTACTAGCAACTCTAAATGACACACCTTGGTTTCATTAAAAGGGTTCCCGAGACAACATGCCAATTAGTGGTTTCCATCTTTCTCGATAATGAACCCTGTAGCATAACCCAGCCTTGTTTCGTTAAAAAACGGTTCTATCAGAATGCTAGTTAAACTTAGATAATCAACCATTAGGAATCTCCGGGTGTAGGATTCGAACCTACGACCAATGGATTAACAGTCCACTGCTCTACCACTGAGCTAACCCGGAATAAACGAGTGATAATATTACGCAAAATCTAGAAAAAACCTCAAGAGAAATTAAGCAAAATTAATCTTTTGGAAGCTTGAGGTTAAGATCTGTCGCGGCGTGGTCTAAAAGCTCTTGGAAAACGGCTTTCAGTAGCTCTTGAGTGGTGAGCGGCTCCTCCTCGCCAAGATTTTTTAGCTCAATTTTGGCAATAGGGGAGGGGCGTATGCTGCCTTCTGGGATGATTGCATATTTCACTTCAAGCTGAAGATTGGTAATGAGAAATTTTTTGATGAAAAAGCGTCTTTGGCTTTTTGGGACTGCGCTGTGGCTTTGGGCGTGAGATGAACGGTCCACAATTTTTTTCCAGTTGTTATCTGACGAACCAATGGAGAATAGCTCCACAATCATTTTTGGCTTGTCTATCTTAATCTCAGTAATTTCAATCTTGCCAGCTCCAAAACCTGTAAGTTCTTTAAGCAAATTAATAAAATTTAATTTTACTTTTAGCTTGTGTACAGTCAGGGCATTTTTTACTTTTGTGCCAGTTGGATTTTCAATGCGAATATCTTCTAGAGCAAGTCCATTGTGTGTAAAGGCGATTTCTTTAATGTGAACAGGGGTGTCGATTGCTTTGGTAATAGCCTGCGATAAAAATTCTGCTCGATGGATATAAAGATAAGAGAGAAAGGAGGTTGCAATAACTATTATAAAAGCAAGGCTAAAGAGAATCCATCTTTTCATAACGACACCTACATATTAGATTTCAAACTATTATAATGGTTTTCAGAACAAAAAGGTAGAAAAACTATTTGTAGAGAATAGCTAGCGCAGACTGTAAGAGCCAGTTACAAAAATCCGTAGCTATAATCCCGGCAGGGATTTTGGTGTCCAGCCCAGGGTAGCTTTGCTACCCTGGGAACCATGTGCAACCGAAATTCCTGCCCCGGCAGGGGCAGAGCTCTGCTGCTCCCGCAGCAGATATTGCATTACGCATTCATTACCCAGGGTAGCAAGCTACCCAAAGCTTACCACCAAAATCCCTACCGGGATTAATTTTTGGATTTTTGCAACTGCCTCTGTAAGTCTGCGCTACATCGAGTGGTTTAATAATCCATGCCGGCGTGAGGCATTGCGTGAGCTTTTTCTTCTTGCGGAGCTTCAGCAATAATTGCCTCAGTTGTCAAAAGCATGCTAGCAATAGATAAGGCGTTTTCAAGTGCGCAGCGGGCAACTTTCATCGGATCTAAGATACCAGCTACTATCATGTCGACAAATTTATCTTCACGGGCGTCATAGCCAAAGTTGTCTTTCAGCTTTTCAACTTCCTGAAGAATAAGTGCGCCCTCTTTGCCTGCGTTTTCTGCAATCTGGCGAAGTGGTGCTGATAGTGCACGTATGATGATTTTAGCGCCTGTGCGCTCATCGCCTTCAAGCTTGTCTACAAGTGATGTAAGCGCTGGGATGCAGCGGACAAATGCAGAGCCGCCGCCAGGTAAAATACCCTCTTCAATTGCAGCAGCAGTCGCATGCTGGGCATCATCTACACGGTCTTTTTTCTCTTTCATCTCAATCTCTGTTATGCCGCCAACGCGGATGACAGCAACACCACCTGCAAGCTTAGCAAGTCTTTCTTGCAGCTTTTCACGGTCATAGTCGGAAGTTGCATCTTGGATCTGCTGCTTAATTTGAGAAACGCGTGCTTGGATCTCTTTTTTAGATCCTGCACCTTCAACAAGTGTTGTCTCTTCCTTTTTAACAATTGCTTTTTTAACACGTCCTAGCATGTTGATGGTGACGTTTTCAAGCTTAAGCCCAAGCTCATCGCTGATAAACTGGCCGCCTGTAAGGATGGCAATATCTTGCAAAAGCGCCTTTCTGCGATCGCCAAAGCCAGGAGCTTTGACAGCACAGATTTTAAGGCCTGCTCTCAAGCGGTTTACAACTAATGTAGCAAGAGCCTCGCCTTCTACATCTTCAGCAATAATAAGAAGCGGTTTTCCAGATTCTGCTACAGCTTGAAGAAGAGGGATAAACTCTTTGATGTTATTAATTTTCTTCTCGTAGATGAGGATGTAGGCATCTTCGAGCACACACTCTTGTGTCTCAGGATTTGTCATGAAGTAGGCAGAAAGGTAGCCGCGATCAAAATGCATACCTTCTACAATATCTAAGGTTGTAGTAAGGCCTTTGCCCTCTTCAACAGTGATCGAACCCTCTTTGCCGATGCGCTCAAAGGCAGTTGCGATGATTTCACCAATTTCAGAGTCGTTATTTGCTGAAACTGTAGCAACTTGAGCAATCTCTTTTTTGTCTTTGATTTTCTTGGCACGCTTTTGGAGCTCTTCGATTACAACTTTAAGAGCTTGCTCCATGCCGCGTTTCAGATCCATTGGGTTTGCCCCTGCTGCAACGTTCTTTAAGCCTTCTGCATAGATGGCCTCAGCTAGTACTGTCGCTGTCGTTGTGCCGTCGCCTGCTTTGTCAGCAGTTTTAGAGGCTACCTCTTTTACCATCTGGGCGCCCATGTTTTCGAACCTATCATCTAGCTCAATTTCTTTCGCAACGGTTACACCATCTTTTGTAATGTGTGGTGAGCCGTATGATTTGTCGATAATGACATTTCTTCCTTTAGGGCCAAGTGTCTTTTTCACGGCGTTTGCAAGCAGTTGAACGCCTTTTAAGATTTTGTTTCTTGCGTCTTCTTTAAATTTGATATTCTTTGGTGCCATGTTTGCTAGTCCTTAAAATTTATTGTTCAACAATTGCAATGATGTCATCTGCGCGGACAATGACAAACTCTTCATCATTAATGAGCACATCTTGTCCTGAGTATTTATCCATTAGGATAGTGTCGCCAGTTTTTACAGGTATGGGAATGATCTTGCCATTTTTATCTTTTTTACCTGTGCCGATGGCCACAACTTCTGCCTGTTCTTGCTTTTTCTTTGCAGTATCTGGGAGAATAAGGCCGCCTTTTAACTTTTCCTCAACTTGAAGTCTACGAACGAGAACACGATTGCCAAGAGGCTGAAATTTCTGCTTTGTTTTTACTTGCTCACGAGTTTGTGTCATGGTTTCTCCTTTCTTCCTAACTATAGTAAAGCGCAAATAGTAATGTAGGGATGATTTTTTTTGCAAGTAAATTAGCACTTTCTTGTGAAAAGTGCTAATTCGCTACTTTTTTGTCAGTAGTTTTTGCAGCTCATCGGTAAGCTTCGAAAACTTGCCAATTGCGCGCTCAACAGGTTCTGTCGTGCGCATATCAACGCCGGCCTTTTGAAGCAGTTTGATCGGATAGTCTGAAGATCCCGATTTTAAGAAGTTTATATAGCTATCACGCTCTTTCTTGCCACCAGTTGTAACCTTTTCATGAAGGGCAGCTGCCGCACTTATGCCTGTTGCGTACTGGTAGACATAAAAGCCATAGTAGAAATGGGGGATTCTGGACCATTCAAAAGCAATCTCAGGATCGATTATCACATCACTTCCAAAGTAGAAGCGATTGAGCTTCATATACTCTTCTTTTAAAAGCTGGGGAGTGATGGGGATATGTTTTTCGATAGCTGTATGCAGAAAGAGTTCAAATTCTGCAAACATCGTCTGGCGAAAGAGCGTGGCTCGCATATCCTCAAGCTTCTCATTTATTAAAAATGCTTTTTGCTTATCATTTTTTGCGTTTTTGATGAGGTCTTGCATAAGGAGCTCTTCATTAAATGTGGAGGCAACTTCTGCCACAAAAATCGTGTAGTCAGAGTAGTGATAGGGCTGATTTGTTCTTGAAAAGAAGCTGTGCATGCTGTGGCCTGCTTCATGAGCAAGTGTAAACACATCGCGCAAAATTCCTTTAAAGTTCATCAAAATGTAGGGCGAGCTATCAAAGCAGCCGCTAGAATAAGCTCCAGAGCGCTTATTTACGTTTTCATAGCGGTCAACCCAGCGATCTGTTTTAAGGCCATTTTTCAAGATTTTTTGATAATCATCGCCAAGAGGCTTTGTTGAATTGATCACAAGCTCTTCAGCCTCTTCATAGGTAAATTTTCTATCATAGGAGTCCACAATTGGCACGTAGGTGTCGTAAAGATGAAGCTCTTTGAGACCCAGCACCTTTTTTCTTAGCTTCATGTATTTATGAAGCGCAAAAATATTCTCACGCACAGCTTTAATTAAAGCTTTGTAGACTGTGGTGTCGATATTTTTTGGAAAGAGCGCAGCATCTAAACAGGTGGCATATTTTTTTGCCCGCGCATGAAAATTGTGCTTCTGAACTTGGCCTTGTAGAAGTTCTGTAAGTGAATTCTCATAGCTTCCATATTTGTTTAAAAGCTGTGTGAATGCGTTTTTGCGAAGCGTTCTATCTTGATCGCGAAGATAGACCCCATACGTTCCATGGGTAAGCTCTTTCTTTACGCCCTTGCTGTCAACAACATGTCCAAATTTAAAATCAGCGTCAGATATTGCGGAAAAGGCTTTATGAGGCGATTGTAGCGCCTGATCCGCCAAAGCAATAAGGAACTCTTTTTCGGCGTCGAGCGTGTGTGGACGCAGTCTTGAAAGGCTTTCTAAAAAGAAGCTGTAACCTGCAAGGTGCTTATCTTTGATAAACTTTTTAAGGGTTTGAGAATCGATCGCTAAAATCTCTGGCTCAATCCAGGAGGTCTCTTGTGAAAAGAGGTGGTAGATGGTGGTGATTGTGTCAGCAGCTTTTCTTGCAGTCTCTTCAGTGAGGTCTTCATCATGGCGCAGTTTTGCATAGGTGTAGAGCTTTCTGAGTTTTCGCTCCGTTTGAAAATAGAGCTCTAAAAGTTCTGCAAGCTGTTTTGAGCTTTTTTGCAACTTTCCTTTGAAATTTAGAATCTCTTTAAAAAATGGTGCCGCTTTTGCCTTCACTGTCTTTTTAAGATCGGCTTCCCAAGCTTTGAAGTTTGGGTAGAGCGCTTCAACATTCCAGCTATCTTTTTTGGAAACATTTTTTCGTAAAACAGTCATTGAGCATTTTCCTTCTTTTTTTGCATATTCTAGTATTTATTTTTTATTAAATAAACAGCTATTCGATGACGGGGATGGTTTTTTCTAGAACTTCTTTGGAGCAGTAGACGGGAGTGTTGTGCATTAAGGCGAGTATGATGCAGTCAGATGGCCTCGCATCAATTTCCACAATGTACTTTAAATCACCCTTTTGCTGCTCGATAAAGAGTCTTGCAAAGTAAACAGTATCTTGAATGTCGTTGATAACAACCTGTTTTACTTTTACATCGAGACCTTTAAAGATAGAAGAGATGAGGTCATGAGTCATCGGTCTTGGCTTTTCCATATCGTTCAGATAGGTTTGAAGCCATTTTCCGACTGCTGGATCGACATAGATTGCAAACTTCTTTTCCTTGGTCTTGAGCACAATAACTGTGTAAGACCTCGTCTGCATAATCTTATCAAAGGATAGTTGCACAAGTTCTGAAGGCATACTACCTAGTAATTTATCTTAAAAATGTCACCTTAGTTTTTTTTGAATTTTTCGTCAAATTAACTTTTAGTGATTTTTGAAATTACTTAAAGCTTTTTAAAAAATTTTAATGCTAGGAAAGAACAGATGTCTCGCCGTTTTCTTTGCCGATAATGATGCGTCCTGTGTGATGAAAGAAAAATCCAGTTTCTACGACACCTGGCACAGAGCGTATCTTTTTTTCATCTTCTTCTGGATGTTCTCTTAATTTATCGAAATAGATATCGAAGATATAGTTATTGTTGTCAGTAATATAGGGTTTTTTGTCTTCGGTCATTCTTTGTTTTGCTTGATAGCCTAAATGAGCAAGATGATTTTGTGTAAACAGATGACCAAATATAACAACTTCAATAGGAAGAAAAGTTTTTCCAAGCAGTTTTACTAACTTTTTTTCTTCTGCCATAATAATCAGTTCAGAACTTGCATAAGCAATAATTTTTTCTCGTAAAAGCGCGCCGCCAGCGCCTTTAATAAGTCTTCTTTTGGCATCAATTTCGTCAGCGCCATCGAATGTTCTATCGATCTTTTTTACCTGATCAACACTGTAGCAGGGGATGTTAAGTGATCTTGCCAAATTCTCCGTTGCCTTAGAAGTGGCAACACTTTCAATTTTTATGCCGTCGTTTTTGATTTTTTCGGCAAGTTTTTTAACAAATGCTTGCGCAGTTGATCCAGTTCCAAGGCCTATAAGCATGCCATCTTCTACAAAATCACACGCTCTTGCTCCAACGCGCTCTTTGATTTCATCACTTGTTAAATTTGATTGCATCTACCCTCAAAATCTGTATATTACTTAAATTCTACTATAACAAGTGCAGGATTTATGCAGAACGATCTTCAAGATATTTTAAAGGTTTTAAAAAACTATTTGGAAGTTGATAGCTTTCAGGATGCTGCCATAAATGGTTTACAAGTTGAAGGCAGGCCAAAAATAAAATCTATTGCAACTGCCGTATCTGCCAGCTTAAATGTGATAAAAAAAGCAGTAAACCTTAAAGTCGATGCTCTTTTTGTTCATCACGGAGTGCTCTGGAAAGGAAAGGAGCAGGTAATTACAGGAAGTTTTAAAAGTAAACTAAAACTTTTACTTGATTCTGATATCAGTCTTTTTGCCTACCATCTACCACTCGATGCCCATGAAAAAATTGGCAATAATTTTGCAGCAGCAAAAGCTTTGGGCTTAACTGCCTTAGAGCCTTTTGGCTACTATCAAGGCGTACCCATTGGTGTAAAGGGGATTATGAAACCCTGCTCGCGGCAGGAGTTTCAAATGAGGCTTGAGAAGTTTTATGGGCAGAGTGCTCATCCAGCACTCGGCGGCAAAGAAAAAGTCTCCTCATGCGCGATCGTTTCAGGAGGTGCCCACAAACTTATTCTGGAGGCAATCGCAGAGGGTGTTGACTGCTATGTCTCAGGCTCTTTTGATGAGCCTGTTTGGCATCAAGCTTTTGAAGGCAAAATCAACTTTTTTGCACTCGGCCATGCAGCAACAGAAAAAATTGGCATCAAACTTTTAGGCGAAAAACTAAAGGCCGAATTTGGCTGCAAAACAACATTTATCGATGAACCAAATCCATTCTAGCATGATCACAAGATGAGAAAAAAACAACAGGATAGACAGGATGAACAGGATAAGAACAAGATCAAAACAAAAAGAAAAACTTAAGTTCTTCATCTAATAGGTGTATAAATCGTCGTCATACATGCGTGGTAAAGGTGGGGGCGGTTCGGAAGGTGGTTTAAAGCTTTTAAAATGCACCGAATGATTTCAAAATTTTCTTGCTTGCCTGATCTGCTTGATCCCACGAATATCTTTGTTTGGGATCAGTAAGCATCATTGAATAGATTAATAATTTCAATTCGTCATCTGCTGATAACTTTCCTTTTCCCTTTTCTAATTCTTTCTGTTTTTGAACAAGGGCGGCATGTTTTGGACCAATATAATCTTGTATGCATTTTGTGTGTGCGGTTTGATATTTCTCTTTTTCTTTATCGGTAAGAACTTTACCTTCCCCTAGTTTAGCAATAATTGGCCCTATAATTTTCTTCAACTCTTTTTCCAATGGTAAGAATTCGTCATTTACAAACATGGCTAAGCAAGAAAGGCCTAGAGAAAAAACTTCAAGTTTTGGTTTATCGCCTTGAAAATCTTTTACAAAGAGATGCTCAGGAGCCGTAAAAAAGGGCGTGTTATGAAGGCCTAGTAATAATACGCCATGTTCGTCTTGAGGAAAGCCTCCATCCTCTTTTATCTGAACTGTTCTGCCAAGATCGCCAATTTTGCCGTCCGGAAACCCGGCACGTTTACCTTTCGTCTGCACAAAAAGATTTCCAGGTTTAGGGTCTCCATGGAAATAGCCCATTTCATGCATTTTCTTGAGGCCTAAGATATAGTCTCTTACAAGTGATGCTTTTTGATGCGTGGTTAGCTTCAGCTTCTCCAATGCTTTTGGATCATCACCACTTTGCAATTTTTTAAAGCGAACCGATAATCGTTGCGCCGCAGAACTACCTTGAAGCGATAGATCTAAAGTACCTTTATGCCCGCAAAAACTTCTTATCTCAACAATCTGTTCCACTTTTGCTTCTTTAAAAAATCGAAGTAAATTGATTTCGCGAACTGTCTCTGCAAAATTTTCTTCAGGAAGATTTTTTGTTTTTTCTGTAAATCCAACTGCTTCTATTTCAGGGACTGCTTTTCGATTTTGGAGAGGTATAACTATACAATCAACAAAGGTTTTAATAAGACCTTCTCCTAGTATCTCCTTTGAATAAATGGTAACTTCGTGGGCAGTTATAGCTACAGCATGTTTCAGGCCAGATTTCTTCCTGGGAATATAGCGGGCTTGTTCGCCTATCAGCCCCTTTGCAATATCAGCAACTTGAACAACATCTCTTTCTATAAAATAGGCAAAGGAGAAGATTTCACTATTTGATAATGGTTCTTCCTCAGGCTTTTCTCCAGATGGCGTGCTCTTAATTTGTTTGAAGCGGTCAAAGACATCCTTCATTGTTTTAACAAGAGGTTTATCGCTTTCGCCCACAACAGTTAGGACCTCTCGAAGTAGAGCAATTTGATCATCTTGCAGGCCGCCCTTTAAAAGCTTATCCATTGCTTGAAAGTCATTATTTAGCAGGATCTCGTGAGTTTGCGCTTTGAAGTATTGAGCATATACTTCTTTCCATTGAAACTGTGCTTTTTCTTGCTCTACTAATTGTAATAGCTTATCCAGAGCTTTGAGGGATTCTGGGAGCTCTCCTTTGGCTTTTACTGCATCGATTGCTTCACGAAAATTTTTTATTAAAAGCCATTCGGGACGCGAATAAGGACTTTTTAAAATGACGTTCCGCAAAAGCCTGTAGAGCATTGTTCCTTCTGGATCGAGCTTGATTGCTTGTTTTATGTATTCATCTGAATACACGCGCCCTTTTCGAACAAGTTCCTCGACGTTTTCAAAATAGGTCTCTCTAATCGACGCCAGCAGCCTGTTTTTTTGAAAGGCCTCGGGAGGTAATTTTTCTAAAACTGCCCCTGCTTTTGAAAAAATTTCTGCACTTCTCTGGCCACCTCTTTCTAAAACAGCGAGTTGGTACTGTGCATATTTATCTAATAGAGGAGTATTCCTCTCATCGCGGAGTAAACTAAGCTCATGTAAAACAAGCCGCTCTCGAAGAGCACTTTGTAATTCGTTTACCGTTTCAGATTCTAAACGATGAAGAGGTTGAGCAAGTTTTGCAAGTAACTCTACAGATTGAGGAAAGGGCTTTTGCGAAGCTGTTTTTTCAATGGATTGAAATAATTTTTTTAACCACGCGTCTTGTTCTTCTTTTTCATAAATTGGAGGGCCTGATTCGGCAATCGAGTTCCCAATGAGTATTATGGCTCTTTCATCAAGTTGACCTCCAGTCTCAAAATAGGCCAAACGTAATTCGTGAACAGTGACAACAGGTTCTGTCTCGGGCTCGGTATCCTGTCTCTTAGCTATCTCAACAATTCTTTTCAAAATGAGATGCACATTTTCTTGTCCCTTAGGAAAACTGCCGTTTTCTTGAAGAATTTCGCCCAATGCTAAAATAAGATTAAATCCAATTTCATTAGTGAGATCGGGACGAAGTAGAAATGATTCAAACCATTTGGTATCAGATGCGATTACAAGAAGCCCTTCTAGTGCAGTTTTAAAGAGTCTTTTCTCACTTTCATCGTTGAGATCACATGTACAAGCTTTTTTGGTTGTAAACTCGATAAGTTTTGTTTCAAATTCTTGCATTTTGTCTTTAAAACCAGCATCATCTTTTACCTCTTGCATGGCGGCAGAAAGCGATCTGAGCATCACCTCATTGGCAACAAGTCCCCACAAAAAAGCAGTTAACAAAAACGCATCTTTTGTGCTCAAACTTTCTGCAGGTACACTTTCTAAAGCCTGCTTGGTTGGAAGAACGAAATTCTCATTTAGCCATTGAAGTGCAGCTGATTCAGGGTCATTTCTTAATTCCTCATCGATACAAGAAAACAATAAACGAATCGTCTCATCTGAAAGCTTTTCGTCACCAATAATTGAACTTATGGCTGTAAAGAGATAAGGATCTATTTGCGAAGCTTCTTTAAAATGGAGTTTAAAGGCAGCCTGATCTTCAGGCTTTTCAGAAAGGGCAAGTGTCTGAAAATACTCTAAATACTTCTCTTTTGCCTGAACATAAGGTTCTGTCTCTAAAACCTCTTTTGGCAAATTAGCAAGGAGGGATCCTAAAAGCTTGATGTCATGAGGATCATGGCGTAAGACAAGTTCGTGCAGCATCTTCTTCTCGATTTCTAAAGCTTGAGAAGATGTTTGCGGAAGCTCTCTAAAGAGCGCTGCCTGTTCATCAGACACAATTCTGTCAAAAGTTTCAACGATTTGCTTCGCTAAGGCTTCTGTATATTTTCCAAGTTTTTGAGCGTTAGGGCTTTGCTGCTGAAATTTTTGATTTCCGACAGCGCCTATCAGATCCTTAACTACTTTACTAATCTTTACGTCAGCACCAGGCGCTTTTTCTGTGCCCTTAATAGAAAGCGCAGCTTCATCACCGCTCCCTTCCATTTTTACTGAAAAGCTGTACTGAGAAAAGTCATATTCTGACATTGGCCCATCCTCTATCTCTGCCTTCATTTTAAAATATTTATTATATATTTAAAAACAATATTTTAACTGTCGAAAAGAATCCCTGAAACGCGTTACTATTTTTCTTTAAATCTTGAAAGGACAGCTATGACAGAACAGAATGTAATTACGGTATTAGAGGAAAGAGGCCTTATTGAGGCAATCACGGACCCAGAGCTTAAAAAAATGGCTCAAGATAAGACAAAGCCGCTGAAAGTGTACTGCGGTTTTGATCCAACGGCAGAGAGCCTCCACCTGGGAAATATGGTAGCTATCATGGGGCTTGCCTGGTTTCAGCGCTTTCATCATGTCCCCGTTGCGCTCGTAGGAGGGGCGACAGGGATGATAGGGGATCCCTCTGGAAAGGCTCAGGAGAGGGCGCTTCTCGATGCTGAGACCCTTCAAAGAAATGTGCAGGGCATTAAAAAAAATTTAGAGAGGGTTCTTCTACAAGATCAAAAGAGCGCCCATCCCATTTTTTTGAATAACTACGACTGGTTTAAAGATTTTTCCTTTATCACCTTCTTAAGAGAGGTGGGAAAGCACTTTCGCATCGGGACAATGCTTGGAAAAGAGAGCGTACGTGCCAGGATGCAGTCTGAAGAGGGGATGAGCTTTACTGAATTCAGCTATCAATTACTTCAAGCCTATGATTTTCTCTATCTTTTTGAAAATCACGGTGTGACTGTCCAGATCGGAGGATCTGATCAGTGGGGAAACATTACTGCAGGATGCGACCTTGTAAGAAAGCTTGCTGGCGCTCAAGTCTTTGGCGCAACGATCCCGCTCCTTGTGAAAAGCGATGGACAGAAGTTTGGAAAATCAGAAAAAGGTGCGGTCTGGCTCTCTTCTGAAAAGCTTTCGCCATATGAATTTTACCAGTATCTTTTTAGAGTTGAAGATCGAGATGTTGTAAAGCTTCTCAAAATGCTTACCTTTATGGACCTTCAAGAGATACATAGGCTCGAAAAAACGATGCAGAAAGAGGGCTATGTTCCAAACACTTTACAAAAAATTTTAGCTGAAGAGGTAACGAAGCTGATCCATGGCGAAGAGGGGCTTTTAAAAGCGCTGCAGGCAACACATGCCGTAATGCCAGGAAAGCTCATCGAGGGCAATGCTGAGGAGCTTCGCGCTCTAATGAAAGAGCTTCCAAGCACAAAACTTACGAAAGAGGCAGTTGATCAGAAAAAAGTCATTGATGTGGTCGCGCTCGCTGGATTTTTGCCAAGTAAAGGCGAGGTGAGAAGGCTCATCAAAAATGGCGGGCTCTATCTCAATAATCAGAAGATCGAAGATGAAAACTATGTGATCTCATCGCAAGACTATATAGAGGGCCAGTTTCTTCTGTTTGCTTTTGGCAAAAAAAATAAGGCGCTTATAGAGGTTGAATAAAATGATCTTGCTTGAAAATGAAAGAGATACGACAATGCAGCTTCAGTTATGAGTTCGCATCTGGAACTTAGCGGTTTAACGAAAAAAAACATTGGCAAAAAATATTTGGATGCGATAACTGTAACCCTTTCAAAGAGACCAATCAATCGTATAGAAGGAGCTTTAGTTCATGGATAACGGGACTAATCAAGATAACAACAAACGCACAGTAACGAAAAAGCAACTTATTCATCATATCTCCCAAGAAAAGGGAATTCATCCAAACGACGTTCGTCATGTAATCCAAGCATTTTTGGATAAAATGACAGAATGCTTATCTGAAGGAAGCAGGCTCGAGTTTCGAGATTTTGGAGTTTTTGAAGTTGTAAAGCGCAAGCAGAAGATTGGACGAAATCCAAAAAATGCCGCAGTGCCAATCATTATTCCGGCACGCTGCGCAGTCAAATTCACTCCAGGGAAAAAGATGCGCTTCTCAATAGAGGCCGATCTCGAAGAGATCGCTTTTAAATAAATATTTTACTTCACATTGTAGCGTAGGCTTTAGCCTGCGCTTTACACGATCTTTATGCAAAGTAATTTTTTACTTCTCATTCACCTGGTTTTCTGTTATAGTATTTAAAAAATTTGAGGTTTTATAAATATGAGTTTACAGCGCATTTTTATTGCTTTCTCTATACTCCTTTTTGGAACAATTGGAGCACTCGCGCTGAACAAAAAACAAAAATCTTCCCGTGAAACCTCAAAAATAGCTCAAAAAGAGACAAAAAAAGAATCAGTACAATCTTTTCAGTCAGAACCTATTGAAATTGACTGGAAAAAATTGCAGCCAACAAATCATGAAACGGCGCAAAATCTGGCTGAAAACGAGGTCAAAAATGAATCTCAGAGCGAACCTGAATTTCAACAAAATTTTTTAGCAAAACAGGAAGATCTACTCGAAGATGTCGATAACATCGATCTTTTATTTCAAAAAGGGTCAGACCTTCCTATCGTCGAAACAATACGCTATAAATCTCGAGTTTCCTGGAAGCCAGGAAAATCTGCTTGGCTTATCGACTACGCCTCCCACTACTCAACTCCAATTGACTTTATCGCCCGCTCTCTAAACGGCGTGAAAGACTATAGCGTCAAAACCATCAACGACGGCCAGGAATTTAACATCTTAAAACAAAATAACGATTTTTCTTTCCATGTCCTCATCGATCTTTCCCGCTGCAAAATGTGGCTCTACTACCTCTATCCAGAAGAGCAAGAGACTGTCCTTTTAAAAACCTATCGCGTAGGCCTCGGACGGCTGACAGACCAAACAAAATCAGGAAGCCTAACACCGCTCGGTACCTATAAACTAGGTAATCGCATAGCCATTTTCAAACCAAAAATGATGGGTATGCATAAAAATAAACGAGTCGAACTCATCCGCGTTTTTGGCACCCGCTGGATACCTTTCGAAAGAGAAGTTGCAAACTGCACAGAGCCAGCCAAAGGTTTTGGCATACATGGCACGCCCTGGACGTTCGATGATGAAACAGAAAGACTTTCCGAAAACAGCACAAGCATCGGCAAATATGAAAGCGATGGCTGCATCCGCGTTAAAACAGCAGATATGGAAGAGCTCTTCGCTGTCATCTCAACAAGGCCGACAACAGTTGAGATTGTAAGAAGTTTTGAGCAGGCAAAGCTTCCTTACGCTGTCAAAACCCCTAAAAATGCTCATAATTTAGAAGCTCATAGTCAGGAGACACATAATAATGGATAAAAATCAGAACCAAAGCCACTTTCTCCCGCACGAAAAACAGATCGCCGAATACATCAAAACAATTGAGCATCTAAAAAAACAGGATCAAGATAACCCTCTCTTTACAGCTGAAATCAAAAAGCTCGAACAGAAACTTGATCAGTTAAAGGAAAAAATTTATTCAAACTTAACGCCCTGGGAGCGTGTCCTCATCTGCCGCCACCCACAGCGCCCGCACACAATCGACTTCATCAAAAACGTAACAGAACATTTCATCGAACTTTTCGGCGATAGAGAATATGGCGACGATCACTCAGTAATCGGCGGCTTTGCAAAAATAGGCGGCATCAAATGCATGGTGATAGGTCAAGAGAAAGGCTCAGATACAGAAAGCCGCGTCTTCAGAAACTTCGGCATGGTAAACCCAGAAGGCTTTAGAAAAGCCCTAAGACTCATGAAAATAGCTGAGAAATTCAACCTGCCAGTCGTCTCATTCCTCGATACTCCAGGCGCAAACCCCGCCCTAGAAGCCGAAGAGCGCGGACAAAGCTGGGCGATCGCTACAAACCTTCGCGAAATGTCACGCCTCAAAACTCCCATCATCGTCCTCATAATCGGCGAAGGCTGCTCAGGCGGCGCCCTCGGCATGGGCGTAGGTGATATCGTAGCCATGCTCGAACATGCCTACTACTCCGTAATCAGCCCAGAAGGCTGCGCATCAATCCTCTGGAAAGATGCTGCAAAAAAACAGCAAGCAGCAACAGCACTCAAACTCAACTCTGAAAACCTCATCGAACTCAACCTCATCGACGAAATCATCCCAGAACCACTCGGCGGCGCTCACCACGACCCACAATTCGTCTACAAGAAAATTAAACAGTTCATCATCGATAAATACGACGTCTTAAAAAATATCCCCAAAGAAATACTCCTCGAACAACGCTACTCCAAATTCCGCGCCATGGGCAAATGCGTCGGCATGTAAGAGTTTGTGATGCTTTAAGTCCATGATTTTGTTGGGAGCTCTGCTCCCAAACCCTCGGCAAGGGAACCTGTTCCCTTGCAACCCCTTAGATGTTTTTTTGTAGTGGATATCCAATTTTGGGCTGATCCTTGCTCGCCGTTTTTGCCTTATGCCAAAACCTAAAAGGTTTTGGCATAAGGCAAAA
>Ga0207055_1127_pt1 | contig 16785 bp, 12 predicted proteins | sample Alteio_BWMinCont_57_FD_153293 | JGI IMG/M metagenome (GOLD analysis project Ga0207055, IMG submission 153293) | Enriched cells from forest soil in Barre Woods Harvard Forest LTER site, Petersham, Massachusetts, United States -... | ecosystem: Environmental > Terrestrial > Soil > Temperate forest >...
CCAATCGTCTAAAGCTGTGGTGAATACGGGGTGTGGGGTCTTTGAGGAAATGCGGGGATCGCTAATGCGAATTCTGGTTACTGGTGGATCGGGATTTATCGGAACGAACCTTATCAATAAGCTGACAGGGGGTGGATATGAAGTCTTAAACATGGACGTCTGCGAGCCGCGATTGAAGACTCACATTCCACTATGGCGGAAGATATCGCTCTTAGACTTGTATGCAATGTCACAATTGGTAGCCGAGTTCCAACCAGATTACGTGGTACACGCTGCTGCACGAACAGACCTCAGAGGAAAGACTTCCGAAGATTACGTAGCGAATACAACTGGTACTTCAAACTTAGTCACGGCATTGGATGCAGCAGCGACCATAAAGAGAGTGATATTTATTTCGAGTATGCTTGTTTGTCGAAATGGTTACACACCCACCAGCATTGTTGAATACTGCCCTGACACGATCTACGGCGAAAGCAAGGCTGAGATGGAAATACTTATACGAACGCGGATGGATCTGGCGGGAAGGGAATATGTAATCGTACGGCCAACGTCTGTATGGGGGCCTTGGTTCGGTGAACCGTACCTACAATTTTTTCTGGCCATCCGGCGAGGCCTTTATGTTCACCCTGGAAACGGCCAAGTTAATAAGCAATTCGCATATGTTGGTAACGTTGTTGATCAGATCGAAAGACTTCTAGTAGTTGATGCTGTTCACTGTTCCGGGTCGGTATTCTATTTAGGTGACTACGCGGGATACATCGTGAGGGATTGGGCCAATCTAATACAGAAAGAATTGAGAACAAAGCGGATTCGTACAATTCCCCTGACCTTTCTGAAGGCCATTGCGACGGTTGGCGATTCTCTAATGTATATTGGTTGGACTCGTGTTCCGCTTACAAGCTTTCGTCTATCCAACATGCTAAAGAGTAACATTCTCGACTCTGAGAATACTGCTAGGGTATGTGGTCCCCTGAACCATTCGGTTGCCGATGGAGTCCGAGAAACCGTCGCGTGGATTAAAACGCAGGGAATCTAGCAAACATGGGATTTTAACTAGAGATGCTCTGCCAAACAGCGGGAGCTAATTCCGGGCATACGGCATCTTGCATCGCGGAATTGCCAGCGCGTCGCCCTATCAAAGTTGGGTTGACTGAGTGAGCGACTGTTTTTCACGGCGCGGTCTATCATGAGTGCGATTTAAGACAATGAGGACCATCCTAGTTACTGGTGGTTATGGCTTTCTTGGACGAGCCGTCGCCCAGAGATTCAAGCGTGAGGGCTGCCGGGTCTGCGGTATCGGCCGTGGTAGGTGGGCACCCGAGGAAGCACGCCGCGACGGATTCGACTTTTGGTTAGACGCGGGCGTAGCGGTTTCTAGCTTGATGACTTTCGATGAGCAGTTCGACACCGTCATCCACTGTGCGGGTAACGGCTCCGTTGGATACTCCGTCACGCATCCGCTCCAGGACTTTTACAAGACGGTACAAGGAACCGTCGAGTTGCTCGAGTATCTCCGCTTAAAAGGATCAGGAGCCCTCGTCGTTTACCCGTCCAGCGCGGGTGTCTATGGCGCGAAAGAGGACCGTCCGATTCGCGAGAACGATTCACTTAATCCAATTTCTCCGTATGGGTATCACAAGAGAATGGTAGAAAATTTGCTTGAATTACATTCTCGGACATATGGAATTCGCGCCGCCGTTATCCGATTCTTTTCAATTTACGGTCCGGGGCTGACAAAACAGTTGCTTTGGGATGCGTGCGGCAAGTTAATAGATTATAAGAGTCCCGAACCGGCGGTGTTCTGGGGAACCGGTGAGGAGACACGCGATTGGATTAACAGTCGCGACGCGGCGGAACTGATATTCGCCTTATCGCAATCAACGCAGGTGTACACCGTTTTGAACGGGGCCAGTGGGAAACGTGTTACCGTCCGCGATACTCTTCAGTTGTTAAAAAACGCTCTCAACAGCCCAGTAGAGATTGCGTTCAATGGCCTCGTACGTGAAGGGGACCCTCGCTTCTATCACGCGGATATCAGTCGTGCCGAAGGACTCGGTTGGCGTCCGTCCGTGTCATTCTCAGACGGAATTCGAAGTTACGTCGACTGGCTGACTGCCCGGCCGAGGTCAGGCATTGATTAAAGTGGCGTTTTGGTATGACCGCCCGGCTGAGTACTCAGGCGGTCTAAATTATCTGCGAAACCTTCTATACGCACTATCATGTCTGGAAGGGTGTCAAATCGAACCTTATATATTCTTTGGAAGATCTGTAAGCGACGATCTAGTGCGCCCGTTCGAGCGGCTGGCTACCGTCATTCGTACCCCGGTTCTAGATAGAAAGACAACCGCTTGGTTCGCTCATAAGATCTTGCATCGGTTTTTTGGCTCATTGCTCGTGGTGCAACTGGCAATTCGACCCTTCGGCATCTCAATTGTCTCCCATGCCGCCGCCGTATATGGCCGTCGTCGCCCGTTCAGAATTGTCAGTTGGATTCCCGATTTTCAATACCTGCACTTGCCGGAGCTTTTTCCGTTTGATAGCGAGGTCAGCACCCGTCGTGAACTCAGAATTGCTACGCAAACCGACGTGCTTGTACTAAGTAGCTTTGCTGCTCTTGCAGACTTTCAACGAATCGCCGGCGAGAAGTTGGCGTCCAGCGTTGTCGTGCTTCAATTCGTTTCCCAGCCCTCTGCCACGGGCAACGAGTCCCAGCCGTCCACCGTGGACTCAATTCTTCAAAAGTATGGTATTCGAGGTCCTTATTTTTTCTTGCCGAATCAATTCTGGAAGCATAAAAATCACGCGGTTGTATTCGCAGCCGTTAAGGCGCTGAAAACCAGGGGTTTGGAAGTTGTGGTCGTGTGTACCGGCAACCTTCGAGACTACCGCGTACGAGATTCGAGGTACGTTGACGGGCTAGTGCGATTCATAGAGGAAAATAACCTAGGCAAGAACATATTGATTCTGGGCCAAATCAATTACTCAGACGTTCTATGCCTCATGCGAAATAGCGTTTCGGTGATCAACCCGTCTCAATTCGAGGGTTGGAGCTCAACTGTCGAGGAGGCGCGTAGCATGGGCCAGCGAATCATATTATCGAGCATAACCGTACACCTCGAGCAGAACCCGCAGAACGCGTCGTACTTCAATCCAGAAGATCCTTTGGCGCTCGCTGACCTGCTGGCCGATCACTGGACCGGTGGTCAAACCGGTGTCAGCGAGCAACAAGCGAGTCGGGCGGCAATCGAGCTTCATCAGCGTACCCTCGCGTATGGAAGGGCCTACGCGAAGCTCATCGCTGCGCTGGATGCCGGATTGCTCGAAAAGCGGGTTTATGAGGCGTGTAATCAACTACCAGAAAAACAAGCAGTGCCGAATCCCAAGAATGAGCCGACTATCTAGGTCGCGGACAATCTCAGCGCCGATCCACCATTGATTTGCCGTGACACGTGTCGGAGGCTTCGACTGCCGCGACACCTCGACTCGATCAACACTCCAGACTGGTTTGTTACGCCGCCGAAGCCTAAGCTTCACCAATGGAAATGCAGTAATACGATGAAAACTGACATGTCAACGCCATGATGCGAGCACTGTTTACAATCTCCTTACTCGAATTGTTTATCGGCGGCGGCGGACGCCTGACAGCAGTCGGACCGGTTTCCCTCAGAATGCTTTTATTTTCCGCCTGCTTAGCAGCGACGTTGGTGGCGATACTATTTCCTCGCCGCCGGACCGACGGCGTTCTGCTCGCGATGCTGCTGGTACTCATCTACCTTCTGGTGCATGTCTTTGGTTTGTTGATTGGCGCAATTGAGGGCGCTGACGCGTCGCAAATGCTAACCGAATTTCAACAGTCGCTCTATTGGTTAGCAGCGCCATTCTTTGCACTCATGGTTCAATCCGAAGAGGACGCCCGGCGCTATGCTAGTCTCGTGCAAGTTGCGGGTATCGGACTGGCATGCGGGTATCTCGTGATACTGGTAAGCCTAGTTTCCGGAGTAATTCCCGTGAGTTTAGTAAGGACAGTTCTCGCGCGAGGCCACGAGATTTCCTTTCGAAGCAGCGAGTTTTTTATTTATAAAGGCTTCCTCTATTTAGGAATTGCAATTATCTTTATCGTCGCCAGCCGCGGCAAATTCTGGGCGCTGCTCGCGACATTGGTAGCATTAGCGATGGCGCTTACGTTTACTCGTGGTTTTATCATATCCACATCCGCAGGCGTGTTGATTATGCTCTGCGTCCAACGACGGTGGCGTGTGGCGGCTCCCGCAATACTTCTCGTCGCGGCGGCGACATTCGTCGTCTGGATCTACCTGCCGTCGCTTGACTCCACAGTTCTGGCAAACCGCGACCTCTCTACGAATCAGCGGGTCGAAGATATGACTTACATGTTTTACCACGCAAGGGCAAAGACATTCCTAGTCGGCGAAGGCTACGGCTCCCTGATCAACAACCGTTCCAACATTGAAAACACTTTTTTATGGGCGCTCTGGAAGCTTGGGACAGTCGGCTTAATTTTTTGGACGATTCCGCTCTCCTTGTGCGTCTATTACTATACTAAGATCTCGAACGCACGCTCGAATCCGCTAGCGAACGCGTATTTCTTTGGAACCGTCGCTGTATATGTGCAAACTGCTACGAATCCTCTTTTGAACAATCCCATTGGCCTGTCATTCGTCATGCTCTCAATATTTTCCCTCAGAATATTATCGCGGGGTGAGCAGAACCCTGCGGTAAGCGGCAGGACAACCGCCGATATTCGTCAAAGTATTAAGGATAACAATTCAAGCCAGCGGTCATAATGGGCTCTCCTTCGCCCATCCGAACTGAGCTGCAGACTGCGGCAATCATAGTGGCATTCGTTCCCGACAGGTTCCAAATCAGTCGACTGATTGGCGTACTCGCTCGACAGTGCGAGGCCGTCTACGTCATGGACAATGGCGGGGGCCGCGACGCGATAACGCTGACGCAGGAAATTCAAGCTGTGATGCACATCATCGATATGGGCGGCAATCGAGGCCTCGGCGAAGCTCTGAATTGCGGTTTTCGACTGGCCATTGCCGCCGGATTCCACTATGTGACGACCTTTGATCAAGATAGCGAACCCGCGTCTGGACAAGTCAAAGCCTTGCTAAGTGCGCTGCAAGATCTGAAGTCCTTGGGAAAGAACGTTGCAGCCGTCGGACCTCGCATAGTCGATCGGCGTCACGCAAGGCTTATCGAACATTCATTCATGCGAAGGCGGGTCGGATGGCCCATTGCGGCCGACTGTCCTGTTGGCTCAAAGTATGTTGAGTCGGACGTCATTATCACATCTGGCGCACTGATTTCGGTGGCAGCGTATGAGCAAATCGGCGAGTACGATTCTAAACTGTTTGTTGATTATACGGACATGGAGTGGTGCTTTCGCGCGTTGACACGCGGCTACCGACTATATGGCATATGCGCTGTGACGATGTCACATGAACTGAGTTCAGGAATATCCGCAAGTGTGTTTGCGATGACAATACTAAAATACAGCCCGATTCGCAGGTACTACTATGCTCGCAATGCACTTTTGTTATGCAGGCGCTCGCACGTCACCATAGGCTGGAGAGCAAGATTACTAGTCGGTCTCTTCGGGCGTGTCTTGTTGTTCCCGATCGCAGTCAAGTTTTCGAAGGGTTGGACCTCCGACTGGCTTATGCTCGTCCGGGGCATCCGCGACGGCATGATGGGAATCAGCGGCCCTGTAAAGCGTTCAGAGAACTCGACCTGATGAACGCTCTCGCCCGTCTATAAAGCAACAGCGTTACGGCGATGCCAACCAGTAGTCCGAAGGCCAAGCCCTATTCCGATGATCAACGGTTTATTGTTGTGGAGCATCGGCATCGGGAACATTTGCTTTGCGATGAATCGCACGTCGTAGTCTTGCATCATATTCGCCACCATGTTTTTCTCAGAAAACCTTACAACGCGGATGAGGCAGTATGACGAACGGGACCGATAAAAACGCCAAAAACTGGGAGGAAATCTATAGAGATAAAAAAGCTGGTTCCTTTCTGATTTATCCGAATGAAAATTTGGTTACCCTATTTTTTCAAAATCGGGGCATTATCAATCAAACGGGAAAGTGTCTGGATTTCGGCTTTGGTTCTGGAAATAATTCGGAATTTTTAATTCAGCATATGCAGGAATTGTATGGAATTGAAATCTCTAAAAGTAGCATCGCCAGCACCAGGGACAGGCTGAAACACTTTACTCAATTTAATCCTGCGAAGTTCAATACAATCGGTCCAGAAAATGAATTTCCCAATGATTTTTTTGATTTAGTTGTCGCCTGGCAAGTGCTGTACTACAACGACAAACAAACCATTAAGGCGACCATCGCCAAATTATTCAATTACTTGAAACCAGGCGGCATACTCATCTGTTCACTGACGACGCAGAGAGACGTCAAAGTACGGCACGCCAAGGCGATAGATGAAAACACATTTATCGTGGATAAACGCATTCCGCACCAGGAAGGCTGCCAGATTTTTTCCCCCAGAAATGAGCAGGAATTACTGTTGTTGTTTGCCGCATTCGAGATTGTTGAATATGGTTATTTTGAACGCAAGTCCTTTGTAGCAGAAAACACTCTCTCCGAATATTATTTGATTGCGAGAAAAAGATGATGTTTTCAATTCATCGGCCTTGTTATTTTCCCTGGCTCGGTTTGACCATCAAAAACCGCTGGCGGCGAACTGTTGAGTCTGCTCGATGAGGCGCAATTGGCAGACAGAGCCTTCCAGAATCGCAATCAATTTTTAACCAGCTGATAGTAAACATAAGAGCCTCTTTTTGGTTCTAGCAACTGGCTTCTCCATTGAACAATCGAACTATCTGATTCGGATGAATAATCGAATCGCGTCGCAACTGCGCCAGGATCTCTTCCCCCCGATCGCTGCCAGCGCTACTTTGGTTTTAAGTGCCGCAAAATTACTACGGGCGGGGATCTCTTCGTCAGCCGGGGTTAGACTCTAAACCGAAATGCTACTCAGGACGGGGGTAACGTCGGGCTCTCCTTCCTTTCAAGCGAGATCCTCGCTTGAGATGAGCGGAGTCGCCACTTATCCCGTTGTTGTCTCGAAGAGCGAAGCGAGTTCTTACTTCATGCCACGCCGTGGCCGTATTAGGTCAATCTGTCGCTGAGGAGTCCAGGCTAGCCAAACGCAATGGATCTTGGGTCTTTGCGAGCATCGATTGAAAATCCGTTTCCTTAAGATACTGGTAAGCCTTTTCTGTGCTTTGCCCGTCGCCATAGATATTCTTCATTCTTGCAATGGACACCCTAAAATCGGACGCTTGGGCCGTGGCGATTGCATCCCGAATGCTTTCGTAATCGGAATCGCAGAATATTACGTTTGCACCGGCGAGCCGGCCTCGTTGCCTGAGACCAACGTTGATGGCAGGAAGCGGTATGGACGCCGCCTCAAGAATTCCGGACGAGGAATTACCAATTATAAAACTGGCATGCTTGTAGACTGACAAGAACTCCTCGCGATCAAGGTTCTTGAAGAACCAGCATTTTTGGTCCATCGTATGTCGACCAATGATCTCAATGATTTGACTATTCCCCGGATCCGTATTCGGATAGCTACCGATAACCGGAATGTCGCTATCCCTGAGGGCCATCAGTAGAGTTTGAAACTGCTGACCTGCCGCTCGATCTTCCGAGTCCACCGGGTGGTATATTAAAAGGGCGTAGCCTTCAAGCGCCTTACCGCGCGGCGCTCGAGCCATCACTTCCTCCTTGCTTAGCGTCTTGGTAAGGCGAAACTTGTCCAGCGCAATGCTTCCTGACACAAAGATTCGACCAGACTCCTCGCCCATAGATATTAGTCTGCGCCTGTGTTCCTCGATCGACACCACATGCGCTGTTGCTAGTTTAGAGGTCGCGTGGCGAACAGCCGTATCGGCATGTCCGTCCGACTCGTGGTCTCCACCAAAGAAATGCACTGTGGGAATGCGCAGATACGTCCCCAGCAACCCGCCAATTAGTACGTCCTCTCGATCGCCCGCAAAGATCAGTAAGTTTGGATTCCAGTTCGAAACAACGTCTATTGCGGACTGCAAAAAAACGCTCGCCGTCTTTAGTCGGGAACGAGCGGAATCTCCATCGATCAGGCTCTCTATTTCCGCCAGGATTTCCAATTTATCGCGGTGAATTAACTCTACGCTACGTCCATAATTAGCCGACAGGTGAGCCCCTCCAACGAGCACCCTAAAGGCAACATCCGCATCCTCATGGAGCTTTCGGTAAAGACTACTCATCAGGTCGTAATCGGAGCGAATCGTAGTAATTGCAAGTATCCGTCTCACGGTATCGTACCTTGAAGTAGCGCTAGTGCTCCGTCAACTCCGTGATATCTATTGTGCCAAATTATCGCGAAGACGCCTCGAGTGTGGCTGTGGCGAGCTGGCATAAATGATCCCGCAATAACATTACCGTCATCGTCAATGAATTGACGCATCAGAAATTACAACTAACGTCGAAGGGTGACGCTGGAACTCAATCACAAAGGCCGACCGTTTCTTGCGTCCGTTGTATACTCTCATGATGACCGAACCTGGCGTACTCATGTACTAATTTACCTAATACGGAGAGATCGACAATTGCGGTTCTATGGCATCTATTTTAGGCTACTTTGACCACAATTGATTATAATTCACCGCCCACTCTCAAGACCTTGAACACCGAAATTCAAATCTACCATTTTGCGACATCGGCTGACGAAAATCGCAGTGCCAGTAGTGTGCGGAGAACGCCAGAGATGCTTGAACAAGAGGCAGAAGTCATCCGAATTCGAGTAACCAATGTACTCCCTATTTGTAAATGTCAATGCGCTGATCAGGATTCCGCTTTTTCCACTGCTTGACGGCCTTCGTGTTTATAAGAAGCATGGCCTTTCAAAAGCATTCAATTGGTTCCTGATTCGCTTGCTTGTTCCATTTGGCATCTCCCAAAAGAGAAAGATCCGAGAAACGGGAATCATCGGCCGGCTTTTCAATTTCGCACTTGCCTTGCTCCCCCCCCCGCACTCAGTCCGAGGTCGCTGAGTTAGTCGATCATTTTCTGCGGCAGAAAAGCCATGCTGACTCAACCGTATACCGCACTGTCAATGAATACTTTGCCTATTGGAGAAGTCGCTCAATCCTTAGGCCGACCGGCCTGCAGGCGACCGGGCAAGCGAACTGTCCCTTGTCACGCATTAGTCGCGATCCGGCCATAACAGCCCTCGTGTCGGAATATCTCGGTATTCCGGTCGAAAGGATCCGTGCGCAAGTGACAATAGATGCGTTGATTCGAGTTGCAGGGAAAAGTGTGCAAATTGACGGTTATGATGGAGCCGTGGAATTTCACAGGGATATTGATTGTTGGAACTGGATCAAGGTCTTCGTCTATCTGACTGACACTAGTGAAGGGGACGGACATCATGAAATGTTCCAAGCATCACATTTAAGAACCCCGATACGCCTCATCCCGATACGCCGCTATGACCGAGCAGAGATTATTTCCGCAATGCCGGAACTCGAATTGACCAAGGTATGTGGCCCGGCTGGTTTCACCTTTATCGAAAACACATTTGCGTTTCATCGAGGCACTGCGCCGTGGAAAAGTGACCGCCTTATGCTTACCATGACGTACTATGACGAATCATATCCAGTATGGTTGTACGGCGACCATACGTATCTTCTAGGGAAGCCAGTGGACGACAATATCTTGACCGGTCAAAATAGTTGACGTCAGACAGAACGCTCTACACAGGCGCTTTACCACATGCAAGGCATCCTCGACGCGGGCCTGAGCCGCGGAGCGATGGCGGATGCTAACCCGGTATTTGCGTGCACAAGGATTGCGCGTGGGACGCCGATTGAGTCGGTAGCTGCCGTGCGCTACTGAAACTGGGGTAACGTCGTCAGAGCAGACTGTATTATCGATCATAGGCACCTGCGCGGCGCTTCCGTAACAAGTCAGCGGGTTAGCCGGGCACTATTTATTTATCGGCTGTCAATCTAGCCACCAGGAAAATTGATCCCGCTGCAGAGAGGTGATCATAATCGAATGCGGTAATGGAATTGGCAGTCGCGCCCACTCTCGTCATACAACCATGTTGGTCACAGAGAATGCTGCCCGGAGAGAGGTAGTTTACCTTGTACTCCTTCGCGAGATTACTCAACCCGGGCTCGATGTCACGGAAGTTCCACTCGAGCCCGAAATCCATCCTTTCAGGAATTGAATTGCTTCTTGTCGATTGCAAAAACAAGATCAGTTGCCTTGGCAAGCTACTCTTCCAGCGTGGTACCGGCCCAATTAGGTCAATATTTTCTACTCCCATCTCGTGCAGTCTATCAATGGTAGACCCCACCTTTTTCCAATCGTGTACCGACCAGCGAGCCGCGAGGATGACGCGATGGGGCCTTCGCTCACTAATCCACTTTAAGACGTAGTCGTTGATTGCATTGCAGTTAGAAAGACCGCTATTGTAATTGTCACCGAAAATAGGTGCACATGCTGCTGCAGTTCTTTGGACGACGAAGTACTTCTCTCCATAGACCGCTTCGTAGCCCGGATACAATTGGGCAGCTAGCGAATCACCCCACAATACAATTATCGGCTTATCGGACGACGCCAGCGCCGTGTTGCACGTTGAAAAGGCCATGTAGCTTTGGCTGAGTTCCAAGAAGCAGGAACCCTCTCTCCAAGCCGATCGATGATCATATCCGGATTCGAATGCATCAATCTCCTGAATGACTTTGGGGAAACGCTGCGGATAGCCGTCGCTCTGGTAGATTCGAAAACCCACGTATCCTACCACTGCCATACTCAACAGAAGCGCAATCGCCTTTCTGCCCCCGTTCCCGCTGAAGCGAATTGGCCTCTCCACAAATTGGTAAGTTAGCCATGCTAGGCCAATTGCAACGACCACGAACATGAGCCGCGCATTTCTGGATGGAAACTCACCGTAATACAGACTGGCCATGGATAGCAGCGGCCAATGCCAAAGATACAATGGAAAACTTATCAATCCGAACCACACTAAGAGGGCATTCGAAAGAATTCGGCGGTTCACCCAAGCCCGTGGCCCCGCAGAAATCATCAGCAACGTACCTAAGGTCGGGAGACTCGCCCACCACCCAGGAAATTCCGAAGTCTCATTGATGTAGATGAGGCCCGCTGCAATGCATAAAATGCCAACTATCGATCTGCCATTTTCTGTCCAAGCGACGTCATTCACGATCGGCCTTGCCGCGTCCGCATCGGGCACCGAGGCCACATCTGACCAATTCGTAGCGACGTTCTTTCCTCTAGAATAAATTGCCAACGCAGCGCCGGTCAGGAGCTCCCAGAACCGCGTCTGCGGCAGATAAAACGCTCCTGTAGGATCTACGCTGGCATCCGCGATATTCCAAATGAATGACACAAGACTCAATGCAATGGTCAGCAGCAATGCATGCCAACGTCGTCGCTGGCACAAAATCCAAAGAAGCACTGGCCAAACAATATAGTACTGTTCCTCAATGCCAAGCGACCAAAGATGCAGGAGCGGCTTCGCATCAGACAGCGCCGAGAAATACCCAGATTCCGAGAGTAAAACCAAATTGGAGACGAATCCTGCTCCAGCCGCCGCGTTAATCCCCAATTGCGCGTAATCGTGCGGCAAGAGGTTCATCGAACCGTATGCCATACAGCAAGCAAGCACTACTACTAAGGCCGGGAAAATGCGCCGAATACGGCGACCATAGAAGTCGAGGAAGCTAAAATTTCCCTCAGAGGCACCGGATATGATGATTCCCGATATCAAAAACCCCGAAATTACAAAAAAAATGTCTACTCCGATGAAACCGCCCTTCACCATAGTCGGAAAGGCGTGAAACCCGACGACACATAGAACAGCGATCCCCCGAAGGCCATCTACGTCGGAACGATACTTCGACCTAGCTTCTAGTTTCATGACTCCCGCGCGCTCAACTCTTTCGCCCCTGAATCAACGCCCCCCCAATTGTCACCGCGGTTGATTTGTCCGTGTCCCGAGAGAATACAATTCCAACCGCCCTCCACTGATTACCAAGGGACGTCTCGCGAACAGGTCGCCAACCGATTTCTGCGCACATTCATGCTTGAGTCGGTGGCCCTCGGTCCACAGTTCAAGGTCCACCCGTTTCGCTCGTGTTGAGTAGCGGATCATCGACTGATGCCGCTTTCCCCACTTGGGCTATGCGACGTCGCTCGGCTTCGCCATAATGAGTCACAGCCTCGTGCCCGCCGGCAACCCACCGACGACTCGAGTTCGGCGTGAGCTTTCTTGAACGATTCCTCTCGAATGAACTTCCCGACAGTAATAAATTCGATAGGCCCGATGCGAACCTGTTCCACCAAATCAATGGACAACTCACAAAAGCGCAGCGAACGCTCACTAAGATATGGCCCGCCTTGATCATTCCAACGCAATTGCCCTAAGAGCAATACGTCCAAGGAGGAAAGCACACCAACAATTAGGATTTTTGGTCCCAATCATGCCGAACGCGAACGAGTCGACATGTCAACGACGTCGGCAACGCGACGCACCGACTTAGAACAAAAATCATACACTGGCAGATGGGCGATCTTCCTCAGGCGAGTCTCAAAATCATCAAACGTCAGGCGGCCGTCCTCATCGTGGAATTCCCGAAACACGGCTGTTCGATAGGCATCTGCGCTAGTGAGAATCGGGAGCGATCCTCGTACATCATCTCTTACGAAAAACGCGTTATTCCCCGCACTGTTTGATGCAACCAGCGAATAACCTTTGGATTCCGCCAGCGCGGTTAGGGCCGCAATGGACGCGCCATAATAGATTTTGGAAAAATGCGCTTTTTCTCTCACGAAACTCGGATCATAAGGAGTAGATACTTTCGCATCGGGTCCGAAATGGCTGTTGTATTCACAAATTACAATTCTCGGAGAAATTGACCGTATCACCTCCCACACCCAGTAGTCGTTCCCATCAATGTCGATCGACAGCAATCCAATGTCTCCTTGAATACCGGCCGCTTTGAGAATGTCTTCTATGTTGTTTGTCGTAATGAAGCAATGTTCTGCTTTGAGATTGCACGCCCAATAAATAGAATCACGCTTGATGAAGTCGATGTTAGTTGCGCTGCCATCGATTACTAGCCCAGCCCAACAATTATTTGTCAGTAGAAATCGAGTATTGGACTCGAGGTAATTCTCGACTCCAAATTCCACAAACAATCTTCGATCGATAGCAATATTATGAATTAAATATTGAATAATGCCATCTTCGCCCCACTGCGAAAAGACCCGAAATTCTCGCTGATCCCAGGTTCCATCGACAAATGCGATTTGCCGTTGCTCGATTCTGCCGACGGCTTCCTGCAGTCTATTAATTCTACCGGGTATCTCTGCGTACCTACGCAATACTCTTTTAATTCTCCGAATGATCATTCTTGTATTCCGGGTGAACGCGCACAATGGGCCGAGCGGGAACGCCGCCGACAACGGAGTGATCAGGTACGCTTCGCGTCACAACTGAGTTAGCTGCGACGACGGCATTACGTCCGATTGACACTCCAGGAAGTATTACCGCACCAATGCCAATCCAGCATCCATCCATAAGAGTTACTTCACCGACAAAGCGATCTCCTTGTAGCTTGATAGGCACATCAGGCATCTCGTAATTGTGATCCGCGTCGGTGATGAACACCCGGTCTCCGATCAGGACCTGCTGGCCGATAGTGACTTGACGCCAGGCATTGATTTGAGCAAACCGGCCAATATATGCTCCGTCGCCGATGAACAAGGTCGGCTGGCATGAACCGCGATCATCCTTTGCATTCAGCCAAGCATATTCGCCGAGGACAACGTGGGAACCAATATTGATCAAATGTGGCGCCACAAGTTTTGCATGGCGACCGATTCGCGTACGCTCTCCGCATCTGCCAAATGCACCCCGCACTCCCCAAGTGTAGCAACGGTCCAATACTCCGCTAATGATCTGCCGCAAGTAATATAAGTAGCGCATTAGTTTTGCGCTCGCCGCAAAGCATTCCGGGCGTTCGCCAAATGCACGAGAAACGCCGTCGGGACATCATCATGAATGGCAGTGGATGTAATTTGTACACCATCATGTTTAATCAAATCTTCAAATGGCATTTGGATCCAATCAACAAACCCTTCCGGGGAAAAAGGCGAGGATACCCAGTTGCAGCACTGAGTCAGGTAATAACAAATCAGCGCATCCTCTTTCATTTGTGTCGTCACCATGTATTTTCCGGCCAGCGCATTGATGATATGAGCATGGTATTGGTCGAGCGAAGAGGCACGCCAAATAAACCCCAGTCCCGAATAATACGAAGACGAGGGCGTAATGACGATTTTACCGTTGAGCGCTGCCTCGATTCCAATGGTCGATGTGTAAACGACCACAACGGAGACGATATCCAATAAATCGTAACTATTCACTGGATCCGCGGCTGCAATAAAAATCACCCGAGGATCGGCGCCAAACTGGTTCTGAATTAGCGCTTTGTAATCATCGCTTGAACGGCTCATTTTAAACCGCTCCGCGGGATGCTGCCGGACGATGACCCGCGCTCCAGTCGCAGCAAGAAGGTACCTGATTGTTTCAACGATCCATTGTGCACTGTTGTCGAATACAGAATGCAGGCCAAGGGCGGCCGAATCCCAAGGCGAATTCAACGCCATTAGCACGGCACCATTTAATCGAGTATCGAGTGAAGCTGTACTGCGCAGTTGCGAAGAAAACCGGTCCGTACCCTCGCGACGGCGACGCAGCTCCGCGAGCGCCGCATTGCGAACAAACGTTAGCTCCTCCACGGATTTGATATCTGCCTTCAATAGGGAAAAGGCGCGAGGCATGTCTTGTAATTGACTCGCAATACCGTTTGTGGCCACGGTCAGAATACCGCGACCACCCGAATCAAAGCTTGCCAAGCGAACGCTATTAGCGCGGGCGACTTCATTCCATATTCCGCTTGACCCATACACTCCTCCTGGAACGACTATGCAGTCGAATTTATTGCCTGCGACAAAGCTCTGAATGAGGTCTACTGACGACTCCAGTTGTCTTCGAATTCGATCGGTAATACGGGTTCTGCCATGGACCCACATCTCGCCGCGCATTTCCCACACGGCGTTGAGCACAGCCAAGCGACTCACACTCGTGGATTTTGAGCCGTTAGAGGCGACATTGGAGGTGAATCGCCTAATGTCGAGGACTGTGCAATGTTCGCGTACGGCAGATAGAACGTAGCGAATGCAAAGGAGAACGAAGCGAAACCTCAAGCGGTTCTCACCGAATGGCATGGTCTCTCCGACAAACGAAATCCTCGATCCCTTTGCTGCTAAAATCAAGCCAATTGCCACGGAAAACCAGGGAACCGTAGTTCCGAGCCATGGCATCACGACTACTGCGAAATGCTTTGTTGGACCACCCGAATTGGTAATTGGGGCGCAGAGTCGTACGAATTTGCGCATTTGCAGGGTTTGATGGACCCAACGCAACGGGTTAAAACTCAAACATCGCAGCGGAAACATCTATTTAAAATACCCACTATGAGCAGAGCGCTTATTGTAGCCCCTGCGTACCAATTTGGCGCGTCGGAGACTTTTTAGCGGAGTATCATTTGGGCTTCACGCTAAGTCGGATACTCGAACGGCCCGCGCCTGTATCGCACTTGCGTCGCAGTAGTCAACTCGCAGCAATTCGAGGATAGGAGATCGAAAGACACGCAGCGTGGGCTGTGACGGACACGCAATCAACTTGCAGGTATCGGTCGAGCGAAGCGCGACGAATGCGTGGCGCGTTGAATCCGCACGTCTATCCGGCGGGCTTGCTGTATGCATGCATTAAAACGTACACACGAGAGGTTGGACTAATCTTGACCGACCCTCGGTTTTCCTCGCCGCGCTTATCGGTCCAGTATTGTTACTACCCATCCCCCTCAAATTCTCACGTGGCCGAACGTCGCATGGGCTCATATTATTGGTCCGGGGCGTGGCCGACGGCATCATCGGCACCGGCCGCCCGTTTGCACGTCGGCGTTAGATGCGCCGCCCCATCGATGGAAAACGCTCATACACCGGTGAATCGAGTCAATCAGAGAAGTCCTTGTGATGCAAGCTCACGCCTATATAGCAAAAGCGATCCTACAATACCGCCCAGCAACCCGAGAACCATGCCAATGCCAGTCATCAGTGGCCTATTGGGACGTTGCGGAAGATCCGGATCGGCCACCGTCGCCTTATCAACGATTCGAACCGCGAATTCTGGCGTCACGTTTGCCAACATTCTTTTTTCTATCTCGCTTTCCATCAATCGGCTTATCGCTTCCCGTGCAGCCACGTCAACAGTTTTTCCAAGCTCTTCGCGTAGATTTCCCAGCGAAGCGCCCGCGTTCGCAATGGCTCGATTACGAAACTCATTATTGAGGCTCTCCGCCAGATTGTTGGCCCACTCAGCGGCTTTGAATCGGTCGTGCCAATCTACCTGCAAGGAAATGAAATTGGTATCGGAATCGAGATCAATTTTTCGGATTTTATCAAACTCGATAAAGCCGCGTTCTATAGTTGGAATGCTGATGCCCTTCTTCCATCGGGCAGCGTTAGAATCCCACAATTTCGAAAACAGAACAGGCAGTAAATCATTTTCCTCGATGAATCGTTCGGTGAATCCCTTCGAACCGAGCACGGCCACTACTTCGTTGATGTTCCCATTGCTTTCGAACGCGGCATTTGTC
>Ga0207055_1128_pt1 | contig 16585 bp, 15 predicted proteins | sample Alteio_BWMinCont_57_FD_153293 | JGI IMG/M metagenome (GOLD analysis project Ga0207055, IMG submission 153293) | Enriched cells from forest soil in Barre Woods Harvard Forest LTER site, Petersham, Massachusetts, United States -... | ecosystem: Environmental > Terrestrial > Soil > Temperate forest >...
TATCGACGAGATCTAAAACTTTCTTTTTCTCAACCTCAGTTTGCTCAGTTACCGAATCGTCTTCGCTGTCGCTCTTAGAAGTCACTTTTTGCAATTCCTGCTTCTCATTGTTGTTACTATCGATCATGTTGTTAAACTCGATGCGGGTCGCGGCCTTTTGCGGAAGATCAGCATGAACAACACCAGCTGCTACGAGGGTGGCCAAGGTAGCGATGACTTGCAGTTGTGTTTTCATACTTCATCTCCCTTAACAAGGTCCGATGCCAGAGTGAATTGCAACCAGGGTGCCACGATCGCCTCAAGCGTATTTGTTTTGAAATCAGGCGCTGACTAAAATCTAAACACAGGGATTGATACCTTCGGCACCTGTCAATCGGCTGTACAGGGGTCTATCTCAGAATGAGAAAAAGCGTGATTAGAGCCAATATAATAGGCCGGCAGCCACTTCATAGCTGTAGATCGCGGGCGACTGATTGACTATATACTCCAGACGACCCTCACCATAGACTGAAAAGGAATGTGACAGCGACCACTCGCCACCCACAAAGCCTTGGAGTCCAAAATAAGTGGGTTCATCGTCAGAGGTGGTGGGAAGAGTCGATCCCCCCAACTTCAAATTGACCGCTGTAGCCTTCGCCAATTCTAAACCGGCCCCATAATACATCTTAGGTGCAAACGCGGGATTCCACGCCTTCTGCAAGAGTCCTGAAATAAAGGTTTGCTGGAGGTCGATCGACTGCGTGCTATCGCCCGGCACGTTCTTGGACGCAGAGGATTTATAGTGAGTTTGCTTCTCAGCCACCGTCAAACGCCAAAAATCTTTGGCGCCCATCTGCCCGACCAGAAACGGCGCCAAGCCAGTGCTCGAATAACTGCTGGTGGTGTATTGAACTTCGTCCGAGGTCTCAAAAGACTTTCCTTTTTGTTGAAGCGAAGTAAAAACCAAGCCTCCGCCAAATGCCCATTCGGTTTCAGCTTCCACTTCGCCGAGCGGATTGAGCTCAGTTTTCTTGATGTAGCCCTTTCCCTTATGCCCAATCTTAACCTTCAGATATTGATCGGTGGCGGGCTGGGTGTTGATCGTGTCACCCGGGCGGCCATAGAACAGCACGCGGGCGCCGTCGGCAGGTGATTGATAAACCGGAATCTCGCGGTCGATGGTGATAATGTCGGCCCAAGCGTGAAAGCTCAATAGAAGCAGTAGCAAAAGATGCATCCGCCTAGGGTAATCCGAATTTACTCGTTGGAAAAGCGGCCCTTGACTGCGATGCGACATGACCCTAAAGTGGGGCCCCATGAAATCCATATCTCCCTTAGAAATAACCTTGAAAGAGCTGCCCGCCGAGGGGCGCGAGTTTATTTACAGCAATAAAACCGAGGAAATGAACGAGCTTTTGCACGATTTAATCGGTAAAAATCCCTATGAAGTGGTGATGCAAATTACCCCTATGGGCAATACCTTCGATTTGAGGGGTACAATCAGAACAGGATTGGACCTGCAATGCTCCCTCTGCGCGATGGACATGAAGTTTCCGGTCGATCTTAAGGTGCATGAGCTTTTGGTGGTGCAAAAGCCGCTGGCCAAGGGCGATCAGCAAACCAAGAACAACCACGCTCATGAGTGGGAGAATCAGGGCCCCAACTATATATTGCTGGAATCAGAGGTTTTTCAGGTGGCTGAATACGTGCACGAAGCCATCGCCTTGGCTGAGCCCATTCGCCCGCTGGGCAAACCGAATTGCGATTTAAGCTGCGAAAACATCCCCGAAACTGCAAAAAAGTACTTTGAGGAGCCGGAAGCGGTGCGCGCCAACCCTTTCCAAGTGCTTGAAAAAATGAAATTAAAGAGTTGATTTTGCTGGTCTAATAGTTAAGATTCTCTCTCTTTTAAATCGGAGTAAGGTATGCCAACACCCAAGAAGAAAACTTCGCGCTCGCGCCGTGACATGCGTCGTTCGCACGATTTCCTGACGCCCCCGGGAGTGCAAACTTGCCCGAACTGCGGTGCCCTTTCTAAGCCGCACCATGTGTGCGCCTCTTGTGGCCAATACAAAGGCCGCGAAGTTGTGACGGCACAAGCCTAAGTCAATGGCCCAGTATAGATCGCGCCTGGCGGGCACCGGCTCCTACCTACCCGAGAAGCGTCTATCTAACGACGACCTAGCTAAATTAGTCGAAACCAATGATCAATGGATTGTCGAGCGAACCGGAATTCGCTCGCGTCACATTGCTGCCGAAGGCGAGTTCACCAGTGACCTCGCTCTAAAAGCGTCGCGCGCCGCTCTTGAATCCGCCGGGCTCACCGCTAAAGACATTGATATGATTCTGGTGGCAACCGTGTCACCCGATCAGCCCATGCCCAACACCGCTTGTGTTTTGCAACATAAGCTCGGAGCCAGAGACTGCATGGCCGTGGATATTTCCGCAGCCTGTACGGGATTTGTTTATGGGCTATCGATTGCGGATCAATTCATCCGCAGCGGAACATACAAAAATATTTTGGTGGTGGGTGCCGAGGTTCTGCATCGTTATGTGAGCTACCGTGATCGCGAAACCTGCATTTTATTTGGCGATGCGGCGGGCGCCGCAATCGTGACGCGCGCACAAGAGGACGAAGATTCGAAAATCTATAGCGTCCATTTGCATGCCGACGGCTCGATCTCAGATCTTTTCGTATTACCCGCGGGAGGGTCCGCTATTCCCTTCAATCAGCGCGTGCTCGACGAAGACTTACAGTATGTGCGCATGAAGGGTCGCGAGATTTTCAAACACGCCGTACGGACCATGTCACAATGTTGCGATGAAGCACTGAAGTCCAATGGTATGGGACCCGAGGAAGTGGCGTGGATTATTCCCCATCAAGCCAACTTGCGCATTATTGAAGCAGTGGCCAAACATTTTGGCATTCCGATGGACAAAGTGGTGGTCGAAATTGAAGACATGGGCAACACGTCGGCGGCCACTGTGATCGTGGCGCTCGACCGGGCGATTCGCGATGGACGCGTCAAGCGCGGGCAAAATCTTTTGCTAACCGCCTTTGGTGCCGGCATCACCAGCGGCTCGATTTTAATGAGGTATTAAGCGAATGTGGGGCGCGATTTTTCCCGGTCAAGGCAGTCAGGTTCCTGGAATGGGCAAGTTTCTTTATCAGGAATTTGCGCTTGCCCGTCAGATTTTTGAAGAGGCCTCTGACAGCCTAAGTCTGGATTTTAAAAAACTTTGTTTTGACGGATCAGAGGCCGATTTGGCTTTGACCGAAAACACCCAACCCTGCTTGCTCTTGGTCTCGACGGCTACTTATCGCGTTTTAAATGCTGAATTGGGTTTTACCCCTCAACTGGCGGCCGGCCATTCGATTGGTGAATATGCGGCGGTAGTCGCTGCTGAAGCGTTAGCATTTGCCGACGGCATGCGTGCGGTTCGTCGTCGTGGACAAGCGATGCAGTCGGCAGTTCCCGTCGGTCACGGTGGAATGTGCGCCGTGGTGGGCCTTACGCCCGAGCAGGTTTTTGAGCTGTGTCGTTGGGCCGAAACAGCGTCGGGACAAACGCCGGTACAACCCGCCAATATCAATGCACCTGGGCAGATCGTAATCAGTGGAAAAAAATCTTTGCTCGATTGGATTCCAGGAAATTTTAAAGCCGACATGTTCGCCAATTCTCCACGCGTGAAGTTTATTGCGCTCAAAGTTTCAGCACCTTTTCACTGCAGCATGATGAAACCCGCCGAAGATCAAATGGCGGCCGTGCTGGGCGATTTGCAGTTTTCATCCGCAAAATTTCCCATTGTGCAAAATGTAAATGCCGAGGCCGTGCGCGACGGAAATCAATTGCGCGCCAACCTGATTAAACAAATTTCGGCGCCCGTGCGTTGGATCGAGTGCGTGCAAAACATGCGATCACGCGGCGTCACGAAAAACATCGAAGTCGGTTGCGGAAAAGTTCTTGCGGGTCTGGTTAAAAAAATTGACAGCGAAGGGCTGAGGACATTCAATATCAACTCTCTTGAAGACTTTAAATCCGTCGAGAACGAACTCAAAGGCGCGTAATGGCAGCTTTAAAAAATAAAAATATCGTCGTCACCGGCAGCAGCCGCGGAATCGGCGCCGGCATCGTTAAAATTTTGGCGGATCAAGGTGCGCGCCTCGCTGTTACTTATTCCTCGAACCCAGATTCCGCCGAAAAAGTATTGGCGAGCCTGGCCGGCAGCGGTCACCTCTTGGTTAAACTCGATGTGAGCAATAGCGAATCCGTCGATAAGGGCTTCGCAACCATTTTAGAAAAATTCGAGCGCATTGACGGTCTGGTGAATAATGCCGGAATCACGCGCGATCAGCTGCTGATGCGCATGAAAACTGAGGACTTCGACGCTGTTTTAAACACCAATTTGCGGGGTGCCTTCCTCTGTACCAAAGCCGTGATGCGCCCGATGCTCAAAGCACGTGGCGGTTCCATAGTAAATATTTCTAGTGTGATTGGCCAAATGGGTAACGCGGGCCAAAGTAATTACGCTGCCAGTAAGGCTGGTCTTGAGGGTTTTACTCGCTCAATTGCCCAGGAAGTGGCCTCCCGCTCGATTCGAGTGAATGCCCTTGCCCCGGGCTTTATCGTAACCGAAATGACCGACGCTTTGGATGAGAAGCAAAAGGAAGCCATTGCAGCCAAGATTCCCATGGGCCGCTTAGGAACCGTCGATGACGTGGCGCAAGCTGTATCGTTTCTGCTAAGTGACATGTCGCCTTATATTACGGGTCAGGTGCTGCAAGTGAACGGTGGCCTGTACATGTAAGAAACGCCGTATCAACGGCCCATAACGCAGCTATGTACATAGCCTGCTTATATGAGATATAACGGACGCTTGAATAAAAATTAAATAGGAAATCTCATTAGGGATTTCGCAGTCAAAAACAGGAGTAAATATGTCTCTTCAACCAAAAGTACTCAAGATCATCGAAGAACAATTGGGCGTTGATCCCGAGCGCGTAAAGCCCGAGTCTTCTTTCATCGATGACCTTGGCGCTGACAGCTTGGATATCGTCGAGCTAGTCATGGCAATGGAAGAGGAATTCGAAATTGAAATTCCCGATGAAGACGCAGAGAAGCTGCGCACTGTTCAAGATGTAATGAAATATCTTGAGACCAAAGGTAAAAACTAGGCTGCATGAGCACCAACATCTTTGTCCGCCAAACAGCACCGCAACGTCGAGTTGTGGTGACTGGCATGTCGATGATCACTCCCCTCGGCTTGAATCTTAAGGAGAGCTGGAGCGGATTGGTGAACGGCAAATCTGGCATTGGTCGAATCACGCAATTCGACCCCACCAACTATGACTCGAAAATTGCGGGTGAAATCAAAGGATTCAATTCCGACGACTACATTCCCAAAAAAGAGCAGAAGAAAATGGATCGCTTCATCCATTTGGCGTTGGCGGCGACAAAGATGGCGCTTGCAGATGCGCAGCTGACGATTGCTGAGGCCGATCAAGACCGCGCCGGGTCCCTAGTGGGCGTAGGAATGGGTGGTCTTCCCTATATCGAAACGCAATCGACGATTTTGAATTCGCGTGGTCCTGGACGAGTGAGCCCGTTCTTTATTCCGTCCGTAATCACCAATATGGCCTCTGGACAAATTAGCATGCAGTACAAATTGAAGGGTCCGAATTACGCGGTCACTTCAGCATGTGCTTCAGGCGCACATGCCATTGGTGAGGCGACCGGTTTTATCCGCGATGGACGCTGCGACATCATGGTGGTGGGCGGAGCCGAGGCTGTGGTTACCCCGATGGCGATCGCCGGCTTTAGCTCGATGCGCGCTTTGAGCACGCGCAATGATAACCCTGAAGCCGCTAGCCGGCCATGGGATCGTGACCGCGACGGCTTTGTGCTGTCTGAAGGTTGTGGAATGTTGATTCTTGAAGATTACGAGTATGCTTCGCGCCGTGGAGCTCGCATTTATGCCGAAGTGCTTGGATTTGGAGCTTCGTCGGATGCTTATCATATGACCTCGCCGGCTCCGGGTGGCGCAGGTGCAGCCTCGAGCATGATTTCATGCCTAGAGGATGCCCGTATAACGCCCGAGCGCATCGGTTACGTTAACGCTCATGGCACGAGCACACCAGTCGGCGACGAGATTGAAACGCAGGCGATTAAAACGGTCTTCGGCAATCATGCGAAAAAAGTCTGGGTGTCTTCAACCAAGAGCATGATCGGCCACACCCTTGGCGCGGCCGGTGCGGTTGAGAGCGTGATCTGTTTGCAGACCTTGGCAACAAATACTGTTCCGCCAACAATCAATTTAGATAATCCTAGTCCAGACTGCGACTTGGATTACGTGCCTAAAGTGGCACGCGAAAAGAAAATCGATTATGTGCTGAACAATAGCTTTGGTTTCGGTGGCACTAATTGTAGCTTGTTATTCGGGCGTATTTAATTTCCCCAAGGGGGCCGCTTGATCGATTCAGCCTCTGTTCAAAAGAAAATTAAGACGATTTTTACCGCCAGCGATCACGCGGGCTTCGAGATGAAGCGCCATTTGATTGGCCGCTTTCCCTTTTTGCCGTGGAAAGATTTGGGAACTATGACAGCCGATTCGGTCGACTATCCCGACTTTGCCGCCAAACTCTGCGAAGAGATGAAGGGCCATGGCAAAGATTCGCGTGGAGTGTTGCTTTGTGGCAGTGGCCAAGGCATGGCGATGAAGGCCAATCGCTACCCCCACATTCGCGCGGCACTTTGTTGGAGCGAAGAAGTGGCCACTTTGGCCAGGCTCCACAACGACGCCAACGTTTTATGCTTAGGCGGAAGACTGACTAGCTTTCCCGTAGCCGAGCGAATCTTGACTGCATTTCTGGAAACGACCTTTGAAGGCGGCCGCCACCAAGGGCGGGTCGATAAACTCACTTGCTAGGAGGCGCCATGTACATCGAAAAGAATGATCCCGAGCTCGCCAAATATCTAAAACAAGAGACTGAGCGCCAAGAGTATGGCCTTGAAATGATCGCCAGTGAAAACTACGCTTCACGCACGGTGATGGAAGCACAAGGCACCATCCTCACCAATAAGTACGCCGAGGGCTATCCGGGCAAGCGCTACTATGGCGGCTGTGAGTACGTCGATCACATCGAACAGCTAGCGATCGATCGCGCCAAAGCGTTGTTCGGTGCCGAGCATGCGAACGTGCAACCACACTCAGGCTCACAAGCCAATATGGCGGTTTATTTGGCGGCGGCCAAAGCTGGCGACACGATTATGGGCATGGACCTCGCCCACGGCGGGCACTTGACCCACGGCAGTCCGGTAAATTTTAGCGGCTTCCTGTTTAAAGCCACACACTATGGGCTCGACCCCAAAACTGGTCGCTTGAATTACGATCAAATTCGCGATTTAGCCAAACAACACAAACCCAAACTATTGATCGCGGGCTACAGTGCTTATCCTCGCCTGCTGGATTTCAAGCTCTTCCGTCAGATCGCCGATGAAGTGGGCGCCACGCTGTTGGTGGACATGGCGCATTTTTCTGGCCTGGTGGCGGGAGGGCAGCATCCCTCGCCGATTCCCTACGCCGACTACGTCACTACCACGACTCACAAAACTCTGCGCGGGCCGCGCGGCGGAATTATTTTGTGCAGCGAAAAGAACGCAAAGGCTTTGAATTCTAAAATTTTCCCCGGCATTCAAGGGGGGCCGCTTGAGCATGTGATCGCCGCTAAGGCTGTGGCTTTTGGCGAAGCTTTGAAGCCGGAATTTAAAACATATGCCGAGCAAATTGTAAAAAACTGCAAAGTGCTGGCTGAGGCTGTGATGGGTCATGGTCTTGAATTGGTAACTGGTGGTACAGACAATCACTTGATTCTCGTCGATCTCTCAAATCGCGACATCACCGGCAAAGATGCCGAAATCGCGCTCGACAAAGCCGGAATCACGGTTAACAAAAATACCGTGCCCAACGAAAAGCGCTCACCTTTTGTAACCAGCGGCGTGCGTATCGGAACGCCCGCGCTCACCACGCGCGGCATGCGCGAGGCCGAGATGAAGCAGATTGCGGGCTGGATTGCACAAGTTCTCGATCATGCAAGTGATGAAAATTTGCTGACTAAAATCAAAGGTCAAGTGCGCGAGATGTGCACCAAGTTCCCGATTTATCGCGCCTAATGAACTTGCGCTGGTTGATCCTCAGTTTGCTATTGTGTTCGTGCGGAACTTATCATGGTAACGGCGGGTACCGCGGCGCTAACGAATACAGTGGCGTGGGAAGATTCAAGCCGCCGAGCGACTACTCCGACGGCATTGACTCCGGCGATTTAGCCGCTGGAGAGATGCGCGAGCGCTTGAGTGAAGATCGCGCTCAGTATGCGCCTCGTGACGCCTTCAAACTGTATTGGCCAGTGGCCGCTGTTCATATCAATCGCGGTTTTAGTCGCACGCCTCATCACGATGGCCTTGATTTGGGCGGCCGGCGCGGAATGCCGATCCTCGCCGCGCACGAAGGCCTGGTGATTTACACCGGCCAAAGCTTTAACGGCTATGGTAAAATGGTCTTGCTCGAATACAGCAACGAATGGGCGACTCTTTATGGCCATATGGATTCAATCGTCGTACGTGAAGGGCAAATCGTTCACGCCGGCGATCCGCTTGGCGAAATGGGCGCCACCGGGCATGCGACGGGCGTTCATCTACATTTTGAATTGATGCACAATCGGGTGCCAGTCGATCCGATTCCTTATCTGTCGAGCGGCAAAAAATTAGCGCGAGCCAACCATTAGGGCTTGAGTGAAGATCCGGCCTTAAAGCACAGAGCTGCCGTCACGCCGCCTACCAACGCAGTCACTACCAAAAATAAATAGGGCGACGGCAGGGAAAAAAGTCCGCTCATGCGCTGAGAAATCAAACCATGACTACGACCGTCGAGCACAAAAGCCAAAGCTAACCAAGCGACAAAGCCGGCGAGAAAAACCTTCCACGCTTGCGCATCAATTACAAAGCCCAACGCCAAAGACAGCAGTCCCAGTGCCCACCATGGCAGGAACCATCCACTTAGCAAAAATAATGCAAGGCAGAGATAAAGCATCAGCCTTCTCCTGGAGTCAGTTGGATGATCTGAGCGCCTTTGGCCTTGGCCTCATCGACATCCTTGTATAATTCCACTGGCCGCATCACGCCCTGGCTCCAATCTTTCACATTGCGTTCGAATTCAGGCGAAAGTGGGTCTCCACTTTCGCCGCCGGGTACCTGCATCCACGCGCGACGATTGGGGCCAAGTTCAATAACGAATTTATAAACCGGCCCATGCTTGCCGCGATTCGAGCGCACACTTTCCCCAGCACCGTTCATGCGGAGAGGCGAGCTGCCGAATCCAGCAAGGCGCGCGACATGTGGAATTTTGGTGACATTGTAGTTCTGCCAGGTCCAGCGCTTGGAGTCGGAACCTAAGTCGTCGGAGAGCTTGCTCCAAGATTTTTTAAAAGAATGGGTGACTATGTCGCTTAGAGTTTCAGTTTCAGGGGTCATCTTATCATCAATCCATTCTGCATCAGAATCGGTCGGATCTTGCGCAACCCGCTTAATAATTTCGATCACGCGAATATCTTTTGGATAAAAGGTTGGTTTCTCTGACAAATTAATATCGTCATGAAAAATTTCATATTTTAAGGTTTCGAACCAAGATTTATAAATCGACGGTTCAATCTTGCCGGCGTCAGCGTGAAAATCCCATTTTTCAAGAGCTTGAATTGCCGCCAGCTGATCAATCGAAAGTTTATCACGCGCGATTACCTTAAGAAGAGTTGGCAGGGCCATTTCTGCCTGCAGATCGTAATCGTCGTTTTGAATCCGGATCAAATCCTCACCATTCAATTTTTCTTGCGCCTCGATCAGTTGGCGAATGCGCATGCCTCGGAATGGCTCTTCATAATCCCAGCCCATGTAATTAGGAAAAGTGTCATCCACCACGCGCTGATTGGCCGAGCGCAAGTAACCTTCTTTTGGATTCAAGCGTGTCGGGCGCTCTACTGAAACTTGCAATGCGGTCGTAGTGGGCTGCTCAATAAAACGTCCCTCGCCAATGGCGCGTTTAGGAACCAAACCTCCGTGAGTCAGACCAAAGTTATCAGCATCAGCACAGGCCCAATTTTGAATGGGCACATTCCAAGTATTGAACGCGTCGAGACATTCCTTTGCAGAGTGAGCGTCATAAAGAGAACGCAGCGCTTTGAATTCCTCTTTAGTGGTGAACCCTGTCCAATTGGCCACCAGCCCGTAACGACCCTCACGATAGATCACCGGTCCCCATTTGGTCCACACCACGTCTATGGGTTCCGAATGCCCACTAGATGAAGTGATCGTTTCTGGAAACACCTGAGCCTCATTGCTCTGGCCATGATCCAAGTAATGCGTGTCATCGGTGAACTCGACTTCATAATAGTCAAGCGCATCGGTGGTGCCATTGGTCGGTCCCCAAGCGATGTCATTGGTAAATCCCGCAACCACACCGGGAACATCCGGAAGGCTCACACCGTAGGTGTTGAACTCAGGACAAGAAAGCTGATTTTCAAACCAGATATCGGGCAAGCTGTAATCCAAGTGCGTGTCATTGGCGAGAATCGAATGACCGGTTTTGGATTTAGCGGGACCGATTACAAAATTATTGCTGCCATTGCCCTTGGAGGGGCTAGGAATGTCGGGAAAATTTTTGATATGCGTGACGAATTTAAAATCCTCGGGCTTTTCATGCGCACGCTTACTCTTGCTCCATGGCCCAGGAAAAATATAGTCCGAATATTCCGGTGGCATAAATTCCGGAAATAAATCCAAGACCTTCGCAACCGGCAGAGTTTCGCGCAAATGGCTAAGCAAGTAGTCATTGCCCCCGCTAGTAAGCGAGAAGGTCAAAGCCCGCGCCATCTGCACAATTCGCGAAACATCAAACGGTTGAGGACGTTGATCCAGCAGTTTATATTCGATCGGCAGCTCGGTTAAAGATTGAATGTAAGAGTTCACGCCCGCGGTAAAAGCACTTAACATTTCCGCCGTATGAGGATTGCTCATGTAATCGTTGGTGGTCTTAAGAACACTCTGGCGCATCCCGAATTTAACGAAGAAGCGATCCATCACGAGACCTTTGTCGCCAACCAATTCCGCTAAATGGCCCGACGTCGAACGCGTGGAAAGATCCATTTGAAACAAGCGCTGTGAGGCCATTATGTAGCCTTGAGCGAAGTAAAGATCCGACTCATTTTGCGCAAATAGATGTGGCACACCCGACGAATCAATCGCCACTTGCACCGGATTTTTAAGTCCCTTTAAATGTAAGTCTTGCCACTTAAAATCGCGATGCGCCCAGATCCCGGCATGAAAATCCAGCAATTTGCCAAGCGGTGGAAGGGGCCCCAAGGGAAGGGCCAATACCAGAAGCCAAATTATCGCAGCTAGAGGCCATAAAATTTTCCGCATCTTAAATGGGTATACTAGAACGCTAAACGCAGCGCAACTCCCAGATCTACGACCGTCGCTGGAACGGATGTCGCAGGAATATTCGAGCCATGATACGTCATTGCCGGCGTATTCAGCGCAAAGTTAAACTCGCCCCCAGGGCGCCCATAATGATCATCCACAAAAGCGTCAAATGTAAGGTAGGTTAAGAATCTCCACGAAAAATCCACCCGTGAAATATAGGAACTGTCGCTTAAGTTGGCCAAAGTCGAAAATGTATAAGACGTATGCTTCTCGCTGTCGGGCCCCTCGGCGGTTAGATAGAAAGCCGCATATTCGCGTCCGGTGTAAAATGGTTGGTATTGGTTGAGGAAAATTAAAACCGGATAGCTACGGGCATCTTTATAACCGAGTTGGTTATAAAAATATTCTACACCAACTGTCGCCAGCCGATTCTCGCGCCATCCAAAAGAATAGTTCACGCCACCGCTCACCTGCGCCGCCGACTGCTGATTCTGCGCTTGCGTATACTCATTCGCAAGATCCGAGCCCGAAGTGAATCCATTCGGCACCAGATCGTAATGAGCCCCGGGTGCAGAGGCGACATAAGCACCCTCAAGATAGACATCGACCGGGCCGAGAGGTGCCGAGATGTCCGCGCCATAAACCGGGGCGGTGTTAAAACGGTAAACGGCATCGACTCCCATTTCGGCATTGGCAATCACTGTTTCTGCGCGTAGGGCTTCGCCAAGTTGACCGGCAGTGCTTGCGGGCGTGGTGTTTTCAAGCAGTGTAATGGCGTAAAGGCCACTCTTCTTTCCCTCTAAGGGCAGCGCGACTTTGACCATATTTGTGCCTAACCGCAGATCGTAAGGAATCAGGGGATCGCGCTTCTGCGTGCTCAAGACGTCAGTCGGATTCCAAAAGCGCGACGTACCCCATTTTACGTGTTGCTTGCCTGCAGTAACGAACACAGTTCGGTCGACGTCAAATTTCAGCCAGGCTTGATCGATAACCGTTTGTGGGTTGACCACGGCCGTATTGGCAGTCGATAGACCCGACGGTGCACTTGAGCCTGAGGAATACTGTGCGCTCGCCGCACCCGTGCCGCTTCCCGTGTTGCCATACTGATCGCGACTAGAATCATAAAGAAAGCGCGCGTCGACAAAACCGCGCACGCGATCGTTGGGGCGCGCATCGAGATACATATCGAATTGCGTAGGCATCGAAACCGGGTCATTGCTCGCACCTGAATTTTTGAGCACCGAATAATTGAAGCGTTGGTAGAGCAATCCGCCAATCTGAAGAGCGTTGTCAATGACCTCACCCGAGGCAAAAGCATCATGGGCCGGCTTGGAACTTTCCAGCCCTTCTTGGTCGCGATTTACCGACTTCTGGGGCGCGCCAAACATGTCGTTTTCATTCGGGCGACTAGTCTGCGCCAGGGCGCCGGTCGATACCAAAAATATAAAGGCAAGCACTAAATTCCTCATCGGCTCTTCGACTCGAGCCAAGCTTTTGTGAACATATTTTCGGGCAAGGCATGCAAGTCAACCGACTTGATAACCACGAAGGTCGAATTGCCTTTGTCGACCTCGTCATAGATGCGAATTTCCTGGCGATACCAGAGGTCCGCCTTCTTGGTATCGCTGTAAAGCTTTTCCCACTTCGGAACATAAGAGGTGCGCATTAACTTGCCCGATAGAGCATAATCCTCGCGCTTCAAATCATTGCCGGTTGCCTTATCAATCCAAAATTTAACTATGGGATAGGCTACGTCGATTCCAGGCTTCGCCTTAAGTTTGAGGATCCACACGTTGAAGTTTCCCAGTTTTTCTTCGCCACCGAAACTCGGATCATACTCGCCGGCCAAATCAGACTGGTCAAAATCTTGGCGGCGCGAGTCGGTTCCGGCAATGCGCTCGCGATCCGTACGCCGCTCCCATTTGCCGACACTGGGATCATAGTACCAAAGGTTCTTGTCGATACGCAGATAGCCTTTTCCCGCCTCAGTCTTCGGCTTGGTGAAGAGAATCATGAGTTTCTGGTCGACATCACGGCGATAGACTAAGCCTTCGCGTACGATATCGGGTTTATCTTTTTCGCGCTGTTCAAGATACACGAGTGCCTTATAGTCACCTGGACTGCGAATCCGCTGATCGATTCCACGCAAAATTTCAACCATCTTATCGGTCGTAAGACCGGTGTCAGCAAAGCTTGGGGGCGAGATCAAATTGACCAACAAGAGTATTAACAAAGTCATAACTATCCTATGTGCTGCATGGCTTGAATGGGTTTTAGACGTGCGGCATGAAACGACGGAATAAGTGAAATTATGGTGGTGCAGAAGATGATGATCGCCATACCACCCATGATACGAATCAATTCGACGCTGAACTTGAACACATTCGACATAAGAAACATCTGAGCCCCTTGCGGAACTGGCAAGTGTGCGCCGTGTACGATCGCGGTTAACAGCAGGCCGAGCACCAACCCTGCCATTGAGGCGAGAACACTTAAGGTGAAGGCTTCGATCACGAACATAGACAATACCCGAAGACGTTGCATGCCAATCGCACGCAGCGTCCCGATCTCGCGGGTGCGCTCGCGAATAGCAATCCACATCGAATTCATTATGCCGATGGCGATAATGATTAAAAGGACAGAGATCAGGACGTACATCAGGCCATCGATCGCCGCCACCGTCCATTTGAAAAATGACATCTCTTCTTCCCACGTGGTCAGATCAAGCTTTTGACCGGTCCAATCTTCGCGATTTACCGATTCGAACTTTTGCCAAAAGGGCGCAGCTTCGCGATCCATTAAAATATAGCCAGCGTCAGTAAAGGCCTTTCGCAAGCGATCCAAATCTTGCGGGATGCGTTTTATGTCCTTCAAATAAACATGCAGCGCACCGGTGGTGTCTTCATTGAGTTGATAAAGGCCACGCAGGGATTTGTCGGGAACGAATATATTCCAAGCACTGATGATGCCCATGTCTTGAGCAATCGCGACGACCCGCAAGTCGATCGTATTATTGGTCCCACGCATGGTCTGCGATGAAATAATCAACGAATCGCCAATTTTAGCGTCTAGTTTTTTTGCCTGCTGCTCGAAAATTAAAACCGAATTGGGTTGCGATAGATCGTCAAGTTTTCCAGCCACCAAGTGCACGTGCTCGCGAAATCCCGGTTCATTGGCTATATCCAAGCCCCCAATCGCGACCTGCATCGACGCCGTTTCGCTGACTAACTTGGCCCAACCCCGTCCGCGCGGCGCCACGAATTCCAAATTCTCGGGAATAGTCTTGCGCACGATTGCCGCAAGCTCTTTATAACTCGTGATCACCGGCGCAGATTGTCCTGCCGTCACTTTATAAAATCCACCGACATTAATATGTCCCGTCGAGAGCGTCGTAGCCGATTCGAGCATCGTCGAGTGCACGCCGGATGTCAGGCAAAGTAGGAACACCAGTAAGGCTGTCACACCCGCAATTGCACCACCTAAGAGCAGTGACCGCTTGGAATGCTGAATTAGGTTGCGCAGAGCAATGAGAAAAAGCATTTAGTCCTCCGACGCCATCGCCTGAATCGGCGAAATTCGTGTCGCCACTATGGCGGGATAAAGCGCAGATATGCAGGTCACGACACAAATAATAACCAACGCTCCGATCAAACTTCCCAGGCCCAAACTGACATAGAGACGCGGACCGGAATAAAAGAAGTAAAGAAATTCATTGCTGGCCGGAATGCCCTTGATTCCCATCCACTTGACCACACCCGAACCGAGCGCCGCCCCCACCGACCCGAAAGCGAGTCCGAGCAAAAGCGTTTCAATTACCACCAACGCCAAAACGAATCCGCGCTGGGCACCGATAGCGCGCATCGTGCCGATCTCACGCACCCTTTGCAAGGTGGCCATCATCACCGCGTTGTTAATGATAACCAAAGCGACAATAAAAATAATGAAGATGGCAAAATACAGAACGGCCTTTGCTACGAAAACAAATTGCCCCAAATTGCCCGCCGCTTTTTGCCACGTTACCACGCGCAAGTCCAAGCCCTCTTTTTTGGAAATATCCGAAATGGCCTGCATAGTCTCTTTGATGCGCGCCGGATCCTTGAGGATAATCGCCGCATTCAATGCGACACCTTTGTCGATTTCATCCTGATTATAAGTACGGTCGAGTAAGCCTTGGCTTTCAACATTGTACTTCACGCCACCGAGCTCGGTTTTGTCGTCAATGCGTTTTTCCTTGGCGTCGCTCACAATACTCGAGCCACCAAACAGTTCGGACTCTACTTTGTCACGATCGACAGCTTTAACGCCCGACGCGGCTTCGAGGCGCTTAGACTCCTCCAATTTTTCCGGAGTTACGTAGCCATAAAGATCGCGAAAGGTCATAAGATCCATTAGACTCATGCCGCCCGCCAAACCCGATTTCTCCAAACCTTTGAATTGAAAAGTGCCGTAAACCTTCACGTTTACGGACTGGACAAAACCCGACTTGGTAAAGGCCTTGATCGTCAGCAAATCACCGGGGCGAACGCGGTAAAGCTCAACTTTCGGCGCGATATTCTTATAAAAGAAATCGAAGCGTGCGTCGAAGTTCGTGTCGTCGTTGTCAAAAAGAAGAGCGAGCAGCTTGGCCGGATTTGCCTCGTCAGAGTGCAAAAATTCGCGCAGCTCGGTGACCACCTGCTTCATTGATAATGGGTCAAGCTGCAAAATGATTTCGCGAGTCTGCGTGCGATTTTGTTTGATCATCAACTGCAGGTCGGGATCTTTGGCGATCGTCTTGCCCAGCTGATGGATAGCCTCGTGAATCTTATCAAGGCGGCGGGCCGTTTTAATTTTAAACTGCTCTTCGTATATGTATTTGGAAAGCATGAGGCCGCGGTGTCCAGAAGGCACCATTTCGCCGTCAACCACCTCCATGCGATCAAAGCTCTGGCGAAATTTATCGAGGTCCGTTCCAACATAGCCGAAGAAAATCATGTCAGCGTCGGGAATGAGGCCGGCAATCTTATTTTCTAAAAATTCCAGATGGTCGTAGGGCTTTTTATCAAAGTCTCGCCAAAATCCGGCAGAGGCCGCTTGTTCAAGTGCCCGAAGACTTTCTTGGTCGATAGCGTCCTTCGCCGCCATCACCGCCAATT
>Ga0207055_1098_pt2 | contig 16440 bp, 20 predicted proteins | sample Alteio_BWMinCont_57_FD_153293 | JGI IMG/M metagenome (GOLD analysis project Ga0207055, IMG submission 153293) | Enriched cells from forest soil in Barre Woods Harvard Forest LTER site, Petersham, Massachusetts, United States -... | ecosystem: Environmental > Terrestrial > Soil > Temperate forest >...
GTGGCGTAGTTGTTGGACGAGTCTGTCGCCGACACCAGTTGCTGCGCGGCGTTAAAAGTATTGGCGATCACCCGCCCGCTCGGATAGGTCATGGTGGCCACCGACCCGTCCAGGTTGTAGCTGTAAGAAATTGTTTTGGTCACATTGGGCGAACCGTTGATGGTCCGCTGCTCGGTGAGAACGCGTCCCATGGTGTCGTAACTCATCAAGGGCATTCTATCGGATTGTCGGGTGGATTGCGCGGTTGATTGTGGGGGTATCAAGTAGCGAGGACCGCCGATTTTGGGGGTCCGCGTCTCTTGCATTGCGTAAGAAGCGACAACCGTGAGTTGATTCAAATACGGATAATGCCTACATTGGGATTATTGAATATCATGCCGACGAAAAGCCGCAGACTGCAAAGGCGGCAGTCTGCGCTACGGGGTCCGCGCTACTCGCTGGTTGCATTCGAGTAGAATACATAATAATTATACACCACGCAGATGTCGGCATTGGGCGTCGATGCCGTGCCCACTTGGATGCGCACCGGTTGCAGCCGGCTGTTGTAATCATACGTTTCCTGAACGTTCGTGCAGCCCGTGCCCGCGCAGCCGTTTTGCAGCACGCTCAGCGCTCCCCACCGCGTGCAAGTGATGTTCTGCGCCAGGGCCACCTAGATTGATTTAATCATGGATAATGCCTGAAATAGGATTATGGAATATGATGCAAGGGGACAAGCCGCAGACCGCGAAGACGGCGGTCTGCGCTACGGGGTCCGCGCTACCCGCTGGTATAGCAAAAGTGCGTCGTGCCCGATTCGGGTGTGGCGGCCGAGTTGAGCCGCGAAAGGCCGTCGTAAACATACGTCCTCGTCTGGCTGCCCTGCGTGACGCTGGTCAAATTGTTCTGCGCGTCGTAGGTGTAGCACGTGCCGGTGGCGTTGCTGCTGGTCAGGCTGCCGGTCGCGGGGTCGGGCTCCCAGAAAACGTCCCGTCTGTCCCCGGTTTTCCCCAGGCGAGCTCCGAACCCGAAATGAGACCTCTATGCCACAGGCGGGTCAACGCGCCGGCGGAAGCGCAGCAAGGCTGCACCCACGAGCCATAGCGCTGAGTAGATCACGCAATTCAGAGCCAGGCCCAACACAAGGGGTAAGGGTGTCCCAGGACCCGGCGTTGGTTTTCCCTGGAGAGCCGCAACCAGATAGAGACCTGGTAGGAGCGGGGCGCTGATCACGGCGATCAAGGTACGCAGGAACGGTGCATTCCAGGCTCGCTCGGCTCTCAGCAAGATCAGCGTGAAAGACACGACGCCCAAGACAACTTGGCCATATCCGACAACCAAGGTCGTCCTCAAGACACTGCGACTAAAATCGAGCCAACTATTATCGGACATCATTGACTTTCCGAAACACCAAGTGTTCCGGTGAACCGCTAACCCCGTTTAATTCGTTGTCTCCGAGCTGTCGCATTTCCCGTCGGCCATCCGAAGTCCGAGAAGCCTGCCCCTAAGCACCTTCATCCCCCCGTCCCGAGCATGAAGGCGTACATGCATATCCCAAGTAGCGTCAGCCACCAGGCAAGGAGCAACACCGAATCCAGAGTCATACCTTCCGACTGCGTCAGGGAAACCGGGCCGGCTTTCCGTCCCCTAACAAACCGCCAAGCTAGCAGTCCTGTTGCAATGATTGTTGACCCGACCATCCACACGTCAAAGAACCAGGGCAGAGGCGGATAACGCTCCAGCGTCCGGAAAATCAGTTCCATGACGCTCCGCGTTCCGGGGACGACGCACAGAGCCAGCAGGATGAAGTTTACTACGACAATGACCCTTACCGCGTTCGGGGGCACTGTAGTTTGAGATTTCATCCCGCCATCCCGAGCATAAAGCCGTACATGCAAAAGCCTAGTAGGATAAGCCACCATGCCAGCAGTAGGCCCGCGTCAACCATCAATCCCGTTCGCGTGGCATGCAAGTGTTCCACCCCTCGCGACCTCTTGACAATTCGCCTTATGAGAAGGACTGTGGCGAGCAGGGTTGATCCTACCACCCACAACTGCAGCACTCCAAAAAACAAGTCAATTACCCCGCTTCTCCTGAGTGCGTCGAGCAGCCTCTTATCGGTGGCGGGGCTTACCGGCCAGATAAGAAATGCAAGGAGGACGAAGTTAACCAGGGTGATGGCTCTTATCACCGCGGAATCTTCCATCAGAGTGGAGTCTTTCCCCGAGGGAGCAGCAGGAGCGGAAGTGCTCATTAGCCACCCCCCCACGAGCAATAGCCCTGCAGGTTGTTAAGAAGGTTGTTCCATGTCGAGTTTTCCGCAGCCTTGAGCGCTGGCCCGATCGCTTGATACACCCGGTTCGAGTAATTCGCGACGGCGGTGATCGAGAACGTGACGTTTCCATTGCCAGCGTCAGTCGCGATGAAGGCTACCGTGCCGTTGAAGTAGTGGTGCGTAGGATCGGTGGTGAACACCCAGGCGTTCGGCGTCTGCGCGGTTACTGTTACTCGGAGGTCGCCAACCGGCGCTATCCCACCGCCCTCAGTTGTCAACCCCGGGAATATATCGTACTGCTGACCCAACTTAAGCGGAGTCGACGGAAAGTCCGACGCCCAGGGGAGGCTGCGATTGTTGGCAAACCGACCCATGTCGTTCTGCACGTTTGACATTAGTTGCGTCGCGCTCTGGCCGCAAGGGTACGTCCCCCACCATGTGTGGTTGATATCGGGCGGCGCGTTGCCGTTGCCGGGGCGGCCGCCCGCCCTGCCCGCTCCCATATCGAGCAAGAGCGCAAAAGAACCTCCTGGGCCTCCACTCCCAAAAACCAAGTCCCAGAACACTGACCCCGGCCCATCGTCCGAGGCCGCGGCCGCGGCGCTTGAGGTGACTTGCATCGTACAATTCTGCAAATCTGAACCGCAATTTACCCCGTCTAGCCCCAACGGGTCAATCAAGCTCGTCGGGTTATTCAGCACATAGGCATAGCGGTTGAGGGACTGGGGGTTGGAGATGTCGCCGGCCAGCGGGTCGGGGCTCAGCCAGCGGCCGAGGGTCGATTCATATTGGCGGAACTGAGTGTGGTCGTTGCCGGTTTCGGGGTCGCGCTCATCCCCGGTGAATTTGTAATTCTGCGCGCAGGTGTTGGTGTAATTCTTCTCCCCACCGAAGGGATAGAAATCCGCGTCGTAGCAAAGCTGGCCGCCGGCCGTTGTGATCGTCTGATTCGTCCCCAGGTGATTGCCGTAATAGTAGAGCACGTTGCCAGAAGAATCTCGACGAGCAATCATCCGCCCGCCAAAATAGATGTACTCGTTGGTGGTAGTGCCGCTCGTGTCGGTTTCCGCCAGCACCGGACCGCCCAGTGCGCGCCAGTAAAGCGTCCCGCTGGATTTCTTCACCCGCGCACCGTCGCCATCGTAGGTGTACGTCGTGGTCGTGCCGTTGCTGGCCGATACCATCCGCCCCTCGGCATCCCACACGTAGGTCAGCGAGGGCGCGTTGCTGGCGTCGGTGGCCTGGTTGCCCGCCACATCGTAGCTATAACCCGCGGTCGTAATCTGATTATTGGCATTCACCGAGAGGCTCAGCCCGGGCGCACCGCACTGCGAGCCTGACTGCGTGGAGTTGATCGTCGTCAAGTTGCCGTACCGGTCGTAGACAAAGCCTTGTCCCCAACAGTAGGTACCCGACGTGGCCTGGCTCGCCGCCGTGCTCACTCGGTTCAGCGCGTCGTAGGTAAAACTCTGCGTGCGGCCGGCCACCAGGTTGTTGGTGTAGGTGGAAACGTTGCCATTCGGCAAGTACGATGCCGTGGTTTGCAGCACCGTCCCCCAACCCGACGAAGTGGCTGCGATGGTGCCCGGCCGCAGCCGATTGTCGTAATTGACCGAGTAGCTTTCGCCCGCAAAGCCGCCGCTCACCCACCCGAAAAGCGCGCTGGTCAGCCCGCCGTGCAGCGCGTAGACGGCGCTGGTGGCGTAGTTGTTGGACGAGTCTGTCGCCGACACCAGTTGCTGCGCGGCGTTAAAAGTATTGGCGATCACCCGCCCGCTCGGATAGGTCATGGTGGCCACCGACCCGTCCAGGTTGTAGCTGTAAGAAATTGTTTTGGTCACATTGGGCGAACCGTTGATGGTCCGCTGCTCGGTGAGAACGCGTCCCATGGTGTCGTAACTCATCAAGGGCATTCTATCGGATTGTCGGGTGGATTGCGCGGTTGATTGTGGGGGTATCAAGTAGCGAGGACCGCCGATTTTGGGGGTCCGCGTCTCTTGCATTGCGTAAGAAGCGACAACCGTGAGTTGATTCAAATACGGATAATGCCTACATTGGGATTATTGAATATCATGCCGACGAAAAGCCGCAGACTGCAAAGGCGGCAGTCTGCGCTACGGGGTCCGCGCTACTCGCTGGTTGCATTCGAGTAGAATACATAATAATTATACACCACGCAGATGTCGGCATTGGGCGTCGATGCCGTGCCCACTTGGATGCGCACCGGTTGCAGCCGGCTGTTGTAATCATACGTTTCCTGAACGTTCGTGCAGCCCGTGCCCGCGCAGCCGTTTTGCAGCACGCTCAGCGCTCCCCACCGCGTGCAAGTGATGTTCTGCGCCAGGGCCACCTAGATTGATTTAATCATGGATAATGCCTGAAATAGGATTATGGAATATGATGCAAGGGGACAAGCCGCAGACCGCGAAGACGGCGGTCTGCGCTACGGGGTCCGCGCTACCCGCTGTCACGGAGAAACCATTACGGGATATCGGCGATCGGATTCATCCGTCGCGCTAAAAATAGATCGTGGTGCGATACATTCATTCCAAACTCGCAGGCCTCGGAAGGCCTGCGCCAGCCCCCTGCTTGACAAAGCCGACGCCGTTATAGATGTGCTACGGGGTCCGCGCTGCATGCTTCCTTTTCAGAAAGAGGATCATAACTCCCGAGCGATGCGGATTCAATCTGCCCTGGAACATTTTAGCCAGTTCCTCTTCAGATACGCTGAGAGTGCTGCAATCCAAGGAGCTCAACGCATGTGGACCTGGGCTAACGACAATCGTCTGCTGCTGCCCCGATTCAACACAGAACGCGTGTCCCCACGAGTCAGTTTTGTCCGCAGGTGTAATCCACTGCGCCGTCGTGCTGCTTTCCCATCGGCTCATCTGATAGTCTCTATTGAGACCGGCATGAGCGATAGCCAGCGCGAATGACCATGTTTCGAAGTACTTCTTGTCACTTTGAAGCGCTTGCGGGTTTTGTTGGTAAAAGGTCAGCCCACCTTCCCCTGCTGCTTTGCCCGGCTGCAATTGGACATCACCGCGAGCCAAGGTAGTACCTACAGAGGCCTCCGCGACATCAAACAGTTTACGGAGGCCTCCGTCCTGTGCAGCCGATTTAAATGCTCCGGCAACCACCCAGCCAATAACGCACCAGGTCGCAACCCCAAGTATGGCGATTGACGCAATCGAAATCACGAAAATGCGGATGTATTTCGTCATTTAGCAGGTAGCGCGGACCGCCGATTTTGCGGTCCGCGTCTCTTCTCTCGCAATCGTGCTCACGGTGTCGTATTGTAGCGCCGTGTCCCGGCTGCGTCGCCCTTTTCTTTCCAACCGGTATTTCTTCATCACGGTGCGTCTGCTCAGGCGGCGAGCGAAAATGTCTACTGCTGATTTTGCCCTGCTCGCACGGGGTTTCAATCGAGCGCGGGAGGGAGTTGCACCATTTCTATTTGACGGCGTGGGTTTTCCTTCCCGATCACTGGCATGTGATCTGTGCGCCGGTCTACCCGACGACGATTTCTGTGGTCGTGAAGTCCGTGAAGCAGAGTTCGATGAGCGCCATCAATCGGCGTCAAGGGGGCGCCTTTCGTCCGCGGATCGCAACGGGCCGGGGAAGAATAGTCACTTCTTCCAGTCCCGCTTCCTGGAACCAGCTTCGAACCTCGGGGTAAGTGTGCTTCCACTGATAGCGGGGAGAGTACCAATCGAATGTGTCGAGCACTCGCCATTCGGGGTCGGGGTCCATCGCGATTTTGGTGACGAGCCGCAAGGGGAAAAAAATCGGAATGCGATAGAGGTAGTACAGAGGAATGGCGGCGTGGCAAAACCAATAAAGCCAGCGCGTCGGCAAGCGGGTCGTGAAGGCACGCTCGATCCTACTTGAAGTTTCCATAATCCAATCAAGCGGCGTGGCCATGCTCCGCACAAGTCCGGCCCACCGGGGCGGAATTCGAAAGTTCACGTCGAGGGCCAGGACTTCGTTCACGCGCCCGGGAAAGTAACGAAACGTTTCTGTGAGGCGTTGACGCGGGTAAACCCAAATGGCCGCCACTCCGGAAGGCTTGAGCTCGCGAACCAATTGCATAAACGCCTGCTTCGTGTTCGGAGTGAAATCCAGCACACCAATGCTATAAAAAACATCGAAAGTTTCAGCCGGAAACGGAAGATGAAATAAATCCGCCTGGACGAAATGGCAGTTGGGAAGACTTCCCAGGTTTTCCTGCGCAATATCGACCGCCAAACTGAGATCCACACCTACGACTTCAGCTCCCGAGCGCGCCACGACGTCCATATACCGACCTGAACCGCAGCCGGCGTCAAGCACTAATTTTCCGGCCAAGGTTTCCGGAGCTACGCCAGTACTGGCTCTAAAGGCATTTTCGGAACTGTTGCGTGAGCCGGTGTCAAATTGTGTGCGCCGCCAGCGCTTCCATTCGAAGCCGAAACTTGAAGAGTATGCTTCGCTCGATACAAAGCGCGGTATGCCATGTCTGATCGGAAACTGCGTTACGCACCGGGCACATCGAAAAATCCCCGCATCAATGGTTTCACCTTGTTGATTGGAGATTTCGAGGGACAGTCCCTGCCTGCAATTCGGGCAGACCAGAAGATTCGCGAGACGAGCCTTCATTGGCCAATCACTTCCTTCTGCGCGACGGGAGAATTTTCCTTATTGCCGTACCACCGAGGCGTAAACCTCGACAATTTGTTTGGCGATTTTCTCCATCGAGAAGCGCGCAATCCATTCGCGCCCGCGAGTTCGGCTTCCGCGACGACACACTTCCGCAATTCTGGCGGCGATCGCTTCTGCCTCGCGTGGCACCAGGTAGCAACCTTCGGTCGGGCCGATCAGATCCACCGCATCACCCACATCGACTGTGATCACCGGGAGATTTGCGGCCATGGCCTCTTTAACTGCGTTGGGCGAGCCTTCGGACTGGGAGGCCAGAACCAGCACGTCAGCGGCGTTCATGTAAAGCGGCATCTGGGAGCGCGGAACATGGGAGACCGAAAGGATTTCGACTTCGGGAATCTCGCGTCTCGCCATATCGACGGCCGCCTGCACAAGGTCATAGCGCTTGTTTTCAATACTGGATGGGTAGGGGAAAAGGACAAACTTCTTGTCACTGCTCAACCCCAGGGCACGCCGCGCCGCGTCACGGTCGAGGGGGCGGAACAAGTCGAGGTCAACGCCATTCGAGATGACGCGCGCCGAAGCCGATCGAAGAGTTTCTTTCATCGCGCGGCTCATTACGATGACCATGGAAACGTGGTTCGATAAAAAGTAACTTGATAGCCGAAAAAGATGACCAACCAGCGAGATGTGGCCGTCGCGTTTGAAGCGCCCCAGCACATCGTCTCCCAAAAATGAAACGACCACGGGTTTTTGAAACTGGCAGCGAGCCACCCAGCCGGACAGGCCGAAGTGCGCGTGAATAAGGTCATAAGGCTGCTGGCGGAGCATTTGGCGCATTCGCAACACTCCTCGCGCGTAGTTCCACAGAGATTCCCGGCCGTTGACGAACAGCACTTCGAATTCAACACCCAACGGCCGGAGCGAGTCCATCTGCGCCGGGACAAAGCCGCCGTAACTGGGATCACGCTCGGTGGGCCACAGGTTGGTGACGACGAGCACTCGATAGCACGACATGCGATTTAATCATTCGATTGCTACGGGAATTGTCTTGAACGCGCTGCAATACTTATAGCGGGCCTTTGCCGGTGGCGAGAACCGCCCCAATTTTCAATTTCGTCAGGCTTTCTTCAAGGCCTTCGCCAAGCTTCGCCTGTAGACCTGCGCGCAAGGGTTTCTAATTAACGATCCCGCTCTTGCATCAATCGCGGCCTCCCCGTCAAGAACAAGGCTCCATCGACGTGAACAAGCGCGCGCCTGCGGATTGTTTTCAACCGCTCAACACGGATTCTAATCTTTCCTGCAAGCGTGGAAGGTTGAAAATTGCACGAGAGCCGCAGAAACCCTTCCTTAGGCCAAGCCAGTCCGGGGCCGCTCGAGCTGTAGCGCGTAGGTCCGCAGATCTTTCTCCAAGCGCCAAGTTTTGCCACGCGCGACCAGCTTCCGCAGTTCGAAAAGGGAAAGGCCAAAGCTTCGGGCCGGAGGAAAGTGCTCGCAAATCATCGCGATGTTGCCCAAGAGAGCCGCCCAAGTCTTCCGCCCACAACGCGTGCGAAGGATCTGCGCCATCTCATAGACTTCGGCCCAATTCCTTTGCCGGATCGACTTGAGGGCGTCCGAAAGGACCCTTCTTCCGAGCCATCTCATCAACACAGTTTCGGCCATTCCTCGAACAGCTCGCGGAATTTCTTCGTCGTCGACGATATTATGAATCATTTTCAACCAGCCCGGCCAAAGGGTATGAAAGCGCGCCGAGATTGAAGTGTTGAGGGGGTCGAGCCAGAATACCGCTCCCGGCTGCAATGAAATCACAAACGGCCAATGTGCCGCAATCCTCAATTCAAAATCCATATCCGAAGGCAAGCCCACTTCTTCATCAAAAAGACCGACCTTCTCCGTGACTTCCCTACGGAAGAGGATACCCGTGAGTCCGGGCGGATAATGCTTCAACATAGCCACGAGACCGGCGGGTGGCCGGTAGAGGCCGGGCGCCCAATTCCATAGTGGAATCCCTGAGATATGTCCCTCTTTATACATATCAACTACTGTGGTCGCAGAAAACATCGCTTCGGGATGCTTGTTAAAACCCATCAGAGCCTCCCGGTAGAACTCCGGCAGCAGAAAGTCATCATCGGAAAGAAAGGAAAAGAAAGGGGTGTCAACACATTTCGTGCCGTACAGGAAGTTCATGAAGGCTCCGATATTTGTGGTGTGACAATGATATTTGACGCGGGGGTCCGACCGCGCGATGTCTTGTACCACCGAGGCAGTTTCATCTCCGGAAGCATTGTCGTATACGCACGCTTGCAAATCAGGAAAGCTTTGATTCAAGACACTATGAATCGCCCTGCGCAGAAGCTTGGGCCGGCGATAGGTTGGTATGATTGTGGTAATGACTGGAGCCGGAACCGGGTCACTCATTTATCTAGGTTCCTTCGTTTAGAACGCCTTAAAAATCTGGCTCATGCTGGTTCGCAATAGTTCGTTGCACCGTCGGTCAAGAACTTTTCAGGCAGGCCATCGCCTCCACCGCATAAACCAGAGCCTGAAAGCTAAGAAAAAGTTGTCCCCGAACTCCAGTAATATCTGCGCGACCGCCTGAGTCAGTCGGGTAGATATGAAAACTGGAAAAGGATAACCTGGCATTTCCGTTCGCACCTTCATCGCGGGAATACAACGAAGCGTCGCTTGACTTCAGCAGAAACTATAATGCATGTGGTGAAGCGCGGTTTACAAAAATGAACTCGTTGTTACCCAGGCCTCCGCCGCAGGTTTTTAGCTTGAGCAGAGTGAACCCTCGTTTTTGGTAAAGCTCGAAGATCTCTTCCGGCTTGGCGACTTCAAACGGATAACCCCCCAGCCAATCGATCCAGTCTCGAACGACCGACATGCCTCGGTGCTTCGCGTACTCGCCATAGCGGGCCATGGGATTTCTCAGTTTGAGCAAGTCAACCGCAACACCGCGGGCGAAAAAATAAGGGACAAAGACCGACAACACGATGGCCTTCGACAACCAACCCTTGATGTAAAACTTTTTAACCGCTCTCCAATGGCGCGAAGTTCTGCCCTGATCATTATAAATCGCGACGAACAGCAAGCCGTCTGTCGCGACCAGTGGGGGCAACGCTTCGAGTGCTTTCCACATCTGCCCGGTGTGGTGCAGGACGCCCCAGGAATACACGATGTCAAATTGCCCCAGGGCGGCGAGGTACGCGGGATCGAGGACGCTGCCCTCCTCGATCGTCCAATCGGCAAAGTCGGGAAAATACCGGCGCTTCAATTCCCGCGTGCAGGCCACGCTTTGGGGATCGAAATCGAAAGAATGGATTCGGCGCGCTCCCAGTCGCGCCGCTGACAGCGAAGACAATCCACTACCCGAGCCAACGTCCAAGAACGACTTGCCGTGGAGGCTTTTCGTTCCCAGCATTGCGCTGAGCGCTTCCTGGGCGTGAGCCAGGCGCTCGTTATTGATCAGCCGCAAAAATCGCGCCCAGTTCTTGCCGAACTCGAAGCGCTGGGCCTGTTCGATTTCCTGGGCGTGCGAAGACATAACAACTAATTCCTCGGCTGCTTTACTCGGGACCGAAAATCAAATCGCGCGGAGGTCTCGGGCGGACTCGCCCTGCTCCATTTTCTCGCAGCGGCATGCAACATCGCGCGACGGCTCCACCTGGTTGGGGGACGGCACGAGTACGATCATGACTTTCGGGCCACGCAGATGATGTAAGGTGAGCTCCAACGGCTGGCTCTCAGAGAACGAACATGCTCGTCCAATAGCCATACCCATCTCGAAATCGCGCCGTAGGTTCTCATGGTGACCCAATAAGGAAGGCCTTTGTACCAACTCTCCACATTCAAAACTTCAAGCGCGACAGGCAAAAAGTAATCGCAGCGCTCGAGCTCCAGGCCCGCCAGCCGATGCGCGGATGCGAGTTCCTCCTGCTTGAGCGGAACATGGATATCATACACCGCTCGGTCCATCACCCGTTGCAGCGCGCCCGGCAGCCCGTTAAGATTCGGTATTACGGTAATCATTCTTCCTTTGGAGCGCAAGAGTTTTGACATTGCACTGAGAGCCGCAGAGGGATTTTCCCAGTGCTCAACCACGCTGAAGGAGACGAGGATGTCAAACTGTTGGAGCAGATGTTGGGGCCGCGAAAACAAATCGGCGCTGCAAATTTCGCCCGACACTTCATCCCGCTTCAAAATGCTCCGCGCCCTGCGAATGTTATGGTGTGCAAAAAAGAGCGCTTTATCTGTTCGGCGATGAAGCGATTCCGGCCCTCCGACTGATGGTTCGCCGATCGATCGCCTCGGTCCCACACACAGGCGGACACAATAAGGGAGGCGAACGAAATCCAATCAAGGCGATGGAGGCCACAGCGAAACTTTCGCCACCCATTCGGCAGGCGCCAACACGGCATGCGGCACCATCGCCCGCCGCAGCTTGTAAACCAGCTTGGTGAGTCCTTTCACTTCGCGCCCCCGCGTCACGAAGGGAATCAGCCGGGCCGCCCGCCGCATCAGCCGTTGGCGCTGGGCGCGAAATCGAGCTCCGTCACGTGGCCGGTGTTGCGCCCATCCAATCGTATGAAGGAATCCCGCCGGCCCGAACTGGTCGGAACCGAGAATATCCTCCACGAAAACTCGAATGGGGCCTTCAAATTCGTGCAAGGTATCGTGGAACGCCACGATGGAGCCTTCGGCCAGATGCGGGGAGAAGAGATCGAAGTCCGCCTTCGCTCCCTGGTAAGTGTGGTCGCCGTCGATCCAAAGGAGCCGAATCGGCCGGTTCCATCCCAGGGCCACCTCCCGCGATGAAGCACGATGGACCTCGACGTCGCGCTCAAGCCGCGCGGTGCGCAGAGTCTCCAGGAAGTCATCGTAAGACGACGATTGCCCTTCAAGAATGGGATCGGTAAGTGAAGGGACATTATGCGGATCAATGCTAACCACCGGGCCGAGCCCGTAGTGCGCCGCCACCGAAGCCAGCGCCACTGTAGACTTGCCTTTGAAGCTTCCGATCTCGACGATGGCGCCGGCTGCGGGCGCGCAGGCGGCCAGCATCGCCAGGGCGCCGAATTCGCGCTCGCCCGTATAGCCCGGAACGTCGCGAGCCCGTTGCCATGCTGCTTCAGTGACCGCCGCGAGATGAGCAGGGAGCGTTATGGTGTGAACCTCTTGAAGCGAACGGTCTCGGCGCCCGACATCCCATCGCGAGCCGTGCCGCTAGCCTCCTACTGACTCTTTCGAAACCCAACTTTAATATAGCAGACCACAGCCTTTGACTTTCTTTCCGATTCACCATGGATGCTCCTGTCGTTCCACCATGGAAGGCGTTGCGATGATGGACAGGAATAACATTAGCACTGGAGAGGCCCCAAAAGCTGTATGAAGAGGCGCCCAGCCGCGGTGTAGGGCTGTGGTAACATTGCTTCCGTCAAAGCGGCCGCGGCTTGTCCCTTTTACAAACTTGCAAGGCGGGACGACAATGAATCTCGACAAGCGAAGAGTTACGGTGACAGAAGCGTTGGCGCGTTTGCCGGGGCCCAAGGGCGAACGCTTCGCCACTGTCTTTGAACACGGAAGTCTCGAGGCCGAAGTTTACGCACCGCGCGGCGCCGATCCGCAAACGCCGCACACGCGCGATGAAGTCTACATCGTGGTCGAGGGGAGCGGCGAATTCATCAACGGCGCGAGTCGCGAGCGCTTCGGCCCCGGTGATTTCCTTTTTGTTTCCGCAGGCATCGAACACCGCTTTGTGAATTTTTCCGACGACCTTGTTGTCTGGGTAATTTTTTACGGGCCCGAAGGTGGAGAAGCCAATAAGCCAGAGGGATCGCGGCGATGATGGACGTGAAAACAATTCAAGTTCTCTTCGACTACAACCGCTGGGCCAACGATCGGGTTCTCGATGCGGTGGCGAAATTGACGCCGGAGCAATTCACCAAAGATTTGGAAAACAGTTTTCGCTCGGTGCGAGGCACGCTGGTCCACACCCTGTCCGCCGAATGGATCTGGCTCGAACGCTGGCATGGCACATCGCCCAGGAGCATGTTGAGTCCCGAAGAACTGTCTGACGTGGCGGCGATCAGGCAGCGATGGGCCAAGGTCGAGAGCCAACGCGCGGAGCTCATTCACTCGCTGACCGACGAACGCCTGGCGAGCGTGATCAGCTACGTGAATGTGCGCGGCCAGACTTTCGCCTATGCGCTCTGGCAAATGATGGTCCACGTGGTGAACCATTCCACCTATCACCGCGGCCAAATCACCACGCTCATCCGGCAGGTCGGCGCCAAGCCGGTGTCCACCGATCTGCTGCTTTATTACGACGCGAAATAGCGCAAGCTCCGCCCCGCGAAACTTGTCGATAGCCGAAAGACGACCTCTCCCGCCTGTGGCTGGCACGAGGGTGCGGCAGAAAGTGAACTTGTTCACACAGTGCATATGACTATATGAGTTGACATCGGGCCGGTCCATAAAATGGCTTTGTTCCGAAATGGCGCGAAATTATCAACAACTTAGCGGCTTTAAAATGGGTTCGTTTGGGTTCGTCCCAAAGTCATGTTGTTGATTCTAAATATAAAATTGGGTTCGTTCCTGTTTTTTTGATTTTTTGCAGTTTCCACATCAATTTCCGTCTCTGAAGCCGGCTTTTCGTCGCGCTTTCTCGATCCCACTCACCCAGTCCTCCGATGGCTCAGTAACTTCGTCTTACCTGTCTACAGTCTACCGTCCAATGCCTACTGACTACTGCCTATTGCTCTGTTCCTGCAAACGGGACTCGGGTTGTTTTTTGTAACCTATTCATACCAAATGACATTCCAGCTTTGCTTTTCAACTTTCTTCGCGTCGGCAACTGAGATCACTCCTGATTGCCGCCTCGATTCTTCGCGCATAAACCTTCATAATTCATACTTCAGACTTTTCGTAGCCATCTTATCAGACGAAAATGTCACAATGGTCACAACTGTAACTAGCGCAACTAATTATTTTATGTATCTGAAAACAGGTATGTTGCTGAGGTCAAAGCGCTCCAAGACCAATTAAAAAAACTCAATGTGTCCCTTTTTGCCCCATTGCCTCGGAAGAGCCGAAATAATTATCGGGTTTGTTAAGTCCCTTGTTTTCAGCAGGAGTAGTTTGTGGGCCAATCGTAGGGCCGAAAACCATTCGGCACCGTGAGCCAGCCTCCGCCGATTCGCAGAGTGAGATCGGGCTTGACGTAACTACAGATTGTAACTACACTGCCTCAATGCGCTATGAATAGGGTGAGACCAAACGGCAAGCCAACATTCAGAAGCATGGAATCGACTTCATTGGAATCGAGAAGGTGTTTGCCGGCAATACCGTAACGATCCTCGATGACCGGTTTGATTATGGCGAAACACGGTTCTTGACCGTGGGCTTACTGGGAGGTCAAGTGGTGGTGATCGCGCATACCCAGACGGATGAAGTCATCCGCATAATTTCAGCCAGAAGGGCGATGAAAAATGAAGAAATCAGCTACTTCAAGGAAATCACGGACTGATGGGAAGCGAGTGGGCGTGATGAAGAATGAGAAGATCGACTTCTCAGACATTCCGGAATTGACGCCGGAAATGTTTGCCCGGGCCATCGTGCGGCGAGGCCTGAAACCGGTGCTGCGAAAACAACAACTCACGATTCGGGTGGATAGCGATGTGCTTGATTGGTACAAGAAACAGGGGCCTGGCTATCAAACCCGCATCAATTCTCTACTTCGCGCTTACATGCAGGAACATCCGCGTAAGAGCGCCTAACGAATACCCCGGTGCGAGTGCGCCACTCTTTTTGGAGGACGAAGAGGTCTTGCAGCGGGCCGAGCAGCGCCTCGCGCACGGACTTACGTTGGACCAAGTCGACGAATTCCTGGCGGAGCTTGCCGCCCTCATCGAGCCGATCGATCTGCATTTTCGATGGCGGCCTCAGCTTCGAGATTCGAATGATGAGATGGTCCTGGAGACGGCCATCAACGGCCACGCCGATGCTCTGGTGACGTACAATATTGCCGATTTCGCGGCGGCGGGCCGTCGATTCAGAATGCCGGTGGTGCATCCGGCCGATCTCTTACGGAACGTGAAACGATGAGCAAAGCAACCTATCCCTTGAAGCTTCCCCTCTCCATCAAGAAAACCGCGCAACGCCTGGCGCAGGAAGATGGCGTGTCGTTGAATCAGTGGATCGCGGTGGCGCTGGCGGAAAAAATCGGCGTCGTCGAAACCGCCGCTGAGTTTTTCCGGCGCCGCGCCGGTCAGGCCAAGGGCGACCGCCTGATCAAGTTTCTTCGCAACGCGCCGCGCGTCGCTCCCGAAGCGGAAGATGAAATCTAGCCCGCGACACCGGACACTTGTCTTCTCAACTCCCATCTACTACCTGCAACCTATCGCCTGCTATTTTCCACCCCACCTACTACATGCCCCAGGGCAGAACGTGGGCCCCCTCCTATGACCTACTGCTCTTTCCCCTCCTCGCCCTTTCCATGCGACGGGGATGGTCGGAGCGCGTTAGGAGCTGAAGCACGAAGGTCCAAGTTGCGGAATTTCAACAAACAGAATTGGCCGCTACCAGTCGGCTTTCATGATTTCAAAGCGAGTAAGAGCGGTGTATCTGCTAAGCGCTTTTGTATGTCGAAGAAGTAGACGATAGATTGTGAAGCGGTAGGTAATAGGTAGCATGTGGCAGGTGGGATGGAGTCCTCCGTGGGTTTTACGCACGGCTACCGATGTTCAACCCCTACGGGGTTCAAGCGGAGAGTGGCACACGGCGCGCGTACGAAGGGCTTGCGCCACGCGCGCTGGCGGGCGCATTTCAAATTGCAGACTCAAGATTTGAGAACCCAGCCTGGAATGATGCGTAGTAGATGGCAATGGGCGGGAAACATTCGAGTGCGCGTAGTAATATCATCCGCATGAATGATGCGATCCAGACTCGCTGCTGCATTGCCGGTGGCGGTCCGGCCGGGATGATGTTGGGATACCTCTTGGCGCGCGCGGGCATTGATGTCATCGTGCTTGAGAAGCACGCCGATTTCCTCCGCGATTTCCGCGGGGACACGATTCATCCCTCCACACTCGAGGTCATGTACGAACTCGGGATTCTGGACCAGTTTCTGAAACTTCCCCACCAGGAAGTCCGAGAGCTTGCCGGCCAAGTAGGAAAGGACACAGTGATCATCGCGGATTTCTCTCATCTGCCGACCCACTGCCGTTTCGTCGCTTTAATGCCGCAGTGGGATTTTCTTGACTTCATCAAGGAGCAGGCCCGGCGCTACTCCATGTTTCACTTAAAGATGCAGGCGGAAGTGAGCGACCTCATCATCGAGAAGGGGATGGTGGCGGGCGTGCGCGTCAAAACTCCGGATGGCCCGAAGGAAATCCGCGCCCCGCTCACGATCGGCGCTGACGGGCGACACTCCGTGGTGCGCGAGCGTGCCGGACTCGAAGTGCTCAATCTTGGCGCCCCGATGGATGTGATGTGGATGCGGATCAGCCGGCGTCCTGATGATCCCGGGCAGACCTTTGGGC
>Ga0207055_1131_pt1 | contig 16296 bp, 15 predicted proteins | sample Alteio_BWMinCont_57_FD_153293 | JGI IMG/M metagenome (GOLD analysis project Ga0207055, IMG submission 153293) | Enriched cells from forest soil in Barre Woods Harvard Forest LTER site, Petersham, Massachusetts, United States -... | ecosystem: Environmental > Terrestrial > Soil > Temperate forest >...
TCGACGGGACGGTAGAACCTCCTTCTTGTAACGGTCTACCATATCGCCAAGGGTGTGTGTCCGGCCTTTTGCGACAGGGAAACAGCGTTTATCCTCTATCTCGACCTCACGGTCTTTTGCCCATTTTCTAGCCCTAGTAAGCCCGTCAAATGTCTTACATAGGGTAGGATGCCCCTTAATACGAACGTAGACAAGGTATCTTATCCTGCCCTTGCTATCTACACGTTTTTGGATGCTCGCCATTGACCCTTCCCGATTGTCACATTACTATAAATTCTAAGTATAGTCAGCGATGTTCCGGTTTACTGAAACTGTTGGTGTTCCGTGCTGCACTCATGCTGCACTGGATCACAATAAATTGCAACCTAGCACGATCTGTTACGAATTGTTAAGTCGCTAAATCCCTGTTATATATGGAAATTTTCTAATCGCACTTGGTCGTAGTAGGTTGTAAGTATGAGTTTCGTAAACCGTAGGTCCGGGGTTCGATTCCCCGCGTTGGCTTTTAAATAAGATGCATATCCTTGTCTTGCCCCTGAAATTCTTTTGTTCTACGTTAGTAATGAAATCAATTCATTGAGGGTTATTTGCTATGCAAATCACGTCCATGCAGCCTCGTATAGCTTTCGGGAGATTGCTCCCGGATAAAAAAGGGATGACAGTCCAAACCCGCCGGATAACCAAGGGGTGGCATATGCTTTATGATGCATTGCAGCAATTGAAGGAAAAAAATCCTACCTTTAATCTTATTGATTTTTATCGAACAGGGAAGCTTCCGGAAAATATATCACCAGAGAGCCGACAGAAAATTGCGAGACTGCAAGCCAGACAACAGCAAGACATTGCTGGCTTGGAACAAAAGAGTGGTTGGCTCCTTCGCCTGTTGGACTCGTTAATGCTCTCTATTCATAACCGATTAGCCCAGGAGCAATATCAAGTGGTTTCCTGGAAAAGATCACTCACTTTTAAGAAAAACAATCCCGTACGCATTGCGCAAAGGATGAGAGCAAAAGCTGTCTCATCACGACCCCCTCTCTGATTCCAACATGTAAATTAAGCGATAGCGTTTTTTGTAACTACTCAGCCAGTTAACACCAAAGTTTACATTGCCCGATCAAAACATTGAAGATTATGTATTGTGGCTAACCTGCCATGTGTCTCCCCAGCGCCTCAAAGTGGTTAAAATAGAACCGTTTATGTCCAATTTTGTCCCAAAATGGTTGATTTAGGACGTTTTATGTCCCCTATGTGTCCCTTTTTTATTACCCCAAAAGCCTTTGGCAACCTGTGTTTCAATACCATCCATGCATGCCAAACCACCCTGTAAATTTATACAAAAGGACATAAAAAACGATGGCCTGAGTAACTACCGTTTTTTCCTTGTGCCACAATAAGAAAAAACCACTTGAAACCCCATGCTGTATTCTGATCTGCTGCGTCCGCTACTGTTCCAGTGTGACCCCGAATGGGTGCATCACCGGGTGCTTGGCTTGGGGAAGATGTTGCAGCATTGCCCGTGGGTTATGAGTACCCCGCCGCATATGCCTGCGCTGGAACAAACCTTGTTCGGCGTGCCGTTTCACTCTCCGGTGGGCTTGGCTGCCGGGTTTGACAAGAACCTGGAACTGGCAACCCTCATGCAGGCGCTGGGCTTTGGGTTTATGGAGGGCGGATCGATTTCAGCCAAGCCATGGCCGGGTAATTCCACGCCCCGGTTGTTTCGCCTGCCCAAAGACAAAGCGGTCATCAATCGCATGGGGCTGAATAATCATGGTGTTGCTAAGATTCTCCCTCGAATCAATGCTTTGCCGCTGGATTTTCCCGTGGGGATTAACTTAGTGAAAACACCGGATCCGGCAATATTGGGAGATACAGCCCTTGCAGACTTTGAGGCATGTTTTAGCGCAGTGTACGGGCTCGGCACTTATTTGGCGTTGAATATCAGTTGCCCCAATACCGAAGACGGCAAGACGTTCGAAGAACCCGAAGCCCTGGACACCCTCTTGACAAGATTGAGAAGTGTCGAAGCTAACTGCCAAAGTCAAAAACCGCCCAGGCCATGGCTACTCAAAGTCTCACCGGATTTATCACCAAGCCAACTGGCGGAAGTGTTTGACGTTGGCCTGAAACACCAAGTCTCCGGCTGGATTGCCACCAACACCACGGCTTCACGCGAAGGGCTCAATACCCCTGGTGACACACTCACCCGGATTGGGCGTGGCGGTTTAAGCGGCAAGCCGCTTAAGAATCGTTCCACCGAAATTCTGGGACAGCTTCATCAATTGTGCAAAGCGCATCAGACTGAAGCGGTTCTCATCGGCGTGGGTGGAGTCAGCGATGCTGAGTCGGCATGGGAGAAAATCACCCATGGGGCTTCATTGGTGCAGGTTTATACCGGCTTAATCTATGAGGGACCGGGATTGATCCGGCAGATTCGCACTGGCTTGGCGCGCAAGCTGGCGGAAAACGGACTGACACATATCCAAGAAGCAGTCGGACTAGCTTTTCGGTAAATCTACAAAAACGACATCAACATCATCAGCAGCGTAACGCCAAGCGGTCCCCACGAAGCGGAGCGGCCATAACCACCACCCGTACCGGGATAACCGCCGTAATAGCCACCATTGGTGCCATAATTATTATTGCCGCCATAGCTGTAACCACCACCGGCGGGGCTGGCATTGGCCATGGGGTCGTCATTGCGAGCGGAGCGCTGGGCGGTGAGCACGCTGGCAATGCGATACATGCGATCTTCCGGGGACATTTCCGAGGCGGTGGAATTAAACAGTTTCTGCTCGATGCGGCTCAGGCGGGCATCTATGGAATCCTGCGGATAGGTCTGGTGGAAGAGCTTGTTTTCGAGAGGCGGCAATGCCCGCGCCACATCCGTGTTGGCGGCTTGCGCATTTTCGGGCGCCATTGTTCCCGATGAGGCGACTTGGCTGTCGCCACCATTGGGATCGGGGCTTTGCGGGGAGCTGCCCAATATCCGGTCTTCCAGGTGATCGCTTCGATCCTGCAAACTACCCTGCATCGGGTGACCATATACCCGCTGTTCCAGACGAGCCAAGCGGTTTTCAAGCGGCTCTTTTTCAAATGTCTGATGCAGCACCTGTTGTTCCATCTTCACCACAATGGGGTAAGACGTTTCATCCGGCGCGACCGGCGCAGGTGCCGGGTTCTGCAGCGGTTGGTTTGGCCGGTAGGCTTGCGGCTGCATGGCTGCCGATTGTTGCGGCACATTGTCATGAAAAAACTTGCCGAGCGCTGCCAGGCGTGTATCTACGGGCTGGTCCTGACGCGGTTGACCAAATACCGTGTTTTCAATCCGGCTCAGCCGATCTTCCGGGGAATCGGATGGGTAAGTGTGGGCAAACAGTTGCTGTTCCATTTTGGTCAATTGTGGAGCAGAGGGATTGTCGGCAGCACAAGCTGGCGGCGCCATGACGCAAAGCCATGCGACTACCGCACCAATCAAAACCATTCCTAGTGCCTTATGGAGCATACGTACTCCCCGGATCCGATATTTATCATTTTAGTTCAAATATTAAAAATATTCCACCCTCTGTGTACCGGACACTTTACATAACCGGCATGACGATTATCTCGCAAGAAAGTTCATTATATCCTCAGTAAACTGCGTGGAATCTTGCAGGAATGAGAAGTGGCTAACATTGGGTTGTATTAGAAGCCCGGCACCAGGGATTTCCGCAGCAATTGCCTCGGTATGCTGTCGTTTAACCGCCTCATCATGATCGGCATCAACGATCAGTACCGGTACACGGATTGTCGCAAGCTGCTCTGCGGTGTAATTTGGCTGTGTTTCCCACATTTGATTAATCGCTCCCAGAAATTCCGTGTATCGCTTGGGTGTGGGCGACAACTTGGCATATTCCCGACCGGCACGAGCAATATAGGCAGAGAAAGTGGGCGTCTTTTCAACACCGTCGACCAGACCGTTTGGATTAATATTCGCGGCAAAAGCAAACACTTTGCTAATCCGGCTTGGATAGCGCATCGTCAAATCAAGCCCAATGATACCGCCATCGCTCCAGCCGACAATGGCTGCCTTATGGAACTTCAGAAAATCCATCAGTCCGATGACATCGTCCGCCATCAGATTGTAGCTGTATGGCCGCTCATCTCGGCTACTGCGGCCATGACCACGGCTGTCCATCACAATGACCCGGTAGTGCCTTGCCAAAACCGGCACCTGAAGCCCCCAATAATTGGCATTGGCCAAACCACCATGGAGCATGATAACCGGCGCACCATGCCCAAAGACGGCATACCAGATACGAATCCCATTGACCGGCGCATAGCCTTGGCGAAGTGCTGCAGGAAGTGTCGGTGTTGGCGGCAGCGTTTGCCAGCGCGGTACCGCTCCTATTGCCATGTTATCGGCAGCAATAGCGGACAATACCATGAATATAATGATAAATTTTCGCATTATTGGGCGGGGCAGTATTTTTCAATGGCGTTGAGGAGTTTGGGGGCTTCCAGTGAACCGGTCTGAACCGCTTGCTGAAACTGGCTCTGCAAATCTTCTGAATAATACCCGCCGTGGCACGAGGTTGACACCATATCGGTCCACCATTCCGGGCTGGGGTTTGTGGCGGCGGCAGCTTGCAGCTCCTGTACGGCGGCTTCCGGGTTGCCTTGCTTGTCATATACCTGGCTCAGGCCCATATGCGCCTTGGAAAGATGCGGATTCAGCGCCAGCGCCTTTTGAAACTCGGTCATGGCCTCATCCAGGTTGTTTTGCTTGAGGGCCACATAGCCCAACCCCACCAAAGCCTCCTGGGAATTGGCGTTGCGGGTCAGCACCTTCTCAAAGTTGTTTTTGGCATCCTCGTAATGCTTTTGTTTCAAGGCAATATGCCCCAGCCCCAAAGACACATCCTGCATGTTTGGATCAATTGCTAAAGCTTTTTGGCCGACTTCTTGCGCTTTATCCCAGTCGGCGCGTTTCATATAGACATACAGCTCACCCACGTAAGCCTCTGCCGAATCAGGCTTCAAGCTAAGTGCCTGGCCAAAATAGGACAACGCCTTGTCCAGGTTGGCGGTGTTCAGGGCGCTTTGCTTGAGATACACATAACCCAGGCCAATCAAGGGCTTCGTCATCTCCGGTGAAAGCGTCTGGGCCGCTTCAAACTGTGTGCGGGCGGTTTCGTACTGACCACGGTCCATGGCCACGTAGCCCAGGCCGACATGGGCTTCGACCATATCAGGCTTGGCTTTCAGGGCTTGCTCAAAAACGATTTGAGCCTTGTCGTACTCACCTTGTTTCATGAGCACATAAGCTTCTCCCACCAGTGGCTCCGGCGCATTGGCATTGAGCATCTGGGCCTGCCCGAAAAAAGTATTGGCCCCCGGGTAATCCCCTTGCGTCAGGGCAGCGTAGCCCTGGTCCATGGTATCGGACAGCGTATCGGCAGACGCAGGCAGCGCCAAGAGCATACCAACCCCTAAAATCAACCCCGAAACATATAAATTACGAAACATAAATGAACCCCCTAAATCGCTGTATGGTTTTCATTTAAACACCAAACCACCGCGCAAGTATAGAACCAATCAGGTTAATCCCCTACTGACCGGGACAGTATTTCTCAATATCATTCAGAAGTTTTGGCGCCTCCAGCGAGCCGGACTTCACGGCCTTCTGGAACTTGCCCTCCATGGGCTTGGAAAACGAGCGACCACAAGCCGAATTCACCAAGTCTGTCCAACCTTCCACCGTGGGATTTGTTTTGGCGGCTTCCTGTAGTTCTTTCAGCGCTGCCTGGGAATCTCCCAGCGTGTAATACGCCTGACTCAAGCCCAAATGGGCTTTCAGCAGGTTAGGATTCAAAGCCAGCGCCTTGTTGAACTGCTTCACAGCCTCAGCCAAATGGCTTTGCTTGACGCCCAAGTAACCCAACCCTACAAACGCCTCGGCATCATTGGCATTCATATGCAGCGCCTTGTTGAAGTTGGCCTTGGCGCTGCCGTAATCCTCGGTTTTAATGGAGATGTGCCCCAGCGCCACGTAGATTTCATCCAGGTTGGGGTTCAAGCCCAGGGCTTTTTCGGCCATGACCTTGGCCTTGTCCCAATCCGGCAGCTTCATATACCCGTACATCATGCCCACGTAAGCCTCAGTGGTGTCCGGGTCCAGCTTAACCGCCCGATCAAATTCCAACAGGGCCTTCTCCAGGTTACCCGTCTGATCGGAACTGGTCTTCAAATACGAATACCCCAGCCCCACATGCGGCTGCGGCATCTTCGGAGACAGGTTCTGGGCCGCCTGAAATTGCTGGATGGCGTTGGCATAGAGGCCCTTCTCCAGAAACACGTAACCCATCCCCACCCAGGCATCCGCCAGGCGCGGGTTCATGTTCTGGGCTTTCAGAAAGAGGTCTGAAGCCTCGTCATAGTTGCCCTGCTTGATGGCCACATAGCCCTGGCCGACGACCGCGTCGGCATTCCCGGGATCCAGCATCAGGGTGCGGCCAAAAACGCCTTTAGCCTTATCATAGTGACCCTGCTTCAAATAAGCATAGCTCTTACCCACCATGGCCCGCGTGTAGTCCAGGTTAACCCACCGGGGAATCTGCAGCACCGAGTCATATTTGCCGATGGCCTTGTCATATTGGCCCGTATGGTAGAGCTTTTGCCCAGCCTGGTAGCGAGCATCCGCCACCTTCATGACAATGCCGACGGCAAACAGCCCCAACACCAGCAGTGCAATAATACCGGTGAAAATGGGATGGTTTTGAAACCAAGGTTTACGGGTCGCTCTCATGCCATTGATTCTATGTCTCAAGTAAGGCCGGGGTCAAATACGCCATTTTATCTCGCCAATGCGGATAATCGCGCGTCAATCATTTCAATTTGCTTGCGCACCCCGGCCTGAAGTTCCCGACTGTTGGCCACCACATTGGCAGGCGCTTTATCGATAAAACCAGGATTTTGGAGCCGGGCGGCCAAATCGTCATATTCTTTTTGAAGTCTATCCCGGATTTTTTGTAGGCGTGAAATTTCTGCTTCTTGATCAATACTTTCCAGAGTCACAACAACACGACCCTTACCTAAGGGACCAGTCACGCTGTTAGGAGGGAGTGAGAGCGATATGACTGATGTAGACGTAAGAGGAATGGCTTTTACAAAATGTTGAATAACAGCAATATTCGCATCTAGGGCTTGGCGAACCATGTCATCTGGATTCTGAACATCGACTGGTGTCTCTTGCGAATGTGGTACCCCGGATGATTGCCGTGTCTCGCGCATTACTCGAATAGCTTTAATTACCTCAGGAATGTCCTTGGAAGTCTCTTGAATAGGAAGTGATGACGCTTGAGGATATTGACTTATCATTATAGCCTTCCCTGTTCGATGCGGCAGCTTTTGCCAAATTTCTTCCGTAATATGTGGCATCACAGGGTGGAATAATCGCAAAGTTTGATCCAACACAAACAACAAAATACGCTGAGTATTGGCTTTCGTGATCTCATCACGGAGCTGTTTTTTTGAATATTCCACATACCAATCACAAAACGTATTCCAGATAAACTGATACAAATGTTCCGCTGCGTCACTAAAGCGATAATTTTCAAGAGACTCATTAATCCCGATCACGACGCTGTGAAGTTCTCCTAAAACCCATTTATCCATCGCAGACAAGTTTTCGATATCAATCGGCTGATCATCCACACCCTCAAGATTCATCAGCACAAACCGAGATGCATTCCACAACTTGTTGGCAAACAACTTGCCCTGATCAAAACTATCCTTGGACAACTTGATATCCTGCCCACCGGTGACCAACGACGTCAGCGAAAACCGCAGCGCATCGCAGCCGTATTCGTCGATAATCTCGACAGGGTCTATCGTATTGCCCTTGGACTTGCTCATCTTCTGGCCTTTTTCATCGCGAATCAGCCCATGAATATACACCCTCTGAAAGGGGCTCTTGTCGGTGAGCGCCAGGCCCAGCATCGTCATCCGCGCCACCCAGAAAAAGATGATATCAAACCCGGTGACTAAAACACTGGTGGGGTAAAACGTTTTGAAATCCGAAGCATTTAAATCCGGCCAACCCATGGTGCTGAATGGCCACAGGCCCGACGAAAACCATGTATCCAACACATCGGTTTCCTGAACCAGTTTGCCAGAGCCGCATTTGGGGCAGTTTGTGGGCGCTTCCATGGCGACAATCATCTCATCGCAATCATGGCAGTACCATGCGGGAATTTGATGTCCCCACCACAACTGGCGGCTGATGCACCAATCACGGATGTTTTCCATCCAGTCGCGGTAAATCTTCGTCCACCGCTCGGGGAGAAATTGAATCTCGCCCGCATCCAAACTTTTCAAAGCTTTTTCAGCGAGGGGCTTGCTGCGCACAAACCACTGCTTGGACAAGAGCGGCTCAATCGTTGTGGCACAGCGTTGGCAATGGCCCACGCTATGCGTATGCGGTGTTTTCTTCACCAAGAAACCATGCTCTTCCAGCATTGCTTCCGTTTTTTTGCGGGCGGCCTCGCGATCCAGCCCCTGGATCACTTCGGGAATTCGCGCGTCGGCTTTTAAAATGCCTTTCTCATCCATAATCCAAACGGGTTCGAGCTTATGGCGGCCAGCGACCTCGAAGTCATTGGCGTCATGGGCCGGGGTGATTTTGAGTGCACCGGTGCCGAAGTTGGTGTCCACGTAATTGTCTGCAATTACGGGGATTTCCACGTTGGCCAGGGGCAAAATGACGGTCTTGCCGATAAAGCTTTTGTAGCGCGGATCATCCGGGTTTACGGCCACGGCCACATCGCCGAACATGGTCTCCGGGCGGGTGGTGGCCACCACCATGGCGCCATGGCCATCTTTCAAGGGGTAACTGATCTCCCAGAGGAAGCTCTCTTGTTCCACGTAGTCGGTTTCAATGTCGGAAATTGCTGATGTACAGCGGGGGCACCAGTTCACAATGTAGGTGCCCCGGTAAATCAAGCCCTGCTCGTAGAGCGTCACAAAGGCTTTTCTCACAGATTTAGACAGGCCCTTATCCAGGGTGAAGCGCTCCCGGTGCCAGTCCGGGGAAATCCCTAAACGCTTGAACTGGCTGACAATATCGCCTTTGCGGGCCATGGCCCAGTCCCATACCTCTTTCAGAAACGCCTCTCGGCCCAGGTCAAACTTGGTGAGGCCCTTTTCCCGGAGCTGCCGTTCCACCACGTTTTGCGTGGCAATCCCCGCGTGATCCGTCCCAGGCATCCACAGGGTCTTGTCCCCGCGCATCCGGTGCCAGCGAATCAGGATGTCCTGGAGCGTATTGTCCAGGGCATGGCCCATATGGAGCACCCCCGTAACGTTTGGCGGCGGAATAACAATGGAAAACGGCGTTTCAGCCGCCGGGTTTGCCTCGGGGCGAAACAATTCTTCACGTTCCCAAAAGCCGTAGATGCGATCCTCAACAGCCTTGGGGGAATAGGTTTTTTCGAGCAGGTCAGACATCATCCACAATTCAACAACAACAATAACCTTGGAAAACCCGGTTGACTTCCCTCCGATTATAGTACAATAACCTAGTGGCTGCTTTCTGTGTAGTAGGCACGTGTTAGAGATTAAGGAGGAGGCAGGCAATGTTACCACCTTCTTTGGAAGAAAAAGAGCCTGGGGTATATGTCCGAAGCAACAAGCCGGACAATGATCTGGATTTTCTGTGGGACAAGGAACGCAAGAAACATATTGAACATGACCGGTTTCACCTGGGATTTTTCCTGGGGGGGGCGGTGTTTGGGTCACTGGTGACACTGGCCATCACGTTTGTGATGATGTCCGGCGGCAAGCTGTTTCACCAGCCGGAATTTGTCAAACCCACGGTGGAAGAGCAGACACTGGTTCCTGCCGACACCAAGAAGCCGGAAACTGCGGAGAAACCGGCAGCCAAAAAACCGCATGCGGCAACCGTCTCGTTTTTAGGCGCCCCCATTAAAACACCGGAAGCTGCTGCCAAACCCGCAGACACCGCCAAGCTACAAGCTGAAACCTATCAAGTCAAATCCGGCGACACCATGGGCGCCATTGCCCGTAAGTTCTATCATTCGGGTGACCCGGCACTGGTGGACAAAATCACCCATGCCAACCAGCTTAAAAGCGCCGATAGCTTGCAACTGGGCCAAAAGCTGATTATTCCGCCGAAAAGTTATTAAGCTGCAAGCCGCTTAAACTTACGTGAAAGTTGTTCAACCGCCTCGGACAGCTCCGGCATGTCATTTGGAATTGGGTACTTATGGTGTTTCTGCATATAGCTGACCAGTTCTTGGCGACGATTTATATCCATGACACCCGGTAGAGAACATAAAGATGATTGCAGAATTAACGTGGGGTCTGCACCGTTTGCTAGCAAGAGGTTGGTAAAACAAATGACCTTAGCTGCCAGAGATTTTTGAAATTCAGTTTCATCCCAATTCTTAAGAAGGTTATTCTGGTTTGCATGAGGCTTATTGGGACGTTTTTTTTGGCTGGCGTAGTTTTGAACGAAACTATCGACATATGTTACAAGTTGTGTCAAAGCCGATTCTTTATCTTTAGAAAGGTGATTGACATAAGGGGCTGATGGAATTCCCTTTCTTTTCAGATGGTCCAAAGTGACAATACCCACCCCTAAGCTGATATTTTTTGCTGCAGTGATGAGCGCCGTGTTGCCATCTTTATCTATGAGTGTATGATCGGCGCCAGCTCTTAAATACAATCGGGCCAGTTTGTAGCAATCATGAAAAGCTGTATACATTAAGGGTGTTTCTTGCGTACTTGGGGATGTGAGTGGAATTCCCTGTGCCTGAGCCAGTTTACGAACATCATCTCGGGTTAATTTTTTGGCTTCTTGCGCCACCTTCCATGGAATCCCCAGGTTAGATGCCCCTTGCTGATCGCACAGACACATCATAAGGTATTGATTGCCAAAATCTGTAAATTCGTTACTTTCTCTTGGACCTGTGCAGGCATTGACGTTTGCCTTTCTGCGCAAAGCGTCCTTTGCCATATCAAGAGCCTTGCGTTCTTCTCCGGCATTCGTCATTAAAGCCGCACGAAACAACAAGCCATCTGGATTTCCCTGGAACTGCTGGAGATCCAGCGTTTTTTTGCGTTTGAGAACACCCGCTTGAAACCCTATTCGTTGAGAACCTACAATTGCAAATGTAGACATAAGGCACAACCTTTCCTTGAAACTGCATTAGTTTATATGCACGTATATATCACAATGTTCTGCTCCCATCATTCCATTATTACAATATGTATACTGGCGCTGTGGCAAAACGAGGGCTAAAGCAAGGCATGATTTTGAATGCGGTTCGTGTACAATGGGAAAGTATTTTGAGTTGATCTTGGGGTAAACCGTGAAACAACTGCTTTTTATCTTGGCTCTAGTGGGATTGACGGTGTTGGGGTTTGTCAAAATTCCAAACTTTGTGAGCTATCTGGAGATGATGGGGCTCATCAGCGCCCTGGTCATTGCCCATGAATTCGGCCACTTTACTGTGGCCAAAAAAGTCGGCGTCAAAGTGGAACGCTTTGGCTTTGGATTGCCCATTGGCCCCACCCTGTTTGAAAAACAAATCGGCGAAACCACGTTTTGCATCCACCCGGTACTGCTCGGTGGCTACGTATCCTTCCCGGACGACGACCCCGACTCCACCATCCCCAAAGATTCTCCCCGCCGCTTTGAAAACCGCTCCATTCCGGAACGCACGGCCATTGCCATTGCAGGGGTCGTGGTCAACTTCATCATGGGCTATCTCCTCATGGTGTTGGTGCTGTCCGCCTGGGGCTACCCCAGCAATCTCACCGGCATCCAGCAGGTGTTATCTCCCACCGCTCCCGCCGCCCAGGCTGGATTGATGGCTGGTGACGTCTTTTTAAAAGTGGGCACCACGGCAATTGAAGGCCCCGAAACGCTGATCAACACATTTGCCCAGTACAAACAAAAACCGGTCGAGATTGAAATCCGCAGAAACAAGGTGCACCAAACCCTCACGGTGACCCCCAACGCCAAGGGCAAAATTGATGTGGCCCTGAAGCCGATCCTCAGCTATATCCCTCTCAAAAGCCCCGTAGAAGTGTTGAGCAAATCGTACACCTATCTGGCCGAAAAAATGGTGCTGAATTTCCACGCGGTCGGCGAGATTTTCACCGGCAAACGGAGCATCAAGGAGCTTTCCGGCCCGGTCGGCATCATCGGCGAGGGTGGTCGCATGATTCAGTCGCAGGGATTACCTGTGGGATTGATTATCACAGCGCTTATCAGTGTGATTCTGGCCATTATGAACATCCTGCCCGTGCCGATGCTCGACGGCGGCCACCTGTTGTTTATGGCCATCGAGCTGATCCAGGGGCATCCGCTCAAAAAAGAGATTCAGGAAAAAGTGGTTCAAGGAAGCTTTGTGGTGTTGATGTGCCTGATGGTTTTTATTCTTTGGAACGATATCAATACGCATATTTTGGGGAAATAGATCTCTGGTTCTGGTGGCCGCAGGGCAGGGTGTGACCTTCCGTGACTCCGCGGGGCTCCGCTCGCAGTTCGTCTGGCGACGAACTGCTTTGCCTCAAAACTGCCTTTCAATGGTGGGCGCTTCGCTTTTTGGTTTCTTGTGTTGGATGGGTGGCAGTTTTGAGGCGCTCCGCCTCGCTCCGTCACTCCAGGCCACACCCTGCCCTGCTACCTGGTTGAAATTAGGAGTGAACGATATATTGTCCAGCGTCACAATAACCAACCTGAACTTTCACCAGCCAACCAAAAGAAGGGCCGTCCGCCTAGGACCACCTAGCAGAAAAAGAAAAGCGCTCTAGGGGGGAGAGCGCCAGCGTCATTTGTTTCAGAGGAGAAAGTAAGGTGTCAGAGAGAGTTAAGAAGAAAGCTGTTTGAGGCCGGACTCGAGATTTTTGGCCACTTGTTCCAGGGCGATACGCTGCTGGGTTGTTTTGGCCGCCAACTGGGAGAGTTTGTCCAGGGATTGCGGTTGTGCAAACGCGGTGGTCTGGGAGGTTTCCCTTTCATCAGACGGTTTGGTTTGCAACGAGAAAGTATCGGCAGTGGCGGCAAGAACAGGTGCATCGAGTTTTTCAACAAATTTAACATCCGGGGCGATGGTATGGCCAAAGCGCAGGTTGCCGCAACAGGCGCACCCGGCAGCGTGGTTTTTCACCTGGAACTGTGATGTTGTGTTTTGCAGGTTGAGTGGCATCCCCGATCTCCCCGTGTGTTGTTTCTTGATGTCCGCATAAAACACTGTGAAGGATCAGTTGTGATAGTTTGTAAAGAAATGTAAATTTTAAGCTGCAAATTGCCCTGGAAAAAGCAATTACGCGTGAGGATTGGTATTTATAAAGGTATGAAATCCATACTATTTACTCTGGGATACGGACTTAAGCCACTATGCACTCAGGAGCACTGCGGGGGCCGCTGATATATGGGATGGGCCAGGACACATTTACCCTAACATTTTCAGGAACCCATGCTGAAGCAGCAGCCCGCAGAGAAAAGATTAAACAAAACTTTGATCCCAAATTAACAAATGCGGAGAATGCCCGAAATCTCGGGGTGGATGTTACAGATTTAGAAAGCGATCTTCACAGACTACGCAAAGCTCGCGATTGTCCGTTACGCCTTCGAAAAAAGGGGCGTAAACGTAGAATTTAGACTATGCCATGGTTTTCGCCTTCACTTGGTCGATGATCTCAAAGACCTGCTGCTTCAAGGCCAGATCCAGGGCGAGTTGCTCTTTCATTTTTTCATAGGCATAGAGCATCGTGGTGTGGCGTCTGCCACCAAACAACTGGCCGATTTGGGGGAAGCTGGCCTCGGTGAGCTCGCGCACCACGTAGACGGCAACCTGACGGGCATGGGCAATGTGCTTGGTGCGCAGGCCACTTTGCAAATCCGAGAGATGCATGTGGTAATACCGGGCGACGATTTCGATCATGTCCTCCTTGGACAGCCGGGAGGGGTCAAAACGCCTGCCAAGGAGGGCCTGGGCCTGGGCCATGTCGAGTTCGCAGCCGGTCAGCATGCGGTAGGCGGAAATCTTGTTCAAGGCGCCTTCCAGCTCTCGGATGTTGGCCGGGAAGCTTTCGGCGACATACTGGAGAACGTCATCTGTGAGCATCAGGCTAGCTTGCTCGGCTTTGCGCTGAAGGATGGCCACGCGGGTCTCGAAGTCGGGCGGCTGAATGTCTGCAATCAGCCCCCAGGAGAAGCGGCTGCGCAGGCGATCTTCCAGGCGAGACAGGCGATTGGGCGGGCGGTCGCTGGAGAGGACAATTTGTTTGCCCGCCTGATGGAGGGTGTTAAACGTATGGAAAATTTCCTCCTGGGTGCGATCCTTGCCTTCCAGAAACTGGACGTCGTCAATTAAGAGCACATCAATGCGCCGGTATCGATCCCGGAACTGTTTCATGTCCTGGCTGCCGAGGGCATGGATGAGATCGTTGGTGAATTGCTCGGTGGTGACGTATTTCACTTTCAAATCCGGCTGGTGGTGGTGAATGAAATGGCCAATGGCCTGCATCAGGTGGGTTTTACCCAGGCCCACGCCGCCATAGAGAAACAGCGGGTTGTAGCTTTGCGCCGGGGTTTCCGCAACAGCCAGGGCCGCCGCATGGCAAAACCGGTTGTGGTTGCCCACCACAAACTGGTCAAACGTATATTTCGGGTTCAACTGGCTTTGGTGACTGCGCGGCGTCCAGCTGCCATGACGGGGCTTCAGAGCCTCGGACGGTGCCGGGGAGGTTTCAGTGTCTTGTGTCGGCAGGGGGGATGTTTGAACCATCACGACCAGTTGCGGCGGCGCTTGCAGATTCAGAATCCCGGCAAAGGCCATGGCAATGGCATCGCGGTAATGCTTGAGAATCCAGTCCCGGTTAAACTCGCTTGCCGCATGCAAAACGACACTGTCGTCGCGAATCTCCCCCAGCCGCAGGGGAGAAATCCAAGTCTCAAAACTGGGCGCAGAAAGCTGCGCTTTCAAGACCTCCGAGACCCCGTCCCACACCCGTTGCAAGTTCTGAACTACCGCCACACTCATCAAATTTCAAAGACTCCTTAACTCTCACTGGTTGAACAAAAAAAAGAAACACACCAAACACCCGTCAGAAAAATCCCTGACGAAGCACCCATTTCCAGAACACAAACCCATTCACCTGAACACAAATCTCTATCGATTGCTCTTCGTAATACGCAACCCTGTGCATGAGGAATTAGGTTTGATTTAGAATCTCTCTTCCAACCTGAACACCGTTTTTCTAACCTCTCTGTAGAAGTTGAAACCCGGCCAGCAGATTGGATGGACCGTGTGGTTAGTGTATCACAGGCGGGTCATCTGAAAAGGGGTCGTATCAAAATTTTACATTCAAAATTTCGCGTTTTTTCATGATACAGGTGAATCGATATTCTTAACCCAGTAGCGGGGCAGGGTGTACCCTTCCGTGACTCCGCGGGGCGTTGTAGCTATTCGCCAAGGCGAATAGCTACCGTCCCAAAACTGCCTTTCAATGGTGGGCGCTTCGCTTTTTCGTTTCTTATGTTGGATGGGTGGCAGTTTTGGAACGTCCGCCTCGCTCTGTCACTCCAGGGCACACCCTGCCCTGCTACTTGGCCGATTTATCAGGATTTGGGATCGGGTTCTCTTGAGAATCTGGACCCCAAAAAAGGTTTATGTTAGGGTAGAATACCTGAAAACTTCATGGACCAGATTTTAAAAGGAGTTGATTCCAATGAAACGTACACTGGAAGGCACCAATCTCAAGAGAAGACGGGTTAGCGGCTTCAGAGCGCGCATGGCGACCGTGGGTGGCCGCAGAACCCTCAACCGCCGCCGTCTCAAAGGGCGTCACCGCATCGCCATTTAGATGCTGCCGCAGGCTTTTCGACTCAAACGCTCCGGGCTATTTCAAAAGACGCTGGCTTCGGGCAAGGTGTTGTGTCAGAACCCCCGCTTTTTGGTGTTGGGGTTGAAGCGGGTGTATGAGTCGCCTACGCCGACTCGGTTTGGGTTTATTGTGAGCCGCAAGATCAGTAACCGGGCCAATGTGCGTAATAAAGTGAAACGCCGTCTGCGCGAGCTGGTGCGGGCACTCATCAAAACGCCGTGGATGGAGCCTTTGGCACCTTATATCGCCGTGGTGGTAATAGCCAGGCAAGGGATTTGTGACACCTCCTATGGAGAACTCCATGCGTTGCTGTTACAATGCTTGAAACGGAGATGAAGCGATTTTACTGTACGCCATTTCACTGTATCAGAAGATTTCCCGGTTTTTGCCGCCGCG
>Ga0207055_1132_pt1 | contig 16132 bp, 12 predicted proteins | sample Alteio_BWMinCont_57_FD_153293 | JGI IMG/M metagenome (GOLD analysis project Ga0207055, IMG submission 153293) | Enriched cells from forest soil in Barre Woods Harvard Forest LTER site, Petersham, Massachusetts, United States -... | ecosystem: Environmental > Terrestrial > Soil > Temperate forest >...
TCAATTGGCGACAGCATGGCGTGCGTCTGGTCTTAAAAGCGCGGCGGCTGGATGTGCGACTATATGGCAGGACTATCGCGGATTAATTAAGCCAGGAACCTTAGATCCCGCTAACTTCCAGGCGACGCTGACAACTGAGGATAGTAAGGCCGCAGCCACTTGCGCAGATCTTGATTTTCAGGCGAATGGTTTTAGTCCAGCTCTTCAACAAGAAGTGGAAGGGATTCATAATAATTTGGATTGGCAACTTTTGGCTGAAGTCGGCGACGTTCAGCAGGCACTGACTGTCTATCGCGCCCATTATCAGGCTCATGTCGACTCGAATTCCAAAAACCTTCAAGATGCGAACAATCAATTGACGACGGCTCAAGCCAGCAATGATCCAACTAAAATTGTAGAGGCTCAGCATTACGTTGATGTTATGAATTTTATGATCAAGAACTTCGCGATCATAGACGGTCAAATCGAAACGGCCATTCAAGCTAAGCAGCCGGTTCATGCGTTAGAGGTTGAAAACTAATGAAGCGCGTGTTGACGAGTCTATTATTTTTGTTGAGTGGTTGTTACGGCCGGCCCAATGTGACAATGAATTCGCAGGAATTCTATCAGGCTGTGGCGCAAAGGGCTAATCTGAAGCAGGGCCAGCCTGCGGTCATTACCTTTTCGGCACTTTGGTGCCATCCTTGTCGTGAGGAAATTGATTCTCTCAATCAAGCCAATCAAGAATTCGGCGGACTGATTCAATTCCGCGGCTTCTTGGTCGAGGGTGAAGAGAAGGGAAGTACGATTCGCGCAGCGGATGTCAGTCAATTCACGAGCTTTACCGGTGCGAGTGCCGAATATATGGTGACGATCGATCCTCAGTGGCAGCTTTTCGATATGCTCCATGAGCCGCAAGGGCATTCGTTGCCGACGATGGTGATTTTAGATCAAGCGGGTAACGTGGAGCAGGTGATTCAGCAGAGTTTGGATTATCAGACGCAGCTACGACCGTTATTGCTAGCACTGGCGCGTGGGCAGAATATTCCGATTCAGCCTAAGCCGACCAGCGGGCAGGTGGATAGCATAGCCAATTGGGTAGCCCGTCCCGAAGTGGCGGCACAACAAACTTTGATCGATGCGGTGACGGTGTCGTGGCAGTCAGGGATGAGGAAGTATTCGTTCACGGCCGACGAGATGCCGTTTGCGTCGGGACAAATCACGTTTTCCTTTGATGGAACAAAAGACGCTCCTTTGAGTGCAAAGTGGCTGTCAGATACCCCAACTTCGGTTTGCACGCTGAACGTCGTGCTTAATCCCGATGGTTCGCTTGCGTCTTCGACCGGAGTTTGCCGTCAGAAGTAGCCTCGGCGCCGAAGCTAACGGCTCGGCATGCGCTCGGCAACCGCGAGGCGTGCCAGAATAGGTCGAAGGTTAGCCTTCGCCGCACCCAGCTCAGTCGGCACGCGCGTCGGGCGAACCACCAGCGAATGATGAATCGAATTCAAGAGATCGACTTCAGCTCTTAGCGGCGATGAAATCTCTTTATAATATCCCGAAGACCTAAGCATCTCGACCTTGATCTGATCGCGCGCCACCGTCCATCTCTTCGCTAAACGAGTCTTGGGCGCGCGCGGCTTTTTCACCGCTTCAGAAACTTCGCTCAGATCGCGCGCAACCAACTCCGTCACTTGCTTTAAGGCCAACAGCTCACCGGCCTGCGCCTTCATACGCTCATGAAAATGGCGCAGACTCTCTTCATAAGCTTGATCGCGCACACCGCCTACAAAAAAGGTTTGCTGGGCCAAAACCTTCGGACCTTGATTCACTGACAATATATATTCGCCGCGGGGAAGGGGCAGCCCATTCTCCTGACGAAAACTCGGCGATAGCGCCAGTCCCTTCTTCACAATCAGCGAGGTCTTGATCGGCATCGGCATGACGTCAACCAAAGTCTCTTGCAGCCCGCGCAACAACACATCAATGCGCTCGCCGTCGGGCAGATTGGTGGCAATATGAAATTGCGGTGAACTCAAATCATTGAGCGACATTGCAATCGCCGCGATTGGTTGGCCCACAGTATGCGTGGCAGTTTTTAAACTCTTAGCATCTTGCGCACTGACATCATTTAGCACCGGAAACGACGGCCGACTCAGCAGGGAGTAGGCGAGTGCACCAACCAAGGCCACTCCGGCAATCACCCAATAAGACGTGTAACTGCGCGGGGGAGGCTGCTGTGCCGCCGCGGCCTTCGCTAGCTGTTCGATCTTTGGCAAAGACCACTTCGTCTCGCGCAGCACCTCACCGGCGGGTAGCCAGTCGGGCATGGATTCGTTCCATACTAAGGTATCGAGCTTGAGCTGGCCCTGCGCATGGCGTTTGCGAAGTTCGTCTTCGCTAAACGGTCCTTCGAGTTCATCGGATTGGCGAGAGATGTACCACTCTTTCATTTCCTCAATGCTAACTAAAGTAGGGCTCGTTGAATATAAGCCTTAGGTCTAGGAAAATGAAAAAGGCCGGCATTAGACCGGCCTTTTCGTAGATTTTTTTGAATATCAACTACTGAGTGCAGAACGGAAGCGTAGGCTCCATCTGGCAAAGCTGTTGGCAAATCGAGGGATCGCCCAATGGGCAACCGGTTGAACCGCCACCGGTTCCGCCGCCGCCACCGGGAATGGGCAAGCCGCCGCCACCGCCGCTTCCACCACCACTCGGAGTGTCGGGGTTAAACCAGCAACGCGGGCGAAAGCCCATAGCGTCAGTGCCTTGCACGCAGGCGCCAGCTTTGAAATCGGTGTCACTCATCGCGGCAGAAACAGCCACGGTGCAAAGGCTTCCCTGGAAGTAAGTATCCAGCCGACATTGGGTTTCGGGATGGTCTTCATTCGTCTCGCTCACTTGCGATGGATCTGGCGTATTGAATTGCGAAGCCGTTTTGTCGCCGCTCAAGTCAGCAAACACGGCGGTGATCGATTGAATCGCCAATGAGATACGCATACAGATGTTTTGATCGGTTTGCGAGGTATACTGCGACATACATTCGGCTTTGGCGGTCGGATCAATAGTTTTGCCGGCGAGAATTGAAGCATTGTCATCGAGTGCGAAGAATTGCTTCAAACACTTAAGTGTGGCGAAATAATCGGCCTCACCTTCAACTGATGCCCACTCCGACATATATTGAGTTGATTTAGGAGCGCCTCCGAGATGATGGCCCGTCTCATGGCACGCGACCATGGCTTCGCCCTCAATAGTAGTGTCGGGATGGCGCGCCCATCCGCCGTACATATTGATTTCCCAAGTCGTACCCTTTTGGTCGGCACTGGAATTTACCTCATCATCAGTCCACATGCGATTGATAACATACGTGCCGCCCTTTGCTTTCACCTGATCGGTAAACAGGGTCTGCATCCGATCCATGATCGCATTGTATTGATCCTCGGTTAGACCGCCATTGTTTATTAGCCCGCGATGACTATGGTCACCGACAGGAATTCTCATATTGTTTGGCGCGACGATTCCCGCGCACACCGTTTTGGAATTCGAGAATGCTGTAGTTGTAAGCGCCAACACCATTGCCGACGTCAAGATTGTCATTGACCTAAGATTCATGTTCCCCCCCCTCGTTCCCTGGAAAAATTCACTCAATCCATTTGAGTAATGAAAGGCTAGCAGCGACCTGGACTTTTGACTTGCGAGAACTTCATTGAGTTGCGGAACTGATTATCAAGCCACCAAGAACTAGACTTTGGTTTGGGATAACAAGAAAAGCTAACGCTACAAAACGAGCTAACTCCACGATTTTTACATCCTTTTCAGTGGAGCAAGCGTTGGGCGTGAAGTAACGGAATTGCGGCGATAAAAAAACGACTAGCAAGATTCCGCGTAAGAGTAGAGCCATCATTTGCGCGTTAGCAAACGTTACGTAGCGATCACTACGCTTGAAAAATTTGAAAATTTACGTCGTTTTTATGCCAGCCGCATCCATGGTTTTACGCCATTTTTACAGGTCACCTCTCCAGCGAAGTTATATACCTAAGTATATCAAACACGCCGCAGGAGGTGACTATGTTTAAGGGGATTGCTGGCGTAATCTTCATAATGTTAATCGTGGCCGCGCAAGTAAATGCCGAAGAAAAAAAGGCGGAAGAATCCGCAGGGCCTTTCGAATTTGCCGACTTCTCATGGGCACCGGGAAACTACGGTCCACCAGATAGTTTCTTTAAGACCGATCATTTTGTGCCAGAGTTAAGACTCGATTCGGATTACAATTATTCTTTCGCCCATCCGCGCGATAACACCATTTCGGGTTCAAGCGAAGTTTTTCGCCATAACGAATTTCAAGTCACACAAATCGGCTTTGGTGGTGATGTTAACTACAAAGATGTCGGCTTCCGCCTGATGACTCAGTTTGGAATGTACGCGACCACCACGCCTCGCAACGATCCGAGTACGTCCAAAGGCCAGTGGCAACTCGACAATGCCTATCGTTACATTTCCGAAGCGTATGGCACTTATCATATCAATTACGATAAGGGCATTAACATTCAATCCGGTATTTTCATGTCCTACGTGGGGCTATGGAGCTACTATAACTTCGACAATTGGACGTATCAACCGTCGTATGTTTCGTCGAACACGCCTTGGTTTTTTAATGGAATGCGGATTCAGTACTTTCCCAATGAGCGTCTTAAGATTGAGCCATGGTTGGTTAATGGCTGGCAAGCTTACGGAAAATTCAATGAAGCTCCTGGCGTAGGGCTACAAATCCTGTGGAAGCCGACCGGGGATTGGACGATTCTTGGCAATCAATACTATGGCGCGGATACACTCGCAACGCCCGGCCGCGAACGCGTCCACTCTGATGATAGCGTTATGTACAAGTACTATGAAAACCAAAATGCCAAAGTCAGCAAGGCCGCAGTGTCTTTAACGGTCGATGCCGGCTGCGAGCAAGGTGGTGGAGTCGACTGTGGCAACCAGTATTTCCTTGGATTTATGGCCTATCATCGCATGTGGTTTTTGCACGATCACTTCGGACTTACGATCGGCGGTGGTGCAATCAATAATCCCGGCCGTTACCTAGTGCTGACTCCGCCAGTTAATGGCGCTACGGCCTATTCGGGAGCGCAAGGTTTCAATCAGAGTTCGCCTCCTCCGCAAACGTTTCATGCTTGGGATATGCAAGTCACGGGCGATTGGATGCCCACGCGCAATCTCACATTTCGTCTCGAGTACACTCATCGCGAGGCCGACGTGCCTTATTTCGAAGGGCCTGGCGGGCTGACTCCGCCGGATGCCAGTGGGGCGCCCGTGAATCAGGCGAATCCTCCGGCAAATTGGTCGCCTGACCTGGTTAAAAAAGAAGATCGTATGACTGCGGCTATGTTGATTCGACTCTAAGTGAGGACACTATGGAATTTGTAATTGCTGGATTAATCGGAGTAGCGATGCTGATTTATTTAACCGTCGCGCTTTTTAATCCAGAAAAATTTTAAGAGGTGCAGAGTGAAATTCGCCGACGTAACCCAGATTGCAATTTACGTTGTCTTCTTGATTGGTCTGACGCCGCCACTGGGTGCGTTCATGTATCGGGTTTTTGAGGGGGAAAAGACTTTTTTGACGCCGATCTTTGGCTTCTTGGAACTTCTGACTTATAGGGCAGCGGGAGTAGATCAGCGCGAGGAGATGGGGTGGAAGGACTATCTCAAAGCACTTTTGTGGTTCAACGTCTTCGGGTTTCTCGCAACCTTCTTGCTGCAGGTTTTTCAGCAATCTCTGCCAATGAATCCACAGAATCTTCCCGGTGTTTCGTGGCATTCGGCACTCAATACGGCCGTTAGCTTTGTGACCAACACCAACTGGCAGGGCTATGGCGGTGAAACCACCATGTCTTATTTTACGCAAATGCTGGCTCTGGCCGTGCAGAATTTTGTCAGCGCGGCTACGGGTATCGCGGTCTTTTTAGCTCTAGCCCGCGGAATTTTGCGTAAAACCTCCGGCTCGATTGGAAATTTTTGGGTCGACCTAACGCGGTCCACGGTTTATGTCTTGCTGCCGCTGTCGATTGTGATGGCCATCGTGCTGGTGGGTCAGGGAGTTGTGCAATCCTTCAAACCTTATGTCGACATCGTTACGATGGAAGGGGCCAAGCAGTCCATTCCGCTGGGACCAGCGGCTTCGCAAATTGCGATCAAACAGATCGGAACAAATGGCGGTGGTTTTTTTAACGCCAATAGTGCCACGCCCATGGAAAATCCGACGCCACTGACGAATTTCCTTGAGATGTTAGCGCTGATTATGATTCCAGCTGCACTCACTTATACCTACGGTCGTTATGCGAAGTCGCAACGTCAAGGGTGGACCATCTTTTTGGTTATGTTTTTAGTTTGGTTTTCAGGTCTGCTAATTTCACTTTACTCTGAGTTTATGATCAATCCGGTCTTTCAGCTTTCGGGCCTCATGGAAGGTAAGGAGACGCGTATTGGTGTCGTTAACAGTCTGATTTGGTCAACCGCGACGACTGTGGCTTCAAATGGCTCGGTGAATGCCATGCACTCAAGTCTTTCGCCAATCGCCGGTGGTGTAGCGATGTTTAACATCATGATGGGCGAGGTGATTTTCGGCGGAGTTGGTGCCGGAATGTACGGAATTTTACTATTCGTGCTCCTGACTGTGTTTCTGTCTGGCCTTATGGTCGGACGCTCGCCCGAATACATGGGTAAAAAAATCGAGGCGGCTGAGATTCAGATGGCGATTTTGGGAATTTTAGCACCCTGTGCGGTTATTCTTTTGGCCTCGGCAGCCTCTGCGGTGTTGCCTATCGGACTTGCGAGTTTGGCCAACAAAGGTCCGCACGGTCTATCAGAAATTCTTTACGCCTTCACCTCCGCTGCAGGAAATAATGGAAGTGCTTTCGCCGGTCTCAATGCCAACACAGTCTACTACAATGTCATGTTGGCCATAGCTATGCTGGTTGGTCGTTTTGTGGTTATTATTCCTTGCCTTGCAATTGCCGGCAGTCTGGTGAAAAAGAAAATTTCGCCGCCATCAGCCGGCACCTTTGCCACTGATACGCCGATTTTTGGCGCGCTATTGGTGGGCGTGATTGTCATTGTCGGCGCATTGACGTTTCTGCCAGCGCTATCTCTTGGACCGGTCGTTGAGCATTTTTTAATGATTAAGGGACGGACCTTTTGAGGGAGAAAATATGAAGTCAGCACATTGGACCAATTCAGAAATTTTGGTGCCTGCCATCAAAGACGCCTTGCTCAAATTGGATCCGCGCGTGCAGATGAAAAATCCAGTGATGTTTGTCACCGAAGTCGGCGCTTTGATCACTAGCATTTATGCTTTATTCGGCATCGGCGGTGGAGCGCAGGGTTTTGAAATTCACATTGCGATTTGGCTATGGTTTACAGTTGTTTTTGCCAATTTCGCCGAAGCCATTGCCGAGGGGCGGGGCAAGGCGCAAGCGGCGGAGCTTCGCAAAACGCGCACCACAACTCTCGCACGAGTTATGCGCGATGGAAAAGAAGTTCAAGTCAGCGCCTCAGACTTAAAAAAGGGCGAGGTCGTGGTCTGCGACGCGGGCGACGTGATTCCTGGCGATGGTGAGGTCGTAGAGGGGATCGCAAGTGTCGATGAGTCGGCCATCACCGGAGAGTCGGCTCCGGTGATTCGTGAGAGTGGCGGCGACCGCAGTGCGGTGACGGGCGGCACACGCGTTATCAGCGATCGCATTCTAATTAAAATCACGGCTGAGCAAGGGAATACGTTTTTGGACCGCATGATTGCGCTGGTAGAAGGCGCCAAACGTCAAAAAACTCCCAATGAAATCGCGTTAAGCATCGTACTTTCTGGACTAACCATCGTATTCCTTTTGGCCGTGATGACACTTAAACCGTTTGCAGATTACAGCGGTGTGGCAGCTGGGCAGGATCTCTCAAATATTGTTACGGTTCCAGTGTTGATTGCCCTCTTAGTTTGCTTGATTCCGACGACCATTGGGGGACTATTGAGTGCTATCGGTATCAGCGGCATGGATCGCTTGATTCGGCGTAATGTTATCGCCACGAGCGGCCGCTCGGTCGAAGCCGCTGGCGACATAGACGTTTTGTTACTCGACAAAACCGGCACCATTACCCTTGGCAATCGCATGGCCACTTCATTTATTCCCGTGAAGGGAATCACGGTTGAGCGATTGGCCGAGGCTGCGCAACTTGCCTCGCTTTCAGATGAAACTCCAGAAGGCCGTTCGATCGTCGTCTTGGCCAAAGAAAAGTTCGCCTTGCGAGCCAGATCCCTGCAACCTCATGAGGCAAAGTTTATTCCGTTTTCCGCGCAGACCCGTATGAGTGGAATTGACGTGAATGTCGGCGGCAACCTGCGCGAAATCCGCAAAGGGGCCAGCGACACCATGAAGAATCTGGTCCTTGAGAAAGGCGGCAAGATTCCTCGTGAATTGGATTTGGTCATTGAAGATATCGGCAAGAAGGGTGAAACGCCAATTGTCGTTGTCGAAGGCGCGGAAGTATTAGGCGTCGTTCAACTCAAAGACATAGTTAAGGGCGGGATCAAGGAGCGTTTTGCCGAACTTCGCAAGATGGGCATTCGTACCGTCATGATTACCGGAGACAATCCCTTAACGGCCGCCGCGATTGCCGCAGAGGCTGGAGTGGATGATTTTATGGCGCAAGCCACTCCCGAAACCAAATTGAAGCGCATTCGCGATGAGCAAGCTAAGGGTCACTTGGTGGCCATGACCGGAGATGGAACCAACGATGCTCCCGCTCTCGCTCAAGCCGACGTCGGCGTGGCTATGAACACCGGCACGCAGGCAGCTCGCGAAGCCGGAAACATGGTCGATCTTGATAGCAATCCGACCAAGTTAATTGAAATCGTCGAAATCGGAAAACAGCTGCTGATGACTCGTGGCTCGCTTACGACCTTTAGTATTGCCAATGATGTCGCGAAATATTTCGCGATTCTTCCGGCGTTGTTTAGCTCGCTCTATCTAGTAGGAGGGTTGAAGGAAGGGCCATTGGCTTCTTTAAACGTCATGGCTTTGCATTCACCCGAAAGTGCGATCTTGAGCGCGGTTATTTTTAACGCCCTGATTATAGTTGCCCTGATTCCCTTGGCCTTAAAGGGAGTACAGTATCGCGCTATGGGGGCTGCTCTAGTACTTAGGCGCAACCTGCTAATTTACGGCTGCGGTGGGCTGGTGGCCCCGTTTATTGGAATTAAGGTAATTGATATGCTGCTGACTACCGTAGGTTTGGTTTAAAAGGAGGCTATATGAAGCATATTGTTCCGGCCTTACGCATGCTGATTTTCATGACAGTCCTAACGGGTGTCGTTTATCCTCTGCTGGTGACGGTGATTAGTCAGGGACTTTTTCGGGGGCAAGCGAACGGTAGTATGGCGAAAAGCGGAGAGGCCGTGCTCGGCTCACTGTTGGTCGCGCAGAATTTTTCAGGGCCAAAATATTTTTGGCCGCGGCCTAGTGGTGGGGCCAACTTTAATCCGCTTCCTTCCGGCGGAACCAATTTGGGCCCGATCAGTGCCGATCTTAAAAAATCTTTTGAGGAGCGTAGAGCTAATTTGAAGGCGGCTCATCCTGATCAAGGCGAACCTCCACAGGATCTTCTATTCTCTTCAGCGAGTGGTCTCGATCCTGAAATTAGTCCGGCGGCGGCCAAATATCAGGTTGCCCGTGTGGCCAAGGCTCGCGGAATGAATTCTATTGAGGTCGACCATTTGGTCGAAAAGTTCACACAAGGTCGCCAATTTGGGATTTTTGGTGAACCAAGAGTCAATGTTCTAGCACTCAACATGGCATTGGATGCGCATGAGCGTTGACGGTCGTCCCGATCCAGATGCCCTTCTCCTTGCCATTAGCCAAGAAGAGCAGCGAACTAAAAATGCCACGCTGCGGGTTTTTCTCGGCATGTCGGCCGGAGTTGGCAAAACCTATGCGATGTTGCGAGCGGCTCAAGATCGACTGAAGGATGGTATTGACGTCATAGTTGGGGTGGTTGAAACCCATGGCCGGTCCGAGACCATGCGTTTAGCCGAGACCGTGCCGACTATTGCGCGCAAACAAATCGACTATAAGGGCGTAAATTTGCAAGAAATGGACATTGACGCCATTCTTGTCCGCAAACCCAAATTGGTTCTGGTCGATGAACTGGCACATTCGAATGCTCCGGGATCTCGTCATCAAAAGCGTTATCAGGATGTTTTAGAGCTTTTGGCCAATGGCATTGACGTTTACACCACGATCAATGTTCAACACTTAGAAAGCCGAAAAGATCTGGTTGAACAGATCACTGGAATTCCAATTCGCGAGACGGTTCCCGATTCCATTCTCGAGCGCGCTACGCAAATCGAACTTATCGATATCGCGCCCAATGACCTCTTAAGACGGCTAAAAGAAGGCAAAGTCTATCTTGGTGAGAAAGCCGAGCAAGCCGCACAGAATTTTTTCAAACCAACGAGTCTGACCGCACTTCGCGAAATTGCGTTGCGGGTTACGGCTGAGCGAGTAGATCAGGAGCTTCAACAATTCCCTGATCTGAGGCAAGCTTCTGGCCCTTGGCAAACCAATGAACGGCTTATGGTTGCCGTTTCGCACAGTCCATACTCTGAGCGAGTTATACGCGCCACGCGACGTCTGGCCTACAACCTCGAATCTCCATGGATTGCCGTTCACGTGGATACCGGAATTCATCTTAACGATGAGGACCAAGCTCAGCTGGCCAAAAACATTGCTCTGGCTCGAGAATTAAAAGCCGAAGTAGTGACCACCACCGACACCGATGTCCCCGCGGCGCTTCGGCGAATTGCACGACAAAAAAATGTAACGCAAATTGTGGTGGGACGTCCAACCAAACGCATCTTTCGCGACGTGATGGAGGGCGGAACTTTACTTGATCGCTTAGTTCGTGAAAGCATCGAGGTCGACGTTCACGTTATTCGTCAGGATAGCGTTCCCAAATATCGACCGAGATTGTTTACCAAAATCGAGCATTTTAGCAGCCCCATAACTTACTGGAATGCGCTATGGTTTTTGTTTGGGGTTTCGTTTTTAAACGGCATGCTGGAGCCGTGGATCGGATATCGTGCGGTCGGATTTATTTTTCTGGTTGCGGTTCTGGGTGTCGGCCTCTTTTCGACGATCGGGCCCACTTTGTTCGTTGGCGTTTTGAGCGCATTGGTCTGGGACTATTTTTTTATTCCTCCCAAAATGACTTTTGTTATCACTGAATCCGCGGATGCGATTCTCATTCTTACTTATCTTATCGCGGCTCTGGTCACCGGTTATTTGACTAGTCGTATCCGTGCACACGAGCGAATTTTGCGCGAGCGGGAAGATACAACCAATGTCTTATTCGAAGTCTCGCAGGATATTGCCAAGAGTCAGCACAAGGTTGAATTCCTTTCGAAAATCAATGCGCGAGTTGGACGTTTGCTGGATGGCGAATGCGGCATCGTGGTGGCATCCCGCGATGGAAAACTGATGACTGATGAATATCGCGAATATTCGCCTCAGCCGAAGCTTTCTGAGAAGGAGGCAGCGGTTGCGGTTTGGGCGTTCCAGGCCGGCCGGCCGGCTGGATGGTCGACAGAAACGCTCTCACAAGCCAATGCACTCTATATTCCACTCAGGGCTCCCAATGAAAGTGTCGGGGTGATGGTCTATAAGCCGCGCACCAATCGTAAGCTGAGCCTCGAGCAAGAAAATCTGCTTTTTTCAATCGTCCGACAACTGGCGGTTTCGTTAGAGCGACACTTCTTCGAGAAACGTTTACGCGACTCAGAACGGCTCAAGGAGTCAGAGAAAATCCATCAAACGCTTTTAAATTCAATTTCGCATGAAATGCGCACCCCTTTAACGGCGATCATGGGCGCCGCGACGGCTTTGGATGATGAGCGCAATTCGCGCAAGCCTGAGTATGTACGTGAGCTGGCGGAACAACTTCAAGATGCGGGCGATCGCTTAAATCGAGTTATTGAGAACCTCCTCGATATGAGTCGCTTGAATTCAGGGATGTTGGCCTTGAAGTTGGATTGGCACGATGTCAATGATCTAACTAGCGTGACGCTCGGTAAACTGGTTAAGAATTTGGCCCATCACAAGGTGAACATCGAGTTTCCCAAAGACCTGCCGCTGGTGCGCATGGATTTTCGTTTGATGGAGCACGCTCTAGCGAATTTGATTCTGAATGCGGCGACTTACAGTCCGCCGGGCAGCATGATCACTCTTAAGGCCAATCGCGAGAATTCCCATATGGTCATTTTGGTCGAGGATCAAGGGCCCGGCATTCCCGAAGATTTGCTCGACAGGGTATTCGAAAAGTTTTTTAGAGTGCCGGGCACACCCACAGGCGGAGTAGGCTTGGGCCTTTCGATCGTTAAAAATATTGCTGAAGTTCACAAGGGGTCGGTGCGGGTGGAAAATCGCAAAGAAGGTGGTGCGCGATTTATTATCGTACTACCTATGACCGAGAGTCCGCCTTTGCCAAAGGATGAGTCATGAGTGAAACACGAATCCTGGTTATTGATGACGAAGCGGCTATCCGCAATCTCCTACGTGCAAGTTTGACCAATCAAGGCTTCAAGGTTGGCGAGAGCGAGACAGGACAGGGTGGTCTAGACAAAGCCGCTGAATATCATCCGCATTTGATCATATTGGATCTCGGCCTTCGTGATATGAATGGCCTGGATGTTTTGAAGGGATTGCGGCGCTGGACGACGATTCCTGTGATCATTCTGACGGTTTCAGACGATGAAGCGACTAAAGTCGCTTTGCTGGATGCGGGTGCCGACGATTATCTGACGAAGCCTTTTGGCACACCTGAATTGCTCGCGCGCGTACGGGTGAGTTTGCGCCACAACAACGCGAATGAGGCCACGCCGCTTTTTCTGTCTGGTGATTTGGAAATTGATCTCAATAAACGCCAGGTGAAAGTGCGCGGTGAATTGATTAAACTCACGGCGACCGAATTTGAATTGCTCAGTGTTTTGATTCGCAACCATGGCAAGGTCGTGCCGCAAACCTTGCTGCTCACCTCAGTGTGGGGAAAAAATGCGGCAGACCAAACCCATTATCTGCGCATATACGTGGCGCAATTGCGTAAGAAGCTTGAAGCTGATTCGTCGAATCCCATTCATATTTTAACCGATCCTGGCCTCGGATATCGCATAGTTTAGGCCCGAAATTCAATCAATCCGATCGATCCGCGCCTCGTATGCGTCCAGATTTGACCCCAGACCCCTCTTTAATTAAAACTGGCGACACTGTTTCATTGGCACGAGTGATGCTGTGATTGAGGAGCAACTCAAGGAGGGAGACCGTGAAACAAATTTTGTTCGCACTCTTGCTCGCGCTCGCTGTGACCTTACCTGCGTTATCTGCCGCTGATATGAAGGAAACGCCAATCAACGCTAGCAGTATGCTTCTACCGGGAAGTCTATCGGCTTCTCAGGATTTCAATATTGTGGTTGCGGGAATGTATCCCAATACCTGCTATACGTGGGGGCGCGCCGATGTGACGCAACCGCAGCCTTTCTACTATGAGGTCAGGCTAGTGGCTGATCTGCAGCAGGGCAGAATGTGCGCCATGCATCTGGTGCCCTTTCAACAATCGATCGACTTGGGCCAGCTTCAATCGGGCAAAAATGTAGTTCGTCTGATCAACGCCGATGGAACGTATATTGAAGAGTCTACTAATGTGAACTAGCTACTTCTTCATCTCCTTGAGAAGGTCGGCCATCTTTCCCGCATCTTTGACCGGATCCACACTGTGATCAATATAACGAATTTTAAGTTCTGGATCGAGCAGGAAGGTCCAGCGTTTTGACATCCCTAACAGCGGCATTTTTGAACCATACATTTTGATCACACTCATGTCGGGATCGGCCAAGATGGTGAAATTCAATTTGTGATGCTCGTGAAATTTGGCTTGAGCCGCTACATCGTCGGCGCTGATGCCAAAAACATCGGCGCCTTGATCGCGAATGGCTTTGATATTGTCGCGGAAGGTGCAAGCTTGTTTAGTGCATCCCGGAGTCTCGGATTTGGGGTAAAAATAAAGCACTGTCCATTGCCCCTTGCGCGCGGCCAAATCAAAATCTTCATTGGCAAAAGTTTTGGCTTTAAAAAGTGGGGCCGAATCTCCGACCTTTAACTCTGCCGCCATGGCCACAGAACTGATTAAGAGACCGAGAAGCAAGCTCTTCATAGGACACCTCGTTTGTGGAGATTATAACGAAGGGCGGGAAGGGTCAAATCTATGCGACTGCTTTTTCTTCGGCTGCGCCGGTGTATTTCACAAAGCACAAGGTGATGTCGTCGCGCAACTCCGCCTCGCCGCGGAAGGCATTGGCGCGTGCGATGACTGATTGGATTTGTTCGGGAAGCGGTCGTTCATTGTTGAGCGCCTCGCGTACGGCCGTTAAAAAGGAACGTTCTCCCCATGGATGGTCATCACCATCGATCATTTCGGTTAAGCCGTCGCTATAGAGCACGACCGTGTCGCCAGAATTGAGCCAAATCGAGTTGCCAGCAAAGCTTTCGTCAGGAGAGTCGCCCAAAGGGCAGCAGATTTCGCCGTTGAGATATTCGACGCCGTCTTGCAAACCACCGGGTTTTAAACGTTCGAATTTGGTTCCTTGGCGTAACACAAAGGGTGCATCGTGAGCGGCGCGTACATAGCGAAATTCACCGCTTTGGGTATTTAACGCACCGATAAAGAAGGTCATGGTGATCTGACCCTTGGTCGTGCTGTAAACCGCGTGATTGAGCAGCTCCATGGCCAACTCTGGCGTCATGTTTTTCCGCTTTTCGATTAGAGCCACGGCCGAGCATGCCGCGCTGGTGACTAGCGCTGCCGGGGCGCCATGTCCCGTGGCGTCGCCGACCCAGATGTACACCCAATCGCCAATTTGTGAATGATGCCACCAATCACCTCCGCACTCAGTCGCAGGAGCGTAGTGGCCAGCCACATCAACGTTGGCGAATTGCGCTTGAGTTTTCGGCAGGAGCATCTCTTGCACCGCCTGTGCGGTCTTCAATTCCGCCTGCATGCGGATAGTCTCGGCTTGCTTCTGATAAAGTCGAGCATTTTCGATCGAAATGGCGATTTGCCCTGATAGCACACGCATCAACTCCATCCTCTCGGCAGAGAAAACGCCTTTGGCCGAATTGTTTTCAAGATAGACCAGGCCCTTGAGGTCGTTCTTAGAGAGAATCGGCAAGCAGACAGTTGAGAATATTTGCTCGCGCTGGATGTATTCATCGCGACCAAAGCGATCATCGGCCGCGGCATCGTCCAAAACCACCGTCTCGTGAGTTCGAGCGACATAGGCGATCATTGAATGGGGTAGATTGGAAAAGCGTTCCGAAGGAATATTGAGCGCCGCGAATTGGCGACCCGATTTCGCGATCAATTCGCCGCAGACGACGAATTGTTGATCGTCAGGCAGCATTAAGATCGCGCGCTCGGCACCCGCATTTTCAAGCAGGATATCGAGTAGCTTTTGTACCAGCCGATTCATATTCATCTCGCTGATCAGCGTATTGGTCGCTTTGAGAACGGTGTCGAGATCCAAGCTTTGATGACTGATGCGTGGACTTTCATTTTGCAGAGCTAAGCGATGTAATTCTGGGTAGCGGGCGTGCAATTGTTTGGCCTTGGCCTTGGCACCCCAATTTTCGTAAACGAATAAAGCCTCGCGAATAAACGACAGCCCGACCTTATCAAGTGACTGCGCAAAAAAGGCATTGGCGAGAAGTTCATTGGCCAAGCCCTCATAAAGGCGAAACTCACTCTGCTTAGCGGCTTGAACTGCATCCTTGAAGTGGGCGATCGCCTTTTTATCTTTACGGCGATAAAGATACCATTCGCCACGCACCATGAGATAGAGCGCGAGGAAGTTGCCCGGGTTGACCTGACTCAGACCGCGCAAGAAGCGCAGATCAGACCGCACTTGTATCAGGAGAGAAAGGCGTTTTAGCCCGCGAACCGAGCGAATATTTTTAAGAATGGTCAAAGCTCTGATTCCGCGATTGATCACGCCGTACGCGGTAAAAGGCGTGTCCTCCATAGCTTGCTGAAGATCAGAGAGGCCCGCAAATGCAGTCATGTGT
>Ga0207055_1136_pt1 | contig 15868 bp, 16 predicted proteins | sample Alteio_BWMinCont_57_FD_153293 | JGI IMG/M metagenome (GOLD analysis project Ga0207055, IMG submission 153293) | Enriched cells from forest soil in Barre Woods Harvard Forest LTER site, Petersham, Massachusetts, United States -... | ecosystem: Environmental > Terrestrial > Soil > Temperate forest >...
ATAGGCCGGATTGAAGCCCTGATGCCGCCACGCGAGCAGTTGCCCAGCGAATATTACCGCGTCGGCAATAAAATCCGCGTGTATGTGGCTGATTTACGAGACAACGGGCGGGTGCCGCAGATTATTGTTTCCCAGGCTCACCCGGAAATGGTGCGTGAAGTGTTTATGCTGGAAGTCCCCGAAATTGAAGACGGCCTGGTGGAACTGAAAAACATCGCCCGCGAAGCCGGATTCCGCACCAAGGTGGCCGTAGCCTCCACTGACCCCGACGTGGATCCGCAGGGCGCATGCATTGGCGCTCGCGGCGCACGGATTCAGGCCATTGTGAACGAGTTGAAAAACGAGAAGATCGACATCATCCGCTGGTCGCCGGTTTTTTCGGTGAGGCGTACTTCATACAACGTGGGGTCTTCCAGTTCATGGATATGGGCGTAGCGTTTGTAGGCCGCCATCATGGCTTCCTTCACGGAGTCGATGAAAACGGCGCGGGGAATGCCTTTTTCGCGTTCCAGCTGCTCTGCGGCTTCCTGCAGTTGCGATCCGAGTTTAATCATAGCGTGTTATCCTCCTTGGGACGGTCTTTAGTTCAATTTTTTCGGTTAAATCCGGGCACAGGCTCACTTCCAAATCCGCAGGCCGCCATACGATGCTTTGGGGCTCATCGGCTTCATCCGCGCTGAGACGGTACAAGAGCGATTGTGTGTCTGCGTCATAGCCATGCAGATAGGCAATAAAGGCGTCCTGCTTTTTGGGCTTCAGTTCAATGCGGCGCCCTTTGTAAAAAATAAACTCGCGTGGCTTGGTGAGCTTGCGAAACAGCCCCGGCGAGCTGACTTCCAGCATATACGGGAAATCGCTCAGTTCCTTCACGGCCTCGTCAATCATGGGCCCTAGCGCCTGGCTGATGTCCTTGCAGTCTTCCAGGGTGACGCGTACCTGGGTATTGGGGTGGTCCAGATAGATTCTGAGGTACCAGCGGCCATTTTCCTCTTCCAGGTCCACGTCCACCACAAAGTAGTTGGCCGACACAATAATCTCGGCAATCTCATACACCTGGTCCCGGATGGCCTGAATGGTCACCGGGTTGAGATGCTTGGCTTTTCGGGCGGGTTTCTTGGCTTTCATCGGGGGTTCCACTGGTACTAAAACCGAAAAAAGCGGGCCACTGGACCCGCTTCTATTTTGCAATCGAAGCATGGGGATTATAGCATCTGTCATTACCAGTTGCAATTGAGCGGAACATTCAAAATATTTGTTTTTTAATAAAAACATTATTTTATGTGGCTCAAGTTTGCCCAGGTTAGCCGATACAGAGGGTATCTCTCACATGATGTTGTCGCTTATACGAGGAAGCCATATTATGACGTTCACAAACCCCATGGGATCTCCCAATTCCAAGCCTCACTTGCCCACAGACCCTCAAAGCGTCGCCTTTATCCGCGACAAGCTGACCGAACTGCTGGTGGATCAGACCGGCATTGCCAAAGCCATTGTGGTGGAAACCGATCCCATCACAGGTCAGCAGGCGTTTAATTTTCATTACACCAAAAGCGTCAAGTTGCCCAAACACCTGATGGAACGCGACATCCGGGGGATTCCGGTGCGGTTCACGCAGGTGGACGATTAAAGTACGGTCAAGCTGGAAACCTGATCCAGGCGCTTTAAGACGGTTTCTTTCCCCAAAATATACAGCGTCTTACCCAAATCCGCGCCATGGACGCGGCCCGTGAGTGCCGCCCGAAGTGCCCACATGACTGCTTTTGTTTTCATGGGTTTCATGGCTTCTACCAATGCTTTGATGCCCACAGAAATGGTTTCGGGTGACTCAAACGCCATGGTGGGCAAAACGGTTTCTTGAAACTGTTTCAGCACCGCATGCGTTTCAGCAGACTGGAGAACCTCTTCGGCTTCCGGCAGAACTGGCGGGGGATCTTCAAAAAAATAACCTACCGCATCCGTGATGTCGGAAAGGACTGTTAATGGCTCACGCACGGCATCGAGGATCATCAGTAATTTTTCTTCAGGATACCGGGAGAGATCATGGTGGGCCAGATACGGCGTCACACGGGTGAATAGCGCGGGCAATGCCATTTCTCGAATATACATACCGTTGAGCCAGTTCAGTTTTTCTTGGTCAAAAACGGCGGGGCTCAGGACAATGCGGTCCAGCGTAAATTGGGTGGCAAAGTGATCGAGTGATCCCACTTCCACACCATCCGGCGGGGACCATCCGAGGAGTGCCAGAAAATTGCAAAAGGCTTCCGGCAAATAGCCTTGGCGAATAAATTCCGCAACCGCTGTGGCGCCATGGCGCTTGGATAGTTTGGAGCGATCGGGTGCCAGGATCATGCCCACATGGGCAAATTCGGGGACGGGCTCACCCAGGGCTTCATAGAGCAATATCTGCTTGGGCGTGTTGGAGACATGATCTTCGCCGCGGATGACATGCGAGATTTTCATGGTGATGTCATCCACCACCACAGCAAAGTTGTAGCTGGCCGTGCCGTTGGATTTGACAATCACAAAATCCCCGATCAAAGCAGTTTCAAAAGAGACTTCATTGCGGATCAAGTCCTGAAACACTACTTTTTCAGGTGTTTCGGGAATCCGAAACCGCAGCGCTTTTGGACGATCGTTGTTTTTTGCCAAGTCGGTAGCTATCTGGGGATCACAGCATCTGCGCGAATACACATAGGGTCGCTTTTCGGCGATGGCTTTTTGTTTCTCGGTGTCGAGTTCTTCCGTGGTGCAGTAGCAATAGTAGGCTTTGCCGGTTTGTACCAGCTTTTCGGCGTACTCGCGGTATAAGTCAAATCGTTCGGATTGCTTATACGGGCCGTAAGGGCCACCGGTATCGGGGCCTTCGTCCCACTCTAGCCCCAACTGTTTGAGGCCGTTAAAAATGTCGGTGACATACTGCTCTTCCGAGCGGGAGAGATCGGTGTCTTCAATGCGCAGGATAAACTTGCCGCCGGTGTGTTTGGCATACAGGTAGTTAAACAATGCCGTGCGGGCTGTGCCCACATGGAGATTCCCCGTGGGACTCGGTGCGATTCGGACGCGGATATCTGTCATGATTAAACCAATCTGTTTTTAATGAACGGCAATGATTATCCCGCAATGTGGGGGTGCATTGCAATGCGCCCTCATTACCCAGCCTGAACCTGATCCAGCGTAGTGGTCAGCTCGGTGAGGCCGGTGACGAGGTTGTCTTCCACGGTGTCGTAGACCATCTCGATGCGGCGCAGGCGCTCTTCCTCGGATTCCGCCACGTTTTGCGAGCGGCGTTTTTTTAACTGGCGCAGCTTCAGGCGGTATTTCTTTTCGATCTCTTCCAATTGCTCATGATACGCCTCTTCAATCGGGCGAATCTTTAAAAAGCCCACGCGGATTTTTTCATGCTGGGCCAACTGGGCGTCCTGCAACTCGGATTTTTCGGAATAAAACTTCACAACGAGTTGCTTCACCATCTTTTTAAACGCCAGTTCATCCGGTGAAAGCTCGTCTTTTTTATCGAGCTTCAGGTCTTTGCGTAGTTGCAACAGTTGCTTCATCAACAGGGCCTGGACAATCGCGGGCAATGTAGAGAAATCTTTTTTCAGGAAGGCGGCAAATTCCATGAGGTGTGAAAGCGGCAACTTTAGTATGGCTTCATACAAAGTTGCGCGCCCCACAGCCCCCTCGGATAAATGCGGTGAAAAAATCATCAGTTTCATTTGGGTGTGAGCCGAAAGCTCGGAAACATTGCCGTTGGCCGAATAGGCCAAATAGCCTTTGAGTAAAGTCAACGCCTCTTCCTGAACTTGTGTATCGGCACCCAAAATCGCTTGGCCCCAGGCTTTGCTCACAGCCAAGCTGCCTTGTTTTTTGCCGAACTGCGCCAGGGCTTTTTCAAACAAGGTTTTTTCAAAGGGGCTCTCTGCGTAGGTTTCCGCCTGTTGTTTCAGTTGGGCATGTTCCGGCAGCACAAACGGTTGCTTTAAAGCCGCAGCGGCAGAGGAGGGTTGAAACAAAGACTTAATTGAGCTGGCTAGTTTTTGAAAAACAGACACTGGAGAAGTTGTTTGCGCCACAGGTGCTTTGGCGGCATTTGCACTGCGGGTATTCAGCGTCTCAATTCGTAAATTGGGCGGCTTATCACCACGCAAAGGCACACTTGCTTTTGAATTTTCCACAGAAGACCCACCCACTTGTGGACCCCTGGTCAGCCAAGCTAATTTCATCTATATACGAACTCTTTATCCTGTGTTGAACCTGTAACGTGAGGTGTCTCTATCCAATAGACGATCCTGTTTGCCAATTCACTTTAACATCCGGGCATGAACTCGACAAGCATAATATCCAGAGGGCGCTTAATGTTCCGAGACATTTTGCAGTTGTGTGTTTGTCCGCTGTCGGGCGTTCTCATGAGACTCACGCATTAGCGGCATGATGTATAGTAGGGGCGATTCACGAATCGCCCGGTATCCGATCCTGGGCGGTTCGTGAACCGCCCCTACAGGACGGGGAGTTACGGAGCAGAAATGGGCTGCGTGATAATGTGAATATTTTCGCCGGGGACAATCGCGGTTTGTTGGTTTTTGTCGGGCTTGAAGAGTAAAGATGTTTCCGCATTCAGGTTATACGTGTCGCCGGACGGCAGTAGGGCGCGGTCAAGCGCCACTTGGGCATGAATTGTCGCACCGCTTTTCTCGATTTCCACGACTTTGCCATGGAGGCGGGTGCCACGGGGCACATCCACATGCGGTGCCGCGATGGTGAACGATGAGACCGTCGCAAAATAGAGGCTTTGGCCCACGGAGAGCTGTTGAACCGAAATCGCCGTGGTGGGCGAAATGACAATTTCCAGCCCGTCGGGCCAGCGTGGCACCTGCCAGGTGTTACCGGGCTGTTCCTGCTCGGCCAGGAGTGCCCGCTGGTATATCATGCGCGCAGCATCCAGGCGCGTGAGGGATGCCGCCAAATCCATCGAGAGGTAATGCCCGGCATCCCCATGCAGCAAATCCGGTTTTTGATCCCCAATGTGATGCACAGGGATCAAAAATCCGGCATAGATGCTTTTGGCCAAATCGGCCCGGTATTCCAGGGGCACGGTGTTCAAGTCCTTGCTGTGCCATGAGTACTGCGTCAATACCGTATTCACTTCGGCTTCACTCAGTTTCAGCCATGCTTCAGAGAATGTCCGGCTCAACATCACCCCGGCCTGGCTCCGTTTAATGGGATCGTCGGGGTGAAAATTCCCGTCTCCTGCCTTGCGATCATGGATTACCCGCCGCATCCTGAGCGCCTCGATGGCATGGTAAGCGGGGTGATCTGTGGGGACGTCGCGGAAGTAGGCATATTCCGACACAAACGGCACCAGAAGCCCGGACGCCTTGAAGAGCCACTGGGCATATTCCGCGCGGGTAATGGGGGCCTGCGGGTGAAATTGCCGGTCCGGCTCCAGCGTGAGGATGCCCTTCTGCAGCAGATGATCCACGATGGCCTGATCCGGTTGCAGGGGGATATCGGTAGGCGCTGTAATGGAGGTCGGCAGGTTTGGCTGTGGCAGAAACGGTGACGGCAACGTGGCCTGGATAACGGCATGTGGTGGATCAGCAGCCATGAGTGGTGCTTGCAAAAGCCCGCTGATGAGACCACTGCTGAGTAATAGCGCTGAAAATTTCATATTCATCACATGCGCTCCCGCAGAACTTTGAGGGCTTCCGCCACTTGCCGGCATGTCTCTTTCGGCGTGCCGGAATTGTCAATCAGCCGGTCTGCGCGCCGGGCTTTTTCGCTTTGGGTTAACTGCCTTGCCATCCGCTTTTGAATCTCTTCTTCCGAAATGCCGCCACGGGCCATCAGGCGTTCCATCAGTTTGATTTCTGGGGTAACCGTCACGGCCCATATTTCATCATAGCGGTCTTCGGTCACCGCTTCAAACAGCAGCGGAACCAACACCGCCCGAAACGGGCTTTCCTGCGAGCGATCCTCTAAAAATGCCTGCACTTTCTCCCCCACCAGCGGATGGATCACGGATTCCAGAAACTGCAGCGCTTCGGGGTCTTTAAAAACCGCTTGCGCCAGCGCTTTTTTGTCGATTCCACCATCCATATCCAAAATAACCTGTCCAAAGTGCTCTGCCAAAGTTTGTTTTAGCCGGGAATCTTCCCGGTACAACTCCCCCACAACAGCATCCGTGTCCAGAACCGGCACCCCGAGTTCCCACAGGCACTCCCCCACCCAGGACTTCCCGGCGCCAATCGTGCCGGTAATCCCGATCTTATAAGGTAAACGGGTGATTTTTTGCATGCATCTCTCAGGTTCTGGGATGGGTCCTTTACAATAATAAGGTATCTGCAACGGGAAAAGCCTATGCCAACCCACCCCAAAACGCAAAACCTCACCGAGACCCGTCTGGCGTTGTTTCAGGCTATCTCCCGCTCGGTCAACGCCTCGCTGGTGTTGGAAGACATCTTCAATGCGCTGGGCCATGTCCTGCAAACGTTTTTGCCTTCTGAAAGGGGCGTCATCGCTATTTTTGACGATACCCAGAACACGATCAAGGTGGTGGTGGACCTGGACGAGGAGGGCCATGCTGACGTGAAGGGCGAGCAGGTGATTTTCACCGGCTCGGATGCGGCGATTCATGCGCTTCTGAAGAACCCGGTGGCACAGTTGGTCCATGCGCCGCTTGAAACATCTCTCTTGTTCAAACCTGACGCCAAAACCGCCATTGTGTCTCCCCTGGTGAATAAGGGGGTGATGATTGGCTGCATTGGACTGTCGGGAGAAGCATTCACGGCTACAGATTCCGAGCTGCTTGCGGAAGTCTCCGAGCAGTTGGCCGTCGCCATTGAAAACGCCCGCTTGTATCTGCAAACCCAAACCCAGGCCGGGCGGGAGTTTCTGATTAACCACATTACCCGCGCCATCCGCCAGTCACTGGAAATCCAGAAGATTCTGGAGACTGTTTCGCAGGAAGTGGGCAAGGTGATGGGCGTCAGCCGGTGCGTGATTCACTACTGGGGCGCATCGGATGCGGGCTCTCGGCACTTTGAATACACCATGCCGGGCATCGCCATGCTCGAAGAGCCCCAGGCGTTTTCAGAGTTGGAGCGCAGTCTATTTTCCAAGCGCCTGAACCCCCGCGACATGCTGAATCCCTTTATCCTCAACGATATTGGCAACCTGGACAACATCCCCCCGCTCTTACAAAACGCCGGGATTATCAGTCTGGCCGTGTTTCCCATTGTGCTTCAGGAAACCGATTTTGTGGGCGCCATCAGCCTCCACCAGTGTGATGTGGCCCGCGCCTGGATTGAAGAAGACATCGCCCTGATGCAGGCCATCGCCGAACATGTGGCTGTGGCGTTGTCTCAGGCCAACCTGTTTGAAGAAACCGAAAACCAGCGCAAGCAACTGGAAGAAGCCTTAACCGAACTCCAGCAAGCCCAGATGCAACTGATTCAGTCCGAGAAAATGGCGGTACTGGGTCAGTTTGTGGCCGGCATTGCCCATGAAGTCAACACGCCGCTCGGCACGTTAATGTCCAACGACGACACCGTAAAACAGTGTCTTCAGAAGATGAGCGTCACCGATCCCAAGTCCGAAAAATTGCAACAATCCGCGCTGGATCTGCTGAACATCAATAAAATGGCTTCCGAGCGCATTCAAGAAATTGTGAAAAACCTGCGTAACTTTGCGCGTCTGGATGAATCCGACTTGAAGCATGCCAATCTCCATGAAGGGTTGGATGCGACGCTGACGTTGATCCATAACACGATCAAGCACAAGATCCGCGTCATCAAAAACTACGGCGAAATTCCCGAAGTGGAGTGTTTTCCGGGGCTTCTGAATCAGGTGTTCATGAATTTATTGGTCAATGCGTCGCATAGTATTGAAGATAAAGGGACAATTACGATTACCACACAGTGCGATCCGGATACCCGCGTGGTTCGTGTGATGATTGTCGATACCGGCAAGGGCATTGATCCCAAGCATTTGCCGCGCATTTTTGATCCGGGGTTTACCACCAAGGGTGTGGGCGTGGGTACGGGGTTGGGACTCGCGCTGTGTTACAAGATTATGGAAAAGCACCATGGCCGCATCGAAGTGGACAGCACCCTCGGCACCGGGACCACCATGACCGTGATCCTGCCGGTGCGGCAGACTGGATTTACGGCAAAGACTTAACATATCGCAACAGTTGGGCAATAAATGCGCTTGAGGGAGCTTTATATAAGGACTTATGTAAAAGAGATAAAGGAACAAAATTTATGACAATGTCTCTCTCTCTCTCTTTTCGTTCTGCACAACCTTGTTTTGCCGCATCCACGCCTAAATGGGGAATCGATCCTCAAACAGGTATTCTTACAATTAATCGCATAGAATTACTAGGTGCCAACGGTAACTGCTATGGAACGCTGGAAGTTCAGGGGATACGGCCACAATTAGCATTATGTAACTCGCAAGGGAAAGAGGTTGTTCATATGGCTGCGGGAGTTGATGACTCTGGCTTTCTGATAATGTCCGATCACAATGGAGTAACCAGAGATGGTACACACGTCAGCTTACGTGGAAAATCTGGTGATCTTTATGGCTTAATTACGGTTAAGAATGCTTCCAATAATGCATCTGTTAAGGTTGATCTTGATCCACAAAAAGGTGGATTTGTTGAAATTGCAAAACCGGGAGGTAAACCTGCAAGAAAAATCTTTGCGCTTGGTTAAAATCTATTTTGCTTTTTCGTTTCTTCCCGTTTTGTTGGTGTCATAATAAACGGCAACGCAACTTCTTGCTTGTATTATTTGTATCAGTGGACATTAAGGAGAATCATCATGTCATGTGAAACACAAGCGGTCACACCGCATATCGTGGTTAAAGATGCCGCCGCCGCCATTGAATTCTACAAAAAAGCCTTTGGCGCAACGGAAATCATGCGCATGGCCGCCAAAGACGTCGACTGCATGGGCCCAGCGCCCAAAGATGATAAGCGCCTGGTGCATGCCCAAATCGAAATCAACGGCTCCAACATCATGCTGGCCGATGAGTTCCCCGAGCGGGAATGCTACGGCCCGCAGCAAACCGGCAGCACCGCCGTGAGCCTGCACTTGTATGTGGATGACGTCGATGCCGTGATGGACCGGGCTGCGCTGCATGGCGCCAAAATCACCATGCCTGCCCAGGATATGTTCTGGGGAGATCGCTACGGTCGCCTGGTGGACCCGTTTGGTCACTCATGGTCCGTGGCAACCCCTCTAAAAACCGATGCGCATCAGCATTCTCACAAAGAACATGTCCATGGCGCAGGCTGTTCTCATTAAGTTATTCCCCCAAAACCGAAAATCCCCAGTGAAGAAACTCACTGGGGATTTTGTTTGGAGAAGGAGGAGGTGGCTAGAGATTGGATACGGGGTTGGGTGGAATCTTGGGTGGGGCAAATACAAAGGAGTCGTTGGCCGTTGTCACCTGGGAGAGATCGAGGTTCAACTGCAGCCTGCGGTTGATTTCCGAGAGCGGTACGCCCATGGCAAATAGATCGCGCGCCACTTGAACCATCGTCTCCAGCGAATCTTCCATTGCCTTGATTTGCTTGTAATCCGGTATAATCCGCAGGCCGTCCAGTTCATCACGCAGGCCCCAGGCTAAGGCGTCACACATGGCGTTGAGCTGCGGCACCATGGTCAGTTCCCAAAACAGGCGCTCGGCGGATTGCACGTTGTTGTAAGTGGCCTGGTCATAAATACCGAGTAGTGGCGGCGGAACGCCAAACGCGGCGCAGATTTCCTCGCGGGTCATTTTTTTGCCGTTGATAAAATCCAGATCAATTTGGGACATCGAAATTTTCTGAAACTTGGCGCCCGATGGAAACACCCAGATGCGATGGGCGTTTTCAGCCCCGGCCCGTTTCTCGCGGATGGCCTGCTCGATCTCGGTGACCTGCTCTTTGGATAGCTCCGCATCAAACGACACGATACCGTCCGGGTTACCGCGGTTTTGGAGGGACACCTTGTTCCACTTGGATTGCTCCACGGCAATGTCCACTTCCTTGGCTGCCGCCATTAAGGGAGAAATTCCGAGTAACGGGTTCGAGGGATCCTCAAACTTCATGTGAATCACCAGCTCTGGCGGAATGTATTCAATGCCAATCCCGTTGATGCCGCTGTTAAACATATAACTGCCCAGCAGTTGCCCAATGGTGTTGGAGGGCACGGGCGTGATTTTATCCGGCAGCATCGGCCACAGTTCAATGGAACGGGACCCTTGTTTCACCTTCTTGATATAGGCGTTTCCGGCCAGTTGCAAATGCTGCATCAACAGCACCCGGAATTCCTTGGGGGAAATCTCCGGGTTGGGCAAATTCAAAAGCGCCTGAATGGGGTGATTTGAGACCGGTTCGTTTTGATCCGTCACCACCTGAAGCTTCACGGAGGCGGCGCATTGGGCGATGATGTTCACACACCGGTAGACCCATACCGAGGTTTTGTAGCCATCTCGCACAGCTCTGGTGACGGTAAAGTTTGTCCATTGGGGTTGCGCGGTCACCTGGTTACTAATCAGGCCAAACAGCGGCAAGGTTTCCTTCGATTTTTTCTGAAAAAACTGTGACAAGCGGTTCAGCACGACAAACAATCTCCTTGATTTGTCAGCCATCCTAAACCGGGTTGCTATATGGCATAATTTAAGAATGCCTCACACACTGTATGCTTATTATCACACCCACTGGGACCGCGAGTGGTATTTGCCGTTTCGAGCCTACCAGCACCGGCTTCTGAAAGTGGTAGACGATATCTTGGACGTGCTGGAAGCGGATAAAATTCCATGTTTTTGCCTGGATGGGCAAACGGTATTGCTGGAAGACTACCTGGAACTGCGCCCGCACAACCGCACGCGGATTGAAACGCTGGTTAACGCCGAAAAACTGAGCATTGGCCCCTGGTATGTGATGCCCGATGAGCTGCTTGTTTCCGGCGAAAGCCTGGTTCGCAACCTGGCGCGGGGGCTTCAAATTTCCGAAGCCTTTGGTGAAAAGACGTTTAGCGGATATCTGCCGGATACGTTTGGCCACAGCGCGGATGTTCCGATGATTTTGAAGCAGTTTGAGATTGATTCGGCGATTGTATGGCGCGGTGTGCGGCCCCAGCCTTCGCTGTTCTGGTGGCAGTCGCCTTCGGGAGATAAAGTGCTTGCGTATCATCTGACGGACGGGTATTTTCAGAACGCGTTTCACATGGGCAAGGGTGATGCGGAAAAGAAAACATTTTTTGAAGGTTGGCTGAAGCGGGTGCAGGCCGTCAACGATGAGACGGTTCCGATGTTGTTTCCCATCGGAGCGGATCACTTGGGATTTGATGCCGATTCGCCCAATATGCTGGCTCAGCTTGCGCCGGATACATCAGTAATCACGCCGGATGTGTTTATGGCAAACCTAACACTCCCAACTGAAAAAACGATTATCGGGGAACTACGCGATCCCGAAGGGCCATATCTCTTGCCGGGGACGTTTTCCAGCCGCATGTATTTGAAACAGGAAAACCGCAAGTTGGAATGGCGCATGACTCGCCAACTAGAGCAACTTCTCACGTGGTGCCGACTTTCCAATATTGAAATCTCGTTTGAAACGGAACTGGCGTTGCTTTGGAAAATGCTCCTCTTAAATCATCCCCATGACAGTATTTGCGGGTGCAGCGTGGATCCGGTTCACCGGGAAAACGAGTGCCGGTTTGATCAAATCCGCCAGTTCTCTGACGCCATGATCCATGAGTGCCATCACCGTCTGATGCAGCGCCATCAACCCGAAGCGGGTATTCTGGTTTTGAATCTGGGCGACACGCCCTATACCGGTGTGGTGGAAGTTACGCAGGAGTATTCGCTTTCTGGACCGGTGTCCGAACCATGGCCCGATAGCCAGGTGATTTCCGAGGAAACGCTGCTGGATGAGACTTACCGGATCAATACGTCTGTCTTGTCGCTTTCCGAGAACCAGATGCTCCGGCGCAAATCCCTTATTTGGTGCGAGAGCATTCTAATGCATGGACTCTCTGTAGTCTCTCCGATGCTGCTGCCGGATGTGGTGATAGTGACCGAGAACTCGCTGGATAACGGCTATGTGCGGGTTCAGGTGTCACCCGCTGGAGAATTGGTGGCCAAAGACCTCAAGACTGGCCAGTTTTATCCGGGCCTGCATCAACTGTGGCGAAATGCCGAGCAGGGGGATTCCTATAACGCGGCGCCGGTACCTGGCAGTAAACCAGAGCAGGCCAAGCTAACCGGCTGCGAGATACTTCATGCCGGGCCGCTTCGAGGCACATTGAAAGTCTCATGGTACTTTGTTGAAATTGATCTGGAGTTGGAAACCTTTGTCTCATTGGATGCGGGCTCTCCGCGGTTGACGTTTGAAACCCGATTTACCAACAACACGGCGGATCACAAGATACAAGCCATGTTTGCATGTGCTCAACCCATCACGGACGTGATTGCCGAGGGCCATTTCTCGCCCGTCACCCGAACCTATGACCCCGCCTACCGCATTGAAGACGCCATGCCCGTGCCGCCGCAAAAGGAGCTGGTTGTGAGTAGTGGCCCCATCCAGCGGTGGGTTGGTGTACCGGATCAGACGTTTCTCACCGAAGGGCTGGCCGAATATGAAGTGGCAGGCTCGACGTTCAAGCTCACGTTGATGCGGGCGTTTGGGATGCTCTCTCGCAAAGATACCGGCGTACGCGGCAGCCATGCGGGTCCGCCACTTGAAACCCACGAAGGTCAATGTTTGAATCGCTCTTTTATCTGCCGGTATGCATGGCTCCCCGGCTTTACGGTGGAATCCGCAAACACCCATGCTGATTTGCTATACGGAGCCGTTTACGGGTTTGGCCAACAAATCGAGGAAAACACGCTGGATGCCAAGACAAGCTTCTTCTCCTGGGATAATCCCCATGTCATCAGCAGCGCCGTCATCCCCGCCAAAGACCACTGGACGTTGCGCCTCGTGAACCCCACGGATCAACCCCAAACCCTCAAACTTACTTTACCAAACATCCCCCCTGTCCAAGTGGTGAATCTTGCGGGCAATGTCATAGAGACTCTGAGTATCCCCACCACAACGATTGCACCCTACGCGATACAAACGCTCCGAATTCCGCTACAATCATGATCATGGTCTTACTCGTGTTTTTTATCGTGGTCTGTGTCATCGAGGTGCTTTGCCTCGTGGTGCTTGGGTTTGCCTGGTGGGGGCTTGTGCGCCTGGAGCGCAAGTTGCACCATGCCCACCGTAAGCTCTACACGCTGAAAACCATGTTTAAAAAGCGCCTTAAACTGGGAGAGGTTGGCGTTTCGTTTGCCTCAAACGGCCTCAAGACTGTGGGGCTCTTTATGCCGTGGTGGGCGCGGGCCTTTTTCGTTGGGTTCAAGTGGGTGGGCAGGGCTGTCGTAAAAAGCGGTTAATAAACTTGAAGTTTGGCGCCGCTTTCTCTACACTATGGATGTGCAGCAACCAACTCACAGAGGAGGCTGGATCATGGCACAAGACAATGAACGGTTGGACCTTGATTTGCCTATAGGCGTTTTGCTGGGGCTATTGGGCGGCGCTGTTTTTGGGATTCTATATGCACCTAAAGCGGGGCAGGAATTGCAAACCGACATCCAGGATTTTGTGACCCAATTGCCCGGCGGGCTGAACCAGGGGCTTTCCAAGTCCAAGGTGAAGTACAAGGAGCTGGTGGGCAAGACCAAGGAAGGCATCACTGTGCAATTAGAGCAGCGCAAGCAGCAAAAGCGGGCGGCCCGCATGGCCAAAGCCAAACATCGTGAAGCGGTTGAAGCAGGGTTCGACTTATGACACTGTCGCCGGAAACAGAGCATTTGCTCCAGCAATTTATCCTCTTGGCCGGGGTTTTATTGATCCCTGTGGCCGTGGCGCTGGTGGTGGTGCTGTTTAAGCTGGCGTTTTTGGTGCATTCCACCTCCGACTTGGTGCGCATGGCCTCCTACGAGCTGACCCCCATCATGCAGGACTTGCGTCAGATGGTGGCCAATCTCGGGCAGGTCGGGCAAACGGCGACCTCGGGGTTTCAATCCTTGGGGAGTGGGTTGCAGGGTATTGGTCCGGCATTAAAAGAGGGTTTGGAACGCGCCAGAGCGGGTGCAACCGCATTTGTGTCCAGTTTGGGAAAGTGTTCCCAGCCATAAAGTTTACAGAACAGCATGACAGGAGGTATGAACAATGAGTACAGGTAAATTCTTGGGTGGATTGTTGATTGGCGGTGCCTTGGGCGCTGCGGTCGGTCTGCTGCTTGCCCCCCGAAGCGGCGAAGAAACACGCGGAATCATCAAAACCGAGTTCAGTGATCGCGTCAACCGCTCGGTGGACACGGTAAAGACCAAGACGTTTGAGTTGAAGGACAAGGCCCTGGAAACAGCCGAAGTGCTGAAAGAACGCGGCCAGCGTCCCGAAGCCACCGGGTTAAATCGTCCAGGGAAGCGTAGTGATCATGGGTGTTACGGTGTACCCAGGTTTGTTCAAGCTCCTCCGGCGTCAGGCCCTGCTGTTTGTTGAGTTCGATGAGCAAATCCACATTGATTTGGCTTAAACGGTCCGTGTTACTGAGCGTGCAGTCCGCAAAAACCATAAATCCGCCCGGTTTGAGCCAGTCCCGGCACTTTTTGAAGAACGGTCCTTTTTCATGGTCCAGCAAATGGTGCAGCGCCAGGCTGGAGAGAATGACATCGAACTTGCCTTCGGGCAAATCCAGCGCCTGGAAAGAAGATTCCACCAGGGTTGCGCCCGGCACTTTGGGACGGGTTTCCGCCAGCATTTCGGGGACCATGTCCACGGCGGTAATGTGGGCCTGGGGCCAGCACTTGGAAATGGCCAGGGTCAAATTGCCGGTGCCGCATCCCAACTCCAACACCTCTTGCGGCTGAAAATCCTGGGGCAAGTAATGAAACAGCGCCCAGAACAGATCACCGTAGCACGGCACATGGCGCTGGATGAGATCGTCATAAACCGAAACCATTTCCTTGAAAAACTGGGCTGTGGAGGGGCTGGCCATGATTACTCCATGTAGTCTGTGTAAGACAACATAGTATATGCGCTTTGGAGGCCCCGGTACAAGGTTTCAAAGTCACCAGCGGTCATCTGCACTGTACGCCCATCCACCCGCTGGTAGAGTGGGGACGTCATCACGACATCGCAAGCCAGGGAGTTGATAAACGTGATTTCAAGCCGGTAGGGGGGCTCTAAATCCACTAAAAATGGCTTTTTGCCCTTCTTGGATAAGGCTTCCAGCACAGCATGGGTTTGGTTTTGATAGATCCCTTGCAAGGCTGCCTCGGAAAGACTGCGGGCCGCCGTGGTAGAAAGTCCCTGCTTGGTTTCCACAGTTAAAACCGAGGGAACGTGCGCTTTGATTTCCGCACAAAATGCGTTGTCACCACTGGCCAAAATCACGGGCACCTGGTGCACCAGACTGGCATAAAGACTGTTAATGCCCCCTTCGCCGTAAGACGTGCCGTTCACGTTGACATCAAACAGCTTGCTGTGAAATGTATGATTCAGCACCCCTTTTTCAGTACCCGCCTTGGCGTGATACCCCACGAGAAACGCCGCATCAAAGCTGCTATCGAGCCCGGCCATCATGGCGCAGAGCTTGGGCTTGCCGGAAACCAGCGAAACCGGCGCAAGCAGGTGATCCGCAAGCAGGTTGGTCATGGTGCTGTGAGCGTCGTTCACCACAATTTCGGCAGCCGCATCAGCCTCCAACAGCGTGGTGGCGACAATGTTGATCTCCATGGCCAGTTGTTCCACGGCAGCGTCATACTCCGTGTGATCCGCCCTGGGGTAGCACTGCAAGAGGCTGGTGACACCGCACACGCCTTCGAG
>Ga0207055_1137_pt1 | contig 15861 bp, 14 predicted proteins | sample Alteio_BWMinCont_57_FD_153293 | JGI IMG/M metagenome (GOLD analysis project Ga0207055, IMG submission 153293) | Enriched cells from forest soil in Barre Woods Harvard Forest LTER site, Petersham, Massachusetts, United States -... | ecosystem: Environmental > Terrestrial > Soil > Temperate forest >...
CATCGGCGACAAAATAAAGATAATCATTTTGTTCAGGATGCATCGCGGCTTCTAACGCGGCGCGGCCTGGATTACATATCGGCTGCGGCGGGAGGCCGTCGCTGGTGTAGGTATTATAGGGTGAGGGGAACGTCAGATCGTTGTGACCCAGATCATGATCCATTGGTCCTTTCGCGAGTGTAATGGCATAGATCACGGTCGGATCGGATTGCAGCCGCATACTGTGATGTAGGCGATTATAAAAGACGCCAGCGATGCGCGGACGTTCAGCCGATTTGCCGGTTTCTTTTTCGATGACCGAGGCCATGACCACAGCTTCATGTGGTGATTGCAAGGGTATGCTGGTGTCGCGCTTGGTCCATAAATCGCTCAGTGTTTCTTGCATCGCTTTTTGCATACGTGTGATAACCCCGGCGCGGCTGTCGCCATAACTGTAGCGATAGGTTTCCGGCAACAACGACCCTTCGGCGGGAGGTGTGGTAATATCGCCGGTAAGGGCAGGGCTATTTTTTAGTAAATCGACAACTTCCGCCGAGGTCAGCCCTTCCGCCACGGTAAACCAATGCACAACCGAACGCCCTTCATGCATCATCAAAACGATATCGGCGATGCTTTGATAGGGCACAAATTCATATTCGCCTGCCTTCAGACTGTCGCTGGCAATCAGCTTGCTAGCCAGCCGGAATGCGAGTGGGCTGGAAACAATCGCGTTTTTGTCCAGCATGGTTGCGATATCATGTACATTGGTGCCGTGGGAAATGACCAGGGTTTTAGTTTCCTTGAGCCCGCCAGGTATCAGAATAACGGTGAGGCTTAAGACCGGAAGCAGCAACAAAATCAAAAACAGCAATGGGATTATGACCCACGGGCTGGATGTGTGTGCCGGTGGTTTTGGCACTGGTGTTTCTGGCGGTGGTGAATTGGAATCGGGTTCGGATTCTGTCATAGGCTTCAGCCTAGGACAAAAACAAAGGATAGACAATTTACCGTATTTACGGAAAAGTGCCGCCCCTAAAAAGAATTTGGTTTTCGAAACGAAGGGTTCACATCATGGATTTGAAGAAGTTATCGACGGGAGGCAACCCGCCAGATGAGATCAATGTGCTGGTCGAGATCCCACAAGGCGGCGTGCCAGTGAAGTACGAAATCGACAAGGATTCCGGTGTGATGTTCGTCGACCGATTCCTGCATACCGCCATGTATTATCCCGGCAATTACGGTTTTATCCCCCACACACTCTCGTCCGACGGCGATCCTTGCGACGTTCTGGTTGTGGGACAGGTGCCGGTTATTCCGGGCGCCGTGATCGCTTGCCGTCCCATCGGCGTGTTGCTGATGAAGGACGAAGCGGGCGGTGATGAAAAAATTCTCGCCGTGCCGGTCGATAAACTGCATCCGTTTTACAGCGAGGTAAAATCCTATAAGGATTTACCGGTAATCCTATGCGAACAAATCGCGCATTTCTTCCAGCACTACAAGGATCTGGAAAAGGGCAAGTGGGTCACAATCGTGCGCTGGGGCGATGAAGCAGAGGCCAAGGACATGATCCGCGTCGGCATGAAGCGGCTGAGCGAGCAGAAGGTTTAGAGCGTGGTGCGCACGCTTCACGCGTTGTTCGCTTCAGAATAATTTGAGAATGGATTGCGACAGTTGGCCCGATATGCTCAAGGACACGACACCTAGCTGGTTCTGGGCCTGGAGCGCCAGAAGATTTGCGGCTTCCTCATTGGGGTCACCCACAGTCAGATTATCCGACGCGGTCTGAAGGTTATTGATCAGATTGGACGTAAAATCCTGATTGGTTTGGATCAAAGTCGCGCTACCACCAAAACTGGCCGCGGTGGTACTCAGCGTCGACTGCGCGTTCAACAATTGTGAATTCGCGGCATTGATGTCGGCTGTCGTCGCAAACCCGTTAGCCGCAGAGGCGATGTTAAGGCCGCTTGATGTGATATCAACGCCGGGAATTGTCAGTTGCGATGTATTGTTCGCATTGAAATTCACAGTGAGACTATTCGATGTGTTGTTGAGCAAGTTGGTGCCGTTAAATGTTGCGTCATTGACCAGCTGGTCAAGCTGGGGCAACAGCGCGTTATATTGTGACGCCAAACCGGCTCGGACGGTCGTATCTGTGGTGCCGGACGCCTGGGCTGCAATACCTTGAAGCTGCTGAACCACTTGGCTGACGCTTGAAATCGAACTCGTGGTCGAGCTCACGGTCGTCAATGACGTTGAGATATTATCTTTTAGGCTTGAGAGGTCGCTCGCCTGTTGAAGAAAAGCTTGCGCAGCATAAAAGGCCGTCGGGTTGTCCGATGGCGAATTGACGGATTTGCCCGTGGACAGTTGTTGTTGCGTTTTCTGCAATAACTGTTCAGTGTTGGCCAGGGCCGTCAGGCTCGATTGCACAGAAAATGAACCGGGTATATTGCTAATCGTCATGGCTGACATTCGCTCCGGGTTAAATACGGATTTATTTTTTCTGTTTTGTTGATAGGGAGTGATTTTACCGATTTTTCCCTAAATCCAGGTTAAACTTAAAAAGTTTGTTAAAATAAGCGCTAAATATTTTGCTGAATTCAAATCGGATACCTGATTTTTCTCCATTTTAAGGCCCTGCACGCTATCGAATCCAGAAGCGGGGGTGGCGCGGCAGGGATCGAACCTGTGACCGCTGCCGTGTGAAGATATTGAGGCTTAATGCAATCAACGTATTAGATACCAAGTCTTCCATCAAGCTTTTCACAATTTCTATATTTTCACAGGGAATCCATTACAGTGTCATACATGGAAGCTTACATAGTGAATTTTGCCTCGTATGAAACCACATAAAAACCCTAACAAAGCGGTCCACTCATCTCTTATCAGAGCAGTGTGGAATCCGCGCATGCTGATCTGCATCGTTTTGGGTTTTTCCTCGGGTCTGCCGCTTTATGTTTTGTTGCAGTTGGTTCCTGCTTGGCTACGGCGAAACCATATTGATCTGACGTCCATTGGTATCGTTGGCTTGGCGCAGATACCTTATGCGTGGAAGTTCCTCTGGGCGCCGCTTTGTGACCGCTTTGGCACCACATTTCTCGGTCGCCGGCGGACATGGATACTGGGGAGCCAAATTTTACTGGTGTTGTCCATGGCGGCTGTCGGCATGCTGAGTCCCGCCTATACCATAAGCGCCATCATAGGGGCGACTTTCATCATTGCGGTTTTCTCCGCAACGCAGGATATTGCCATCGATGCTTATCGTCGCGAATTGTTGCCAGATGCCGAGCTGGGGCTGGGTAATTCGTTTTTCGTCAATGCTTACCGCGTGGCTGGCCTCATCCCCGGCGGATTGAGTTTGATTATCGCGGATTCTATTCCATGGCCTTTGGTGTTTATCACGACGGCGACCTTCATGATCCCGGGCATTCTTTGTGCAGTCCTGATCAATGAGCCCGCCTTAAATGCCAAGCCGCCCCAAACGTTGCGCGAAGCGATTGTCGAGCCTTTCCATGAATTTTTTACGCGCGATGATTTGAGATTTGCGTTCCTGATCCTTGCGTTCTTGCTGCTTTACAAATTTGGCGATAGCCTTGCTACGGCGCAATTGACATCCTTTTATATTGATAAAGGTTTTACCAACACCCAAATCGGCACCGTGGCAAAATTGGTTGGCTTCTGGTCGATGATCGTGGGCGCTTTTCTCGGCGGCTTAATCATGGTCAAGGTCGGCATCAATCGTGCCCTGTGGCTGTTTGGTGGTGTGCAGCTGCTGTCGATACTTGGTTTTGCTCTACTCAGTATGGCAGAGATGAATATCTATTACCTGGGACTAGCGGTTGGATTTGAATATCTTGGCGTCGGGCTGGGAACAACGGCCTTTGTCGCTTTCATCGCCACGCAAACCAACAAGAAATTTTCTGCCACGCAGTTTGCGTTGTTCTCGAGCTTTTTTGCTATTCCGCGCAGCATCACAGGTCTCATCGCCGGCTTTATAATTGAGAAAATGGGGCTTGGATGGACTAACTTTTTCCTGATCAGTGTGGCTACGGCGTTGCCGGGCATGACGCTCCTTTACTGGGTGGCGCCGTGGAATAAGCGGAAATCGTAGGAAAGAGGAAGAGATACTATTTGTCGGCAAGTTGTATAGGCGGCATGGTGCCGAAAAAAGAATCGGTTTATCTGGGAAAATCGCGCAATGCATTATCGCGTATGTGACGGCTTAATCTTTCCATAGAGTATATCAAGGTATGCTGGCTTACGCGTAAAATTCAGCATAGGAACCTCATGCAAACAATTACCGACAAGGCTGAGATTGACCTGTTTTTAAAAAACATGAGTCAAAGTCTCACGGATTTGTCTAGCTGGAAAAATTGGTATGTTTTTGAAATCATGGCTCAGACGCCGCTCATAAAGAGCCAGCAAGCCAAAATAACAAGCTTGATACATAGACTATTTCCAACCAACGACGGCTCCAGCCTTTGGACCGAAGGAAGCGTCATGTGTATATTGTGTATTACGGGGGATTTTAACTTTGCCGATTTTTCTCAGGCTCTATATGAGTTAAGGGATACGCCGAAAGTAACTTTACGCATGTTATCCATGTCCGAAGAATGCGATCAATTGAGGGAACTTATCGACCGCTACCTATCCAATACCGTTCTTTTGACTTCGTCAGCCCAGGCCAGCTATCCCGGTCTCAAAAAAATGGTGCCGGATATCGACGATCTCCTGAAAAACTGGCGTGCCCAAAAAAAGCAGCGAAAGGATCGCACCAAACCGCTTATTATGCTTGTCGATGACGACGTGATGATGCGGACACTCATTCAGCATGCCCTGAAACAGAAATACGCAATCATCGTGGCAAAAAATGGTCGTCAGGCTATGGAAAAGCATCTTCAGGATGCACCCGACATTGTTTTCCTCGACATTGGGTTGCCCGATTGTGACGGGTTGGAGCTGTTGAATTACATTCAGCAATACGACAACGAGTGCCAGATCATTATGTTCAGCGCCGACAGTTATCTTAAGACCCGCATTAAGGCCCTTTCAGGAGGCGCCTCAGGGTTTGTTCCCAAGCCGTTCAACAAGACGATTTTCGAGAATTACATATCACGCTGGGTACAGCCGCCAGAACATGAGTCTTTGAAAAGCGTGGTGGGCGCGACAGGGATTGAACCTGTGGCTCCTACCGTGTGAACGCCGAACAATATCGCGCACTCTATGTAAATCAATGTCATATCATGCATCAAATGTCGTCTTGTGTAGGTTGATACGCGCACATGACCCACACAGATAGTTGCCACCGGTGTATTGATTCAAAACGCCTTACCAATAGAAAACTCTGCTTGCTTAGCCTCAAGGGGAAATCACGAAATCAATAAGAATGCGAAGCGCTTGCAATGCTGTTTGAAAATCTGGAATTTCTCCCTCAGCGGCATAGGACATTGCTTGAACGAACCGTGCATATTCAAAACCATATTCTTGATCCGTATCCAGAACCTGCAGCATATTTTGGAACTTCTTTGAAATCGCCATACCCGAAAAAGAAGGATCATTTTTAGCACGGTCATTGTCTTCCTGCATAGATGAAGCTACCATCCTAGGGAAATCTTTTGCAGCCAATGCCATATCCTTTAATAAAGCAAGATCATGAATGTGGCGCACAATTGACGGATCATCCTGCTCGCCCCCACGCACACGATCTGGAATACGCCACGCAAGAGCACTTAATTTGTCTGCTGCGCTTTCCACCGGATCAATACATGCGATCCGTTCTACCTCCGGTGGGTTTTTCTTGGCCGTTCTGAGGAAAGATGAGACTGGCAAATAAATTGGTGCGCGTTGAAGTCCTATGACTTTTACTTCTATTTGTATGTGCGGACGCAAGGCGTCGGCACGTGAAAAGTAACTTTCATAGTCCAATTCAATCGAGAAAAAACGGTTCTCGTCTCTGGCTTTGATTTGATTAGCGTTGATCACAAAATTATTGCATCGCAATTCTTCTATGATCGCGTTCTTAAAACGGGACAGTGATTTGCGGTTCTGAGATACCTCAAGTGAAGGCAATGCGCGAAAATCGACATCTTCCGAGAACCGATACAACAGATTGTGCGCTTTTGAAAGAGCAGTGCCACCGGTAAAGATAATCTCGAAATTCCTGTAGTGAAGTTCCGCAATTACTCCGATGACACGGGTCACATGCCAATCTTTTTCGACAAAGGCTGCGCCAATGCCAAGCTGATTGGATAAAAGTTCGAAGGTCGCCTTATCCGGTAAGTCGTTCGTAACTGACATAGGCCCCGTTATATCCAATCTTGCGACTTACGCGTCCCCTCACTGCAATCAAGCGGCCCGTCGGCACCTGTGTTGATCGACCAGCGTTGTATTCACGCTCCAAGCGGGAAGGCGCTGTCTTTAGCCCCAACCGTTCAAGTGCTTCTTTTGCCAGTTGTGGCAGATTCTTTTGAGGAATAATCTGACCATCAAAGGGGGATACCTGTGCTTTAGCGTACAAGCCATAACCAATTTTTATAATCTTGCTTTTGCGAACTAGGTTTCTGAGTATCCGTCCCGCCTGATCATAGTCAGCCAAATCCTCAAAATCTTCGCGCACGAACACCGCACATTTTTTGCGTGCAATTCGTGTTAGAATTTTGTACTCAAGTGTTCCGAATTTACTCATTGTTTACCAGCATGTTAGATATACAAACATACGACAATTTACTCCTACAAATATACGACATTTTCTCGATTTTTTCAAGTCAATTTTGGAGTTTATTATCGATGTATAACAAGCAGTTGCTGGCTCTCTGAGTTTTCATCAAACCATTTGGCAATAGCTGTTTCAACCTCATACAGGATTTTATCCATGGACTTGGATCTGGTGCCGCCCTCCCAGACAAGGCCGCCTTCATCGAGAACCCATGAACGCGAATATCGCGACTGGCTCATAGCTGAGAGATGAATTGCGCCGAAGAAGAGAAAGAAGTGAAAATATAACCCATAGCAAGGAGATCATCATGAATAGCAGCATGAATGTCGGAACTTTCAGACAGGATCAATATGGTACATTGCATGGTCAAATCCGTGGACTTGGGATTGGTGTCATTTCTGCAATCTTGGAACCGCAGATTAACGAGAAGGGTGAAACAACCTTTTATAAGATCATCGCCAATCCTGTTGGCGACTCTTATGAAATTGGCAAGGCTTGGCAAAGAATGGGGCAGGATGGGCTTTATTATTCCATCGCTTTGGATTCACCCGTCTTTCCAGCGCCGATCAATCTGGGATTGTTTCAAGACAATGAGAATCCGGATATCTTTAATCTCGTTTTCAAAAGACAGAAGTTCGTGGTAGCCACACCGGAAGCCAACGCGACCCAGCCTACAAATCGCCGGTTTATGGGCGCACAAGCGACGTTGTGATTGTTAGTTCTAGCCCGCAGGGCGAAGGTCCTGCGGGACATCTCAACTAGGATCAGAAGAAGGATTGGAGGTGCCATCTCTTATTGCAGCCTGCGAAGGAGCAATCAAACCGTTCTTATGATCATGCCTTAACTTAGCGCGATTTTCTAGAACATCTTCAAGAACAGAGATATGACACAACCTCGATTGCTGTTCATTCAGCAAGTGCAAGCCCTCTTCACCAAATTGGGCGTAAGCCTCATCGAGAAGCTGGCCTGTAAAATTCTCAGTAGCCATCAATTGAGGTTTGTCGTCAATTAAGACGGGACGAGCACCTATTTTTTGACCGATAATGGCATTGCGTTGAGCACCCGCATCCCGATAGGGATGAATTTCTATGGAATACAAAATATCGGCTGTTTCTCTCGGTGTGAGGTCAAGATAATCAACAGGCTTACGACCTTTATTATCTTTTATATCCATATTGGGGTCTAATTCCGCATACCGATAGGCAACTTTCGTCAAACCCAAGCCATAGATATAATGCATGACTGTGCAGCCTTGATCGTCTTGGGCATTAATCGCAAGTTTATTGGGATAAAGATCAGCAAGCGCAAGAAGAACCGCTTCAGCACGAACTTTAGCGGCAATAATGGGTGTCGTTTTCTTTTCGCCATCGCGCTTTGCCGGTTCAAGCCATCTTTGTACGGACGGCAATTGCACATAAGCTAATGCTTCGTCTAAATGCTCATTAGCCAACATCGCATGTAGAATAGTGCCAAAAGGAACGGTCGTGCTATTGATGTCTACTCTGTGCTTAAGAAGCACTGGTAATTTTTTATCTAAAAAATCTTCATCTAAACAATGAGCATGAGCTATCGTATAGCCATTATAATCGCGCTTAGCCCCTGCTGGTGAGTAACCCAAATAACTATCTATATCTCTCGCCGTAACATCAGGTCGCGCCAATACAACCAACGGATTGGCGCCAGCCATAATAAGCCGAACAATGATAGCTCCTGGAGCTTGCATATTGAATGGAAGCCCGAGTTTTCTGGCTACTTTAGCGCCTGCTTCGGCATCGTTGTAAACTACTCCTAATAAATAAGTAGCCAAATCCTGAGGCAATCTATACTTGTTAGGAAAATTCCGTGCGTGAGCTGTTCGAAGCGAAGGATCAATCCGAACAACCTGATTTATCTGCTCCAACGCTACATTCGTCGGCTGATCAAGCAACCATTGAAATGGCATATGAAGGTTCTTTATGGCAAGTAGAGCGGCAATAGCATGCTTTTCTAGATGCCGTTGATCGATGTCGGTTGTTACCTCAATCGGAGAATATCTTCGCGGAATAATGAAGTGGCTTTCTTGCATAATTTTATATCCTTATAAAAGATCCTGATTTCATTTGATAACCGCACAAAAAATCGACCTGTTTTTAACCAAATAAAATGACCATAAGGATAGCTAACTCTAGACAGCAATTAAATACCATTAATTAGTTGCATGTTCCCATGTTATAAAATCTCTTCCGTTATTGTATTGAGTACATGGTTAATTTTAAGGGACTTAAGATGGCTGCGAATGATGAGAACGATACCCTCGGTGGAAAAGGCCTATCACTAGATAACTTATCTAGTGGTGCACTTACCGTTGGAAAAGGCTTAATTAGGAAATTCATAGGTGGCTCAGCGTCAGCCACGGCTGCCAAACCAGTGATCGAAACGGAAATTAAACCAATTTCAGGTTCGAATGTGGCGACTTCGGCGGTGCGTGATCTAACTTATCGTTTACCCCTTCTGCATCGGAACGCTCTTGATAGTGTACGACTTCCTCGAATGATTTTCGATGACTTTGGAGCTTTTTCAGCCCTTGATAGGAAATTTCGCTCTGCAACAAATCTAGATGATGTAAGCGATGGATCTGACGATTCAGGAAATTTTGATCCTGAAAAATTTCATAACAAAAATTATCGTGACAGAAATTTCTGGGTTCTTGCAGCACAAACCAATGGGTCAGATAGTGAGCTGAGTGTGTATAATGGACTGAGCGCGGTTAATAAAGTCGCTTATAAAATTTATTTATTCACACAACGTTTAGAGCAAATAGGCGTTGAGCCGTCCGATCATGGTTACGCCCACTCTTATTCAAGCGCCTACCAAACTCCTCCCGGGGAATATGATTATCGCAACCGTGAGAATTTTATAACGCGCAAAGCTTTACAAATAATCATTGAAGGTCCACCTCGCTGTAAAGAACATTTCAGTTTTGTCTTAATGAGCGCGCTCATCCATTACCAAAAGCAGGGGGTAGATTTTACTGAGAATCCTTTCTATGAAACGGCGTCACTTGTATCGTCGATTCCTGATTTGGCGCAGTTAAAAAGTTACTATGCTGATTTAAAATCACACATTAGAAATCCTGAGCATGTATGGGAACAAGAATGTGTTTCTCTCTTTACGGAAAGCCGTCTTTTAAATTGGGTTGATGCCCAAATGAAAGCCCTTGATCATCAGATCAACGGCAAACCAAAAGCCGAACGCAAGCCGGAGCCCATTGAAGAAAAAGCACAGTCTCCTCAACCAGCTAGGGCTTCGCAATCGGCGAAGAATAATCAACCAGATGACCTGCCCAGTCTCGATGTTCTTATGCAGCGTAAGCTGGACATTGTTGACCATAGCGACGCGACCCCAGAGCAGGCACAGGAACAACTCGATAGCCTTATTGGGCTCGAGGATGTAAAAAAGCACGTTCATGGTTATGCCACGCGCGTACTTTATGACCGTGTTCGTGAGAAAGTTACAGGGCTTCGACCCGAACAAGATTTTCGGAATATGATTTTCTACGGCCCACCTGGCGTTGGCAAGACGACTGTAGCAAAATACTTGGGTGCGGTTCTATCGGCTCATGGGATTTTGCCAACCAAGCAAAGCATTGTGATACCAGCAAGCGACATCATTGGTGCTTTTGTGGGGCAAACTGAAGTGCTTTTGCGGCAACTCTTCAATCAGGGACGAGGCGGTCTTATTGCCATTGATGAGTTTGACATTTTAGCAAAGAGTAATGGTTCTTCTTTTGATATGCGAGCAATTGATACCCTCAATGGGCTGGTCGATAAAGAAAAAGAGCATGGAACAATTTTTGTTTTGACGGGATACAAGGCAGAGGTAAATGCTTTACTTGAGAAAAATCCTGGTCTTGCTCGACGTTTTCCCCATCGCGTCATGTTTGAGCACTATAGCTCTGTTGAACTTGATGAGATTTTTACAGCTGTATGTGAAAGAAGGGGCTACACCATTGATGAAGATATTATGGTCGAGTTTAGACGAGGGATTATGGATGCCCAAGGCAGACTTGGTGACAAGTTCGGAAACGCCTCAATAGTGGAAACTATTGTGGGCTTAATGGAAAACAGTCATTCACTTCGTTTTGATGGTGAATTCTTGCAAAGCGTATTGAATGGTGGCGAAATTGATGATGCTTTAAAAAGAAAATTTCGTTCCTTTGATGTCCATGATGTTCCTTCTTTCGACATTGCAGAAGGCGTCTTTAAATTATCGGGGTTGGGTCAGCCATTAACACCAGGCGCACGCACTTTTGATGCTGCAGCTGATGCACCGAAGGTGCGATAAAATTTTTCATCGATTTGTATAGAAAACGGACAAACATGCCGTCTTATAGTGACAAATTACCTCGGATATCTCTGGATGAGCTTCTCCCGAAGCTTAGGCGCTCCCCATTTTGGATATTCTTTCTTGAGACCCAGGATCGACCGTTCAACTTGATACGGTATCTGGTTAGCCTGCCGATAAGGCCTGCGGCTGCGATCGGATATCCCGTCCAGCCCACAGTTCTTATAACGGTCAAAGATTTTATAACCGGTTTTGCGGCTGATCCCGAACTCGTCACACAGATCGCTGATCTTTTCTCCATCCAGCACGCGGCCGATGAACTTCACCTTCTCGTCCATATGGTTGCTCACTTTCCAGGGCATTTGGAGACCTCCAAAAGCCTTAAAGTGTCACCTATGTGTCCGGAATGAAAACCAACCTATGTGATCCGAATGGACCTTGAAAGAAATGGTGGGCGCGACAGGGATTGAACCTGTGACCCCTACCGTGTGAACGCCGAGAATTGTCGCGCACTATATGTAAATCAATGTCTTATCGTGCATCAAAGGTCATCTTGTGTCGTCTCGTACATCCTTATACTGACACAAGACTGACACAAAGAAGCTACGCGTAACGAACATTAATTTTTTACGCCGAAGTCCTGAGATATAGATCAACTAATTCCTTGATAGTGCCAAACGCTGCATCGTAGTCGGGACGTTCTCCATAAACCATACTGACAAGAAAACTTGTGTAGCGCTCACGATAAATCGGATCGTTTTCAAGCGCGGTTATTGATTTTCGTGTTTCACCAGTTGAGTCGGATGCATAGGCTGGATATTGGTTCTTAAATTCTTCGGCATCGTTAATGGAAATCTCACGTGCAAGTTCCGCAACTCGGCTTGAGTCAATATTATGTTGGATCATATGCAGATCATATATGTGGCGAACAAGGGTGGGATCGGGGACACGGCTAGCTCCAGCCAGTTCCATTGCAATTCTGCGTGTTAAGCCTACCAGTTTTTCTGCAGCTGTTTCGACAACACTTACACAAGTAACGGCTGGTAATTCTGGCAGACGATCAAAAGCCTCTGCAATAAATGAACGGACAGGAAGAATAACCGGCTTTGATCGTAAAGCAGCATAAGTCAATTCAATCTGAATTGTGGGTTTTAGCCCGTGTGGCACACTGCCGCTTTCATCATATGGCAGGTGATAGACGGTATAATGATTTTCGTCCCGCGATGAAATTTGTTTCTTATCAGCGGGATCGATAGCAAAACCAGCCGACTGAAGAACTGTTGTTACTGCTGCACGTAATTCACTTAACTGCCGACGCAATTGATTGCGGCTCAAAATCTCTGTCGGTACTATTTTAAGATCAACATCTTCAGACATGCGACGTACAAGCCTGTGTGCTCGTGCCAAAGCGGTTCCGCCCGCAAAGACCAGTGTGAATGGTGCAGTTTTGATTGAAAGAATCGCCGCCAGCGCTCGTACAACCTGCCAATCTTTTTCAATTGGCTGAGGGCGCAGAAACTTGAAATATTCCTGAACAGCGTTAAGTTCAGCTTCTGTATATGACATTGGCTACCGTTCTATAACAAGTGGATTGCCTTGATAATTAATGCGTCGGGAAAAACGTCCTTTTCGAACGCGAACAACGGCATTAACGGGCACCTGTGTTGAACGGCCTTCATTATAAGCGCGTTCCCAATCAGTAGGCTCCCAATTGATACCTAATTTGGTCAGGGCTTCCCGCGAAGCACCAACAAAACCTCCACGGGTGGCAAGAATGGATTGACCCGATAATTGTGAACGCGCGGCACGACCATAGACGCCGTAACCTAGACGGATCAGCTTACCATCTTTTACGGACTTACTGAGCGCGCGAAGCACTTGCCGTTCACCCCCAAGATCACGAAATTCACGCGTCAAGAAAGCCCCTGCATCGCTTTGAGCAATGCGCCTTTCAATCTTGGCCTGAAGAGAGTTGCGTCGTGGCATTAGACTATTTCCTTTCGCCACCATGATATACAAAAACATGACACTTATCAATAATAATAACGTACTATCAATAGGTTATTAATGATATCAAAAAGCTGTTTTTGGATGATAATTCATGTGGTTATGTGTTTTCATCTATAAAGTTATTCGTTTATCTTAATTGTATAACCCAACCGATCATATCCCTTCGTGCGTTTTTCTGCCATACGCACCAGCATCGGAATATCACGATCTACATAGTCATAAACGACAACTTCTTTCTTGGCATGATGCAGCCTATGCAATCGCCCTGCATATTGCGCCAGCGTGCCATGCCATCGGCATCGCAAGAAAAAGTGTATCAAGGCGAGGATCGTCAAACCCCTCGCCGATATAGCGCCCCGTTGCCACGATCAATCGCGTTTCCGTTTCAGGAATATCCGCGAGGCGTTGCATTGTATGTTTGCGTTCTTTATTACTCAACCCACCATGCAAAATAATAATATTTTGGCACACATCTTTAAGTCTTTCAGCAAGTCGAAGCGCATGTTCTTTGCGCTCCGTTAAAATCAGAGGCGTTCGTTTCGCCGCGATAGCCTGTGTTATATCCTGACAAATCATATCGTTACGACTTTCATCTCCAACGATATGGGCATAAAGCGCATGAATAGCTATTTTGTCTGCGCCTTCCGGCATCTGCGGCGGCAACAGAGGCGTATCACGAACAATTACTTGATGCTGAAATGGGCGTTGCGCGGCCTGTTGTTTGGGATCGACCCGATAGCGTACGGGGTCGCATTGCATGAAGACTATCGGATGATGCCCGTCCTTGCGCGTCGCAGTCGCCGTAAGACCGAGGACATAACTTCCACGGAAGGCACGGGCGACGGCCTCGAAGCTGACAGCGGATATATGGTGGCATTCATCGACTACCAATTGGCCATAGTTTGCAACAAGATCATCTACTTCGCTCTTGCGACACATGCTTTGGATAAGAGCCACATCTATGACACCAGTCGGCTTGCGTTTGCCCCCACCAATCTGGCCTATTAGTTTTGGATCAACGGAGAGAAAGGTTTGTAGTCGCGCCAACCATTGTTCCAAAAGTTGCTGACGATGCACCAAAATCAGTGTGTTTGTTTTTCGTTTTGCGATCATTTGCGCAGCGACGATTGTTTTGCCAAAAGCTGTCGTGGCCGCCAGCACTCCGTTGTCATATGCGAACAAAGAATCAACCACCTTTTTCTGTTCTGGCATCAGCTCGCCGACAAATGTTGCATCGATTGGGATGCCAGAAAATCGCTTATCGTCGATTGATGTGGAAATATTCAGAGACTTAAACAAATCAAGCATAGCATCCAAACAACCTCGCGGCAGTGCGACATGCTGGGAGAAATTCTCAGCGCAAGCCACAACGCGCGGCTTATCAAATGTCGAAAGACGCATAGCTTGCGCCGCATAAAATTCCGGGTTCTGGAATGCGGCGAGCCGAATAAGTCGATTAATCAGGGGCGGCGGTAGATTTTCCTTCGGGATAAAAATCTGATTGCCAATCGTTATGTTAATAGAAGCAGGCAAGATTCCATCAATTTGAATCGGTTTCTTGCGCGAAGGCGGCAACAGCCACGGCTCGCCTTCATCCTCGTCAACTGGCATGCGAACGCCAATAATACGACCTCGCAATGTCGCATCATCGACAATCGCCAAAACATCATCAACCGACATGCGCAGCAAAGAAGCGAGATAGCCCCATTGATTGGAGTAAGGAACAAACCTTGCATCAACAAACACACTATTGCCTTGCGCTCGTGGTGATTTTTGCAGGGGCAACGCAATCAGGTTGCCAAAGCCACCCATAGGCATTCTGTCTTGATTGGGAAACAGCCTATCATAGGATTCAAAGCCTATATCAGGGCATTCCTCCATTGTTTCAGTCAAAAGGGCTGTGCCAAGCCTGCGGGCAACTGTTGCTGAAATTGGTTGCGCAAAGAAAATCCACGCATGGGCACCATTGCCGGAACGTGATCGCTCAACAGCAATAGGGACTTTCTTCTTGCGGCAGGTAGAGGCAAAAGCCGAAACATCGCGCTGCCAATTCTCTTTGTCAAAATCGGCAGCAAGAAACTAGCAAGTTTCATCCTTGAGCATGGCGTAGACGCCAATGGTATAATCCCGTTGCTGCCAGCCGCCATTGTCGCCGCAAAGGTGTTTGTGGATTACATCTTTGGTAATCGGCAAGAAAGCCTGGTTTGTACAAGCGCTACAAGAAATGCGTGGCTTATTACAAACATTCTTTGCCCATTCATTTTTACAGACAGGGGAATACCCTGATTTTCCAGTCCTAGGATTGTCCCACCGTTTCGGGAATACATCTTCACGTCCGCGAAATAGGCTCATGAAAAGTTCAATCTTGTCGGGCGTTACAGGATCAATGAAGACGGACTGACATTGAGGCTTGATTTCTCGACCCTGTTGCTGTTTCTGCAATTGTTCGAGTAAAAGTTTCAAGCCACGTTGCTCTTCATTCAATACCGACAGGCGCCCTGTGATATGCTCGATCTGTTTATCAATCGCGCCATTCATGAGATGTTCCCGGCATATGAAAACAAAAACTCTATTCCTGCAGCCCAAAGATTACTGCAGTTTCTGCCTGCGCGACATATACGATTTTGCTTGTTTAGGCAGGGGCTGTAACTATGTAGGCATTCAATAAAAATACACCGTGACCCCTTACTTTACAGAGTAGTTTCAGAATTTTGACACTCTATAATTCAAGGACTTAGAAAATTTAGATAAGCCAGAAACACGGAATTTAACAATTTAACACGCACAATAACTGACACAAACCCGTTTTTGCTTCGTGTCGTCAGTCACTAAGT
>Ga0207055_1138_pt1 | contig 15838 bp, 13 predicted proteins | sample Alteio_BWMinCont_57_FD_153293 | JGI IMG/M metagenome (GOLD analysis project Ga0207055, IMG submission 153293) | Enriched cells from forest soil in Barre Woods Harvard Forest LTER site, Petersham, Massachusetts, United States -... | ecosystem: Environmental > Terrestrial > Soil > Temperate forest >...
TCAGATCGAAAAGAAGATTTTCGTACCGAAGTGTTAGGTTTGATGAAAGCACAACAAGTCAAAAATTCAGTGATTGTTCCAGTGGGCGCGAAAGGCGGATTTTTTCCCAAGCATTTACCTCTGGATGGTGATCGTGATGCGATCATGAAAGAAGGGATTGCATGTTACTCTACTTTTATTCGTGGAATATTAGACGTCACTGACAATATCAAAGAAGGAAAAATTATTCCGCCTGTGGATGTCGTGCGTTACGATGAAGATGATCCTTATTTAGTGGTTGCAGCCGATAAAGGCACTGCAACATTTTCTGATATTGCAAATAGCATTTCAAAAGAATATGAATTTTGGCTAGACGATGCGTTTGCATCCGGAGGTTCAGCAGGATACGACCATAAAAAAATGGGTATTACTGCACGCGGCGCGTGGGAATCCGTCAAACGGCATTTTCGTGAATTAGGTATTAATCCAGACGCAGCGGATTTCACTGTCGTGGGGATTGGTGATATGAGCGGCGACGTATTTGGTAATGGCATGTTGATGTCTAACCATATCAAATTATTAGCTGCCTATAATCACATGCATATTTTTATCGATCCGAATCCCGACGCAGCGTTGAGTTTTGAAGAGCGCAAGCGATTATTCAATTTACCTCGTTCGACTTGGATGGATTACAATCCAGAACTCATTTCCCAGGGCGGTGGTGTTTTCAGTCGTTCTGCAAAATCCATTAAAATTTCGCTGGAAATGAAAGCAGCATTTGGTATCGAAGCGGATTATTTAGTGCCGAATGATTTAATTCGCGCGGTATTAACTGCACCGATCGATTTGATTTGGAATGGCGGCATTGGAACTTTTGTCAAGGCGACGAGCGAAACACACGCTGAAGTAGGTGATAGAACCAATGATGCGATTCGCATTAATGGCAATGAATTAAAAGCGCGCGTGATTGGAGAAGGCGGTAATTTGGGAATGACGCAACGAGGGCGTATTGAATACTCGCTCAACGGAGGCGTTCTTTATACCGATTTCATTGATAATTCAGCCGGCGTGGATTGTTCTGATCATGAAGTGAATCTCAAAATTTTATTGAATAAACTCATGCTGGATGGTGCCATGACGTTGGCACAACGAAATACCTTATTGGAAAATATGACACAAGAAGTGTCTGATCTCGTGTTGCGTGATAATTATGAGCAAACGCAAATGGTGAGCTTGGAAACGTCCGTGGCTTTTCAGACAATGGATTTGTTTAGACGATACATGAATGAACTCGAAAAAAGAGGTCGTCTCAATCGTGAGTTGGAATTTTTGCCGGATGAAAAAGCACTGCTTGAACGCAAAGCAAATGGACAAGGCTTAACACGTCCTGAAGTCGCTATTCTGGTTTCGTATTGCAAAATGTTTTTAAAACAGGATATTTTGGCTTCGGATGTGCCTGAAGATCCGTATTTTACGAAATATCTCACGATGGCTTTCCCTGCGTCGTTGCGTGAAACATATTTACCGCAAATGAAAGAACATAGTTTGCGCCGCGAAATCATTGCGACACAACTGGGAAAACATATTACCGATCACATGGGCGTGAATTTCATTGAGCGTTTGCAACGCGAAACAGGTTCCTCGATTGCATTTATTATGCGAGCTTATGTTATTGCAGAAAGTATTTATGATATCGAAGTATTATGGAAAGAAATTGAAGCGCTCGATTTGAAAATCAATACATCGGTTCAACAAAAAATGATGTTGCAACTCTATTTTCTGACACGGCGTGCAACGCGTTGGTTTTTACGTAATTCGAAATCGACTTTCGCTATTCAGGAAACCATTGATCGCTTCAGTAACCCTGTCGCACAATTGGTTCAACAACTTCCTGTGTTATTGACAGAATCAGATCGTGAATTGCTCGAGATAGAAACCACAACGTTGATTGATCAGGGTGTGCCGGAGTCACTCGCAAGACGTGTTGCGAGTTGTAATACCTTGTTTACTTCGCTGGATATCGTAGAAGCGTCCATCAAACACGGCTTAGATATTTTTGAAGTGGCGCAAGTTTATTACGCGTTAGGAAATCATCTTGAGTTGAATTGGTTGCGAGAACAAATGAATTCTTATCCCATGGACAACCAGTGGGATGAATTGGCGCGCTCTGGTTTTCGGGATGATCTGGATCGTGCACAACGAAAATTAAGCGTGAGTGTTTTATCATTGAAACAGAAAAAAAATAAAGTGATGACGATTTCTGAGCGCATCCAGGCGTGGTTGGAACGATATGCATTATTAATTCAGCGATGGGAAAATTTGGTGGGGGAAATTAAATCCAGTACCAATGTGGGGTTTGTGACATACTCCGTCGTGCTGCGTGAGTTATTTGATTTTGCCCAGGCGGGGTAGTATACGACGACGGTGTCAACGAGCGTAACGAAGCGATTCTATTGCCTGTTTCGTCATCCCGCGACGCACAGATAAAGGCCGTGAGCACTTGAATAAGGAATTTCTATGACAAAAACCATTTCAGCGGATTTCCCCTATAAATCACATTACGTTGATTTAGATGGATCCAAAATGCATTACATCAAAGAAGGTGAGGGCGATCCTATTTTGTTGCTGCACGGTGTTCCTGGCTCTTCGTATGTCTGGCGCAATATCATTCCGCATCTTGCCGCACTGGGTTGTTGTATCGCGCCGGATTTAATCGGTTTTGGAAAATCCGGCAAACCGGATATTGCGTACACTATCGCGGATCACATTCATTATATCGATCGATTTATTGAGACACTTAATCTCGATCACATGACGATTGTGATGCATGGCTGGGGTTCGATCATTGGCTTGGATTATGCGATGCGTCATGAAAATAAATGCAAGGGACTGGTTTTTTATGAATCGTATTTACGGCCTCTTCATTACGATGATATGTCTCTGCCTTATCAAGAACAAATTCTTTCATGGCAAGAGCAAGAGAATATGAATGCTACGCACTTTGTTGAAAAAGTGTTGTCACAAAGCGCGATGCGTCAGTTAAGTGAAAAAGAATTGAATTATTATCGCGAACCTTTTGTGTCGAAAGGATCAGAAAAACCGTTATTGCAATATTTGAATGAATTGCCGACCAATGAAAATGCAAATACGGTGAGTCAAATCATCGCGAATTATTCCAATAAACTTGCTCAATCTTCTCTGCCTAAATTGATGTTATATTCTGTTCCTGGATTTATTACGACAATGGCGACTGCGGTATGGGCGAAAAATCATTTGTCTCATTTGGAAGTCGTCGAAGTCGGCGAAGAAATGCATTATGCGCAAGAAAGTAATCCCACATTGATGGGTGAAGCAATTAGTATTTGGCTACAGGGTATTGATCATGAAAAAGAATTCTCAACGTTATAATATTGCAGTGGCAGGAGCGACAGGGCTCGTCGGATCAACGACGTTAGCAATTTTGGAAGAACGCAATTTCCCCGTGAATAAATTATTTTTATTGGCGAGTAAACGATCCGCTGGAGAGACGGTCGTATTTAAAGGCAAATCGTATTATATCGAAGATCTCGCTGAGTTTGATTTTTCTCAGACAGAGATTTGTTTTTTTTGCACGGGAAATACCATTTCTGCAGAGTATGCGCCCAAAGCTGCTGCGCTCGGGAATAAAGTCATCGATAAAAGTTCTCAATTTCGTTACGACAAAGATATTCCTTTGATCGTGCCCGAAGTGAATGGAGAAAAACTGAGTCGCGCTCTGAAAAAAAATATCATTGCCAATCCCAATTGCAGCACTATTCCTGTGGTGGTTGCGCTAAAACCGATTTACGATGCAGTAGGAATCACTCGCGTGAATATTGCAACTTATCAATCGGTTTCCGGCAGTGGGAAAGATGGGATTAACGAATTGGCAGAACAAACGGCTTCTTTATTAAATGCAAAACCGATTAAGCCTGGCGTGTATTCTCAGCAAATTGCGTTTAATGTATTGCCGCATTGTGATGAGTTAGAAGAAAATGGCTACACGCGCGAAGAAATGAAAATCGTTTGGGAAACGCAAAAAATATTTGATGATAAAAAAATAGTGATTAATCCAACGGCTGTGAGAGTGCCTGTTTTTTTTGGGCATTCTGCTGCGGTGCATATTGAAACACGAAATAATATTTCGTTAAAACAGGCGCTGGCTTTGTTGAAGAAAGCACCTGGGGTGAAGTTAATGACAGGTAAACATCAATATCCTTCGCCTGTGCGGGATGCGGCTGGAAAAGATGAGGTATTTGTGGGCCGTGTTCGCCAGGATATCTCACATAAAAACGGATTGAATCTGTGGGTGGTGACGGATAATGTGCGGAAGGGCGCTGCGTTGAATGCCGTTCAGATTGCGGAAGAGTTAATAAAATAGATTTGACCGGAGTGTCATCCCCGCGAAGGCGGGGACCCATCTGGATAGGTCCCCGCCTTCGCGGGGATGACACTTCGGTGGAGGCCGTGCTACGTGAACGGAGAAAATAATTATTTATGCGCATCGCACTCGGCATTGAATACGACGGCTCTTCTTTTTCCGGTTGGCAAGCACAAAAAAATTTACCTACCGTACAAGGTTGTTTGGAAAAAGCATTAAGCACTATCGCCGATGAACCCATCAAAGTCATTAGTGTCATCCCCGCGAAGGCGGGGACCCATCTGGATAGGTCCCCGCCTTCGCGGGGATGACACTTCGGTGGAGGCCGTGCTACGTGAACGGAGAAAATAATTATTTATGCGCATCGCACTCGGCATTGAATACGACGGCTCTTCTTTTTCCGGTTGGCAAGCACAAAAAAATTTACCCACCGTACAAGGTTGTTTGGAAAAAGCATTAAGCACCATCGCTGATGAACCCATCAAAGTCATTTGCGCTGGCAGAACCGATGCCGGTGTTCATGCGATCGCTCAAGTCGTTCATTTCGAAACATCCGCTCATCGTGAACTGCGCGCATGGACATTGGGAGCGAATAGTCATCTCCCACCTTCCATCGCTGTCACGTGGGTGCAAATCGTCGATGATGTATTTCACGCGCGTTTTTCTGCATTATCCCGCCGATATTGTTATGTGATTCACAACAGCTCCATTCGTTCCGCCATTGCTGCTTCACGTGTTGCGTGGTATTACCGTCCCCTCGATGTCGATGCGATGCAAAAAGCAGCCCAATTTTTATTGGGCGAATTGGACTTTAGTTCATTTCGTTCAGCAGAATGTGAATCCAATACACCCATGCGAAATGTGCATTTCATTCAAGTCAGCCGACAGGGCGATTTTGTCGTGATCGATATCCAAGCCAATGCTTTTCTCCATCACATGGTGCGCAATATCGCAGGGACTCTCATGCACATTGGTTCAGGATTCAAAAATCCCGAATGGGCCCGAGAGGTATTGGAAGCCAAAGATCGCCGTCAAGCCGCAGAAACAGCACCGGCCTCAGGATTGTATCTCTGCCAAGTCAATTACCCAGCCTCTTATCCCTTTCCGCATCGAAAAGCTGTCATGCCAGCATTCTTTTAGCTGGCATCCAGAGTGGTTTGATATTTACCGGATGCTAGCTCTTACCTTTTTCATGGGTAAAGCGTAAAATACGGCGTTTGTATCGCGCATTTTAAAGCAGGTTGTTATGAGTTGGTTTAAAAAATTATTACCCTCCCGAATCCGTACTGAAACAGTCATGAAAAAGGGAGTGCCCGAAGGGCTCTGGTCGAAATGTGAGAAATGCAATGCCATTCTCTATCGTTCTGAGTTAGAACGTAATTTGGAAGTGTGTCCCAAGTGCGATCATCACATGCGGATTTCAGCGCGCAAACGCTTAGAATATTTTTTAGATGAAGGTTCTCCTATTGAAATTGCAGCCGATGTTTTGCCCGTCGATCGTTTGAAATTCAAAGATTTAAAAAAATATAAAGATCGCTTAGCGACAGCGCAAAAAGAAACAGATGAAAAAGAAGCCTTGATTGTATTGCAAGGCCATGTTCATCGCGTGCCATTGGTGGTCGCTGCGTTTGAATATCAGTTTATTGGCGGATCGATGGGCGCGGCTGTCGGAGAGCGTTTTGTTCGTGGTGTGAATACTGCATTGGAACTGAATATTCCATTCGTTTGTTTTTCAGCGAGTGGGGGCGCGAGAATGCAAGAAGCGCTCACTTCATTGATGCAAATGTCAAAAGTCAGTGCTGCGTTAGCGCGATTAGCAGAAAAAAATATTCCGTATATTTCTGTGTTGACGGATCCCACCATGGGAGGCGTATCAGCGAGTCTTGCGATGTTGGGTGATATTATCATCGCAGAACCAAAGGCTCTCATTGGATTTGCGGGACCTCGTGTGATTGAACAAACGATGCGAACGAAATTGCCAGAGGGATTTCAGCGCAGTGAATTTTTATTGGATCATGGTGCCATCGACATGATCGTATCGCGCAATCAATTACGCGATTGTATAGCCAGATTATTGGGAAAATTAATTCATTTAAAACAGAGGTAAAACATCATGGAACAAAGGAAAGTTCAAAGAACAGTAGGGATGATTGTTGTAGTTGCGTTAGTCACAGTCGTTGGAGCGCTTTTGTTTGAACAGAATCGTTTTTCAATACAGGAAGCGACGAATGTTAAAGCGCCGCCTTTTCGAGATCAGTCGCAGTCACAACCGCAGCTAACAGAAACAGCTCCCATTACACAGAACGCAGTGAATCCACCTTCTGAAAAAACAGCTGACAATGGGACATTACCGGTACCGCCGGCGTTGTCTGCTCAAGCACCAAAACTGGCGAATGAAACTTCACCTGCGGCGCCTGCTCCTGCTGAACCCACTCCTGATGTGGGCACTATTGTGTATGAGCCCGTCCCAGCAACAACATCGCCTACCTCGACACCCGTAGCAGCGTCTGCACCTGTTGCTACCCCGACACCTCCACCCGCGGTAATCAGCCCCGTGGTTGAAAAAGAAAAAAGTGTGCATCCTGCGTTGAATAAAACCGTGCGAACAAAAACCAAAATCATTTCTTTAAAAAATAAAATTCGATCGCCGGCATGGGTTGTGCAAATGGGAAATTTTGGTGTGAAAAAGAATGCAGCGAATTTGACTAATTTGTTGCGTGCAGCGGGATATAAAACATTTACACGAGAAGTGAAATCTCACAGCGGAAAAATTAACACGCGTGTGTATATTGGGCCGGAATTGAAACAGGCTTCAGCGGTTAAATTATCGAATGAAGTGCATCATAAGCTGAATTTGCAGGGGTTGGTGGTTTCTTATATTCGATGAAATGGCGTGTTGTTTGCCCCTCGCCCCTCTCCCGCACTAAAGAGTAATTACTCTTTAGTGCGGGAGAGGGAACGGGGTGAGTGGCGACCGTCTGTTGCCTGTTGCGGGCCCGTTTTTTGTTCTTCGTTTCCTGATTTTGATTCACGAAGCGTGTGATGAGTAACTAAAGCGCTCCGTTTTGCCGAAAAACTCTTAGAAGCACGAGCCTGCTGGGCTGGAGAATGCTCTCCTTTATTTGGCCCGCTCGCTTTTTGAGGAGGCCTTTTAGGGGGCTGAGAGCTAGGTGGAGGAATATTCTCCGGCGTAGGCGTCTTCGGTTGATCGGCGACGTAAGTGCCGCAAGCGGCAGCCCCTAAAGTAAAACCACCTAGCATTGTACCGATACAACCCCCTATGCCTAGAGCGGAAAAAGCAGAACCGCCTCCAGCGAAAATGCTTCCTACTGCTGCACCTGCTAGGAGAGGAGCTGCTGCGCCCGATGTGAAAATAATGAATGCTGCGAGACCAGCGCCAACCAGCCCCCAAAATAAAAGTCCTTTCCAGTGATTTTTCAGCCAAGCACCGATCCCGATTTCCTTCTGTTTATCTGGGGATGGTGCTAGAAGCGATGCATCTCTCAAGAGAGAGTGTGGGCTCAGTCCTGCTTCCTCGTGCCGCCGAGTATTCGAGGGAGCTGGCTGTGATTTTTTATTATATTGTTTCCACAGCTCGTCTAACTTTTTCTGACGCCGTTGAGCAGCTAGTAAGCGATCTTCAGAAGCAACGGGAGGGTTTCCTAGTTCTAGCTCAACGACTGGAGAGCATTTTGCCAGAAAGAATAATATTCGCTCGATTAATACTTTCCGATTTTCTGTCGAGCTTTCCGATGTATTGTTAATATCCTGCCTTATTGCAAGGAGTTCGGCTATGGCTAGGTCATTGGGGTCGTGCGGCAAGCGATCATATTCTTGTTTGGCGTCAGCTAGATAAATATCAATTAAATCTACAAGAAATTTTCTTTTGCGCTTGAAAACATCAGGGGGAAAAGGTGTGATCGGTTCTTCGGAGTTATTAGTATCCGTAGTAACTAATTTACTGTGTTGATCGTATGGTAGCCTTAGCTTTTCCGCATACAGCTCTATGTTTTCACATAGGCTAGCAAAAAAAACGGGGTTGGCTGCTGAACGTTCTAGCATAGGTATCTCGTTTTGTTATTAAATTGAACACCATAAGAAGTATAGCACCCAATTGTATCAAATTCCTGTCATGAAGACGGGCTGGGAGCGGTACTTGCTGGAGGGATAGTCGCTGGGGTTGATAAATAGGGAGTATTTTGCTGATCAAGCCCTGTTGTTGATTGCTCTGTCGGTCCTGTAGGAGCGGGCGCCTGGCTGGGAGTTGGAGTAGGGGACTGATTCGGATCAATAAATCCGCTCAAGTGGTTGGTATAAGAACCACCTGATGGTAGCTTAGCAGGCTGTTCTGCTTGTTTTATCTTAGAACGCGCAGCCTTGGGCTGAGGCCCGCACGTCGAAGCCACGGCAAAAAGAAAAGACCCCACAGCAAAGCTGCCCAGGATTGTCTCAATACAACCTGCTACACCAAAGCTTGAAAAAGCTGAACCCCCTCCTGCAAGACAACCTGCGAATGTTCCTCCGCCCGCAGCAACTCCCACCGCACCCGCGGTAAAAATACAGGCCGCAGTAAGAGCTGCTGCAACAAAACCCCAAAATAAAATTTCTTTCCAATTTTTTTCCCACCAGGATTTTGGTTTTGGTTTCCATTCCTCAAGCAATAACTGCAGGCGCTGATTGCGATCTTCCTTGTTTAGTTTTTCCTCTTCAGAAAGCGCCGTTATGGGATGATTGCGCAATAGTTCAGCGATGGGAGCTAATTTTCCTAGCCAGCGTTTCATTTGAAAAGAAAGCTCAGGTGACTCAGGGAATGTCAGTTTTTGAATATCATTTTTCTGTTTTTCTAAACCGGTTTCCAGTGTAATATTTTCTTTCAAAAATTCTGCATAAGTTACTGCTTCTCTTAGAGAAGAAAAGCTTTCCTTGCGAACAGGTTCTATTACGATAGAAATGTTAATTAATTCTAAAATTAATGCTTTTTTACGTTCAAAGAGAACCTTGGGATCAGTTGATTCTAGCATCAGACGAGCAGGCGCAGAGAGCAGGCCGACAGCCTCAGCAATGGATTTAACCTCGTCATACAAAGCAACAATATTTTTATAAGTAATTTTATATGCTGGCAGTTGCCGCTCGGATAACATGCATCACCCCATTAAATGACCGATTATTATACCAAAACCTTACGAAGTATTCCTCATGCAATTCAGCTATGATGAATGGATAGAGACAGAGACAAGGTGATTAACACTATGATTTATCAAGACACCTTCAGAATCAGCACGCCCGGGCGCGGGATGATCAATATTACCGATCAAATCGCCGATATTGTCTTACAATCGAAGATTATAACGGGTATTTGCCACTTATTCCTGCATCATACGAGTGCCTCATTGATTATTTGCGAAAATGCCGATTCTGATGTGCAAACCGACCTGGAAACGTTTATGCGTGATTTCATTCGAGATGGAGATCCACGTTATAAACATATTGCAGAAGGCCCAGATGATATGACAGCCCACATTCGGACGATTTTGACGCAAAGTTCATTGACGGTTCCGGTGACGAAAATGCACTTGAATCTGGGGACATGGCAAGGGTTATTTCTGTGGGAGCATCGTCTTCATCCGCATGAGCGGAAGGTGACGGTGACGGTTCAAGGCGCTTGATTTACCTTGAAAATCCAATTGCATAAATTCTGTTTGCGTAAATTCTGTCATGAAGTCTGTAAGTCTGTTGCATAAATTCTGGCATGACAGAGTGGGCTTATACAAAGTGGGCTTATCCAAAATTCGCATTTAGAAAGTAATCAATTCCCGACGTCCATCCTCTCGGCAAATCAACGCATTACCTTTCTCATGCCAAGCACCCAACACCGCGCGAGTAGCTCTTTGTCCATCCAGTTCAAATTGATGAACAGCGGGTCGATGCGTATGCCCGTGAATCATATGCAACACACCGTGTTTTTGCATCACGCGCTCTACTTCCGATTGCGTTACATCCATGATATATGCAGGTGTTTTACTGGTATGCGATTTACTTCCCTCACGATACCGTTGTGCGATGAGCCGTCTTTTTTTTAAAGAATAAAGTTGTATGAACGTTTTAAACAACCAACTCCGCGATTTTTTTCGAAATTTTAAATAAGCCACATCTTCCGTGCATAATGTATCGCCGTGCATCAACAGAGTGGGTGTGCCCAAAAGAGGTGTTACATATTCATCGGGTAACAATTGACAACCCGTCATACGCAAAAATTTTTTTCCAATTAAAAAATCGCGATTACCATGCATCACATAAATCGGTAATCCTTTTTGAGTGGCTCGAGCCAGTGCATCGATTATCATGCGATTAAAAATCGTGAGATCATCGTCACCAATCCACGCTTCAAAAAAATCGCCCAAAATATACAGCGCCGACGCACTCGATATGCAATCGTTTAAAAATTTTCTGAAAATATCAGCAATATGCGGATTGTTTTGTTCTAAGTGAAGATCTGAAATCAATGCATTGATCATGGCACACTCTAATTGTCAATCACTATATTTAACAACGTCATTTTACGCGTATTCTATACTAGGAATGAGGGGGAAAAATAGGAGAATCCCATGAATATCCTAACCAATGTCACATCCACCGCATTATGGCATGAAGTTGTATGTACAGCGGAACAATCCTGTTCGGTTGCTTTGAAAGAAGAAATTGAATCGTATCTGGTTTTTTTATTAATGCGATATATCAATAAACCAGAAGTGGTTAAACAAATTATTGCGTTGGATTTTTTACAAAGTCTTGAACGGCCCTCTGCGCAACGCGAAGCCGCATTGTGTGAAGTCGGCGATAAATGTTTATTACTCGCAGGATTATTTCCCAGTATTGCGAAGAGTCGCCTCGTGCGTGTCAGTTATTTTGTTAACCTGGGACAGGCCGCGTATTTTGGAATTTCTAAAAAAAATAATGATTTATACGATCACTTAAGCCATCAATTTGTTTTGTTAATGGATATCCTTCAATCCATTCGTCAATACACAAAAACCTTTCCGGATCTTTTACCCTTGGATGCTTATGAGTTATGGAATGATACGGGCAGCCAACGGGCGTTGAGTGCATTGAAGCAGTACACTCAGCATTCCCAAGGCATACCCATCATGATCAATCCACAAAAAATCTAGCGTGTTTAGTAAAATAGCGCGATAATCGCAGAGCGAATTTATCCAAGTGAGGAGTGTGTAGTCCATGCGTTTGGTTTTACTCGGATGCCCGGGAGTAGGGAAAGGGACCCAGGCTAAATTTATCAAAGAGCGATATCACATCGTACAAATCTCAACGGGTGATATGTTGCGGACCGCAATTCATGCGGGTACTTCTTTGGGAGTGCAAGTCAAACAAATCATGGATGAAGGTCGATTAGTCTCTGACGATATCATGATTGCCTTGGTGAAAGCCCGTGTGCAAGAACCCGATTGTGCGAATGGTTTTTTGCTGGATGGTTTTCCTCGTACGATTCCTCAAGCGGAAGCGTTGCATGAAAATCACGTGCATTTGGATTATGTCGTCGAAATCAGAGTGCCTGATGCAGAATTGATTAAACGTTTGAGTGGAAGACGCGTGCATCCCGGTTCGGGTCGCGTGTATCACATCGAACACAGTCCGCCTAAAGTCTCTGGTATCGATGATGTGACTGGCGAACCCTTGATCCAACGACCCGATGATCATGAAGAAACAATACGTAAACGTTTAGCACTGTATCATCAGCAAACAGAACCTCTCGTGAATTATTATATTAACCAGGCAAAAGAAGAACCGGACCATTCGCCCACTCACATCAGGATCGATGGGAGAGGGACAGTTGAAGAAGTGAAAAATAGAATATTTACGGCGTTGTCTTAAGGAGAAAAAGCTCATGGAGATTAAAAAAATACTGGTTGTCGCGATCACGAGTTTGTTTATCGGTTCTGTTTTTGCCGCAGAAAAATCAGTGGATGCATTCCATTCGCCAGTAGGATACTGGAAAACGATTAATGACATCACCGGTAAGCCCAAAAGTATCGTTCAAGTCTGGCGAAACTCCGATCAAATGCTCATGGCGAAAGTTGTGAAAATTTTTCCAGAAAATCCTGCGGATCTCAATAAAACGTGTACGGCGTGTCAGGGAGACAAACATGATCAACCGATCGTGGGAATGGTGATTATGTCGGGATTGAAATCAGCTGAGAACCAATGGGGAAATGGGCAGATTTTAGATCCTGAAAATGGTAAGACGTACAAATGCACCGCGCGCTTGATGGAAAATGGAAAAAAATTGAATGTGCGAGGGTTTATAGGGCTGCCCATGTTTGGGCGGTCGCAGACGTGGGAGCGGGTTGATTTGATGTTGGGGTAGAAATATCGCGGGATCTCTATTTGTAAAATCGCGGGGCTTCTATTTATAAAATCGCGAGGATATATCGAAATGAGCCCCCTCTATCAGCGTTGGCAAATTTAAGCATTTAAAATGGTTTAGGGATCGTATTGCAAAAAACAAATCCTTTATGGGGATCGTGTTATATTCTGGACGTGAAGTGGGATCGATGGGAAAACAACTTTATGCTGTTCCCGTCGGCGCATTGTGGGATAAATCGTCAATTTAATTACTAGCGCTAAGCACCACCCTGTCATGCCAGCATGCTTTTAGCTGGCATCCAGCGTCTTTGAAGGCACTGGATGCCAGCTAAAAGCATGCTGGCATGACAGAGTGGGCTTATCTGGAATTTGCGTTGTTACTAATTTTTTAACATCTTCCGCAACACATACTGCAAAATCCCGCCATTGCGATAATATTCCACTTCATTCAACGTATCGATTCGACACAACGCCGGAATTTTTATTTGATTACCACCGCGACGATTTAATTACTAGCGCTAAGCACCCTGTCATGCCAGCATGCTTTTAGCTGGCATCCAGTGTCTATAAAAGTCGCTGGATGCCAGCTAAAAGCATGCTGGCATGACAGAGTGGGCTTATCTGGAATTTGCGTTGTTACTAATTTTTTAACATCTTCCGCAACACATACTGCAAAATCCCGCCATTGCGATAATATTCCACTTCATTCAACGTATCGATTCGACACAACGCCGGAATTTTTATTTGATTACCACCGCGACGATGAATAACCACATTGACTGTCATCCGTGGTTTGATCTCGTCAGTCAAGCCGACGATATCTATTTTTTCATCGCCGATGAGTTCCAATGTTCTACGCGTTGCGCCTTCCATAAATTGTAGCGGCAAAATACCCATTCCAATTAAATTAGAACGGTGAATGCGCTCAAAACTTTCCGCAATAACAGCCTTAACACCCAGCAATTTAGGCCCTTTCGCTGCCCAATCGCGCGATGAACCCGTCCCATATTCCTTCCCTGCAATCACTATCAGCGGCATATGATGTTTTTGATATTCCATCGCTGCATCATAAATCGACATCACTTCGCCCGTTGGGATATATTTTGTAAATCCACCTTCTACGCCCGGCACCATTTCATTTTTAATGCGAATATTCGCAAATGTCCCACGCATCATTACTTCATGATTTCCACGCCGTGCACCCAGCGAATTAAAATCACTCACGCCAACTTGTTGTGATAGTAAATATTTTCCAGCAGGGCTTTCTTTTTTAATCGAACCGGCAGGTGAAATATGATCGGTCGTAATACTATCGCCCAGTATCGCCAGAATAGTCGCATTTTTAATATCATGAATCGGTTCAGGCGTTGCACTCATCGCAGCAAAAAAAGGCGGATGCTGAATGTAAGTGGAATCAGTTTGCCAACCATACGTTTGACTGTCCGGTGTTTTCATCGTTTGCCAATCGTTTGCGCCAGTGAACACATCCGCATATTGTTCACGAAACATATTGCGATTCACTTTCGTGACCGCTTCAGCCACTTCCGCATTCGTCGGCCAAATGTCTTTGAGATACACCGGCTGACCTGCTTCATTGTGAGCGATCGGGTCTCGACTTAAATCAATTTGTGTTGTGCCAGCTAATGCAAATGCCACGACGAGAGGCGGCGACGCTAACCAATTCGCTTTCACGAGAGGATGAATACGTCCCTCAAAATTGCGATTGCCTGATAAAACAGCCGATACCACCAAATCATTTTCCGCGACAGTTTTGCCCACTGCATCCGGCAAAGGACCTGAATTACCGATACAGGTTGTGCAGCCATATCCGACGAGATCAAAGCCCAGCGCATCCAGATAGGTTTGTAATCCTGCTTCTTCCAAATAGCGAGTGACCACTTGTGAGCCCGGCGCTAAAGATGATTTCACCCAGGGTTTGCTTTTTAATCCCTTTTCGATAGCCTTTTTGGCCAGTAATCCCGCAGCCATTAACACACTGGGGTTGGACGTGTTAGTACAGCTGGTAATCGCTGCAATGACAACATCGCCGTGATGTAGCTCATAAGCTTCTTCTGTCGAATACGATCTTTTTTTATCTTTTAATTGATTTAATTCAGCTAATAAATTGTCAAATTGTTCACTCATTTGCGTCAAAGTAACTTTGTCTTGCGGACGCTTGGGACCTGCCAGACTCGGCTCGACTGTGGTCAAATCCAATTCCAAGACATCGGTAAAAACAGGGTGTTCAGAGTGTGGGTCGTGCCACATCCCTTGAGCTTTTGCGTAGGCTTCTACGAGTGCGATGAGTTGTTCATCACGCGCGGTCAATCGCAAATAATCGATGGTCGCTTGATCAATGGGAAAAAATCCGCACGTTGCGCCATATTCAGGCGCCATGTTGGCAATCGTCGCGCGATCAGCGAGCGATAAATCCTGTAATCCCGAGCCAAAGTATTCAACAAATTTTCCGACAACGCCTTTTTTACGGAGCAAATGCGTTAACGTTAAAACGAGATCCGTTGCTGTCACGCCTTCGCATAATTTACCGCTCAATTTGACGCCGACTACTTCAGGAATCAGCATGGAAATAGGCTGTCCCAACATCGCGGCTTCTGCTTCAATTCCGCCGACCCCCCAACCTAAAACGCCTAATCCATTAATCATCGTTGTGTGACTATCTGTGCCGACAAGTGTGTCAGGATAAGCGATATTTTTACCATTATCCTGATCCGTCCAGACGGTTTTCGCTAAAAATTCTAAATTCACTTGATGACAAATGCCGGTATCGGGCGGAACTACACGAAAATTTTGAAACGCTTTTTGGCCCCAGCGTAAAAATTCATAACGCTCACGATTACGCTTCATTTCCAGTCTGGCATTGATTGCAGGCGCGGCATGAGTGCCGTATTCATCGACTTGTACGGAATGGTCGATCACCAAATCCACGGGAGAAAGAGGGTTGATTCGATTCGGATCACCGCCCATTTTTTTGATCGCATCGCGCATGGCGGCCAAATCCACTACGGCAGGCACACCCGTGAAATCCTGCATTAAAACACGTGCTGGGCGATAAGCAATTTC
>Ga0207055_1141_pt1 | contig 15579 bp, 21 predicted proteins | sample Alteio_BWMinCont_57_FD_153293 | JGI IMG/M metagenome (GOLD analysis project Ga0207055, IMG submission 153293) | Enriched cells from forest soil in Barre Woods Harvard Forest LTER site, Petersham, Massachusetts, United States -... | ecosystem: Environmental > Terrestrial > Soil > Temperate forest >...
CGCTTCGCGCTGGACCGTTTTCAACATCGGATTGGACGGACCGTGGGGATCAACAGCGCTGACAAAAGAATAGCCATCCATATTAGTGGCCAGCCATAAGCCCGCTGCTGCAAACAAGGTCACAGTCAGTACGGAAAATAAAACCACGCATGTGCGGGCGCGCGCCTGAACGATACTATCGGTTTTGATGGTTAGCCACGAAGCACCTTGCGTCAGCACCATAGAAAAACTAATCAATCCACACAAAAGCGCGAAAGGATTGAGGAGATCGAGGAAGCCGCCTTTATAGATCAGGCGCATGGTGTCGTCGAAAGTAAACGGCACGCCTTCAAGCGCATTGCCGAAAGCGACGCCAAAAATAATCGGTGGCACCGTTCCCCCGATAAACAGGCACCAGTCCCAAATAGAACGCCAGCGTTTGCCGGGCATCTTGCTACGGAATTTAAAACCGACCGGCCGTAAAATCAGGCTGCACAAAACGATAAACATCGCGAGATAGAAACCGGAGAAAGCCACGGCATAAAGATAGGGCCATGCGGCAAAAACAGCCCCTGCCCCCAAAACCAGCCATACCTGATTGCCTTCCCATACGGGCCCTACCGTATTGATAATGATGCGACGTTCGCTGTCGTTGCGACCGATAAAAGGCAGTAAGGCCGCTGAGCCCATATCAAAACCATCCATAATGGCAAAGCCGATCAGTAAGACACCTAACAATGCCCACCAGATCAACCGCAGGATTTCATAATCAAACATGTCAGCGCCTCACTCTCATGCTGCGGTTTCCTTGAGATCGACCGGCCCCAACTGGATATATTTCAGCATCAGGAACACATCGACAACCAAAAGGGTGGTGTAGAACACCACAAACCCGATCAGCGAGGTCCATACCTGCCCCGTGGTAACTGAAGACACCGAAAGGAAAGTCGGCAGAACGCCATCGATGCTCCATGGCTGACGGCCTGTTTCGGCGACGACCCAGCCAAGCTCTATCGCCACCCACGGCAGAGGCAGAGACACCAACGCCAACTTCAGAAACCAACGCTGTTTTGTCAGTTGGCGGCGGCTGGCCAGATAAAAGCCGTACCCAAACAACGCGATGAGATAAAGGCCAATCCCTACCATGACGCGGAAACTCCAGAATAAGGTCGGGACATTGGGCACAGTATCGCGTACCGCGCGTTTGATATCCCCCAAAGTGGCTTTGGTCACATCGGGCGTGTATCGTTTCAACAATAATGCGTAACCAAGATCATTTTGATGCGCTTTAAACTGATCCAGGACAGCAGGACTGCCATGACCATGGCGCAACTGATCAAGCGCCTTATAGGCCACAATGCCGCTGACAACACGGTCATCATTCTTTCTTTCAAGGTCAACGATACCAGGGACCTCCTCGTCAATCGATCGCGTCGCGATCAGACCCAACACCCATGGAATTGTCACTTGAAAATGCGTGATCTGTTCTTCCTGATCGGGGATGCCGAAAATAGTAAAAGAAGCCGGGGCTTTTTCCGTGTGCCACATCGCCTCAATTGCTGCCAGTTTCATTTTCTGGTTCTGGCTGGCCGTGTAACCGCTTTCATCGCCCAGCACCACGACCGACAAAGCCGAGGCCAGGCCAAAACTAAGCGCAACCGTCATCGACCGTTTGGCCAGTTCGCTATGCCGCCCTTTTAACAAGAACCATGCACTGATCGCCAAAACAAACATCGATCCGGCGACATAACCGGCGCTGACTGTATGAACAAACTTCGCCTGAGCAACCGGATTGAAAATGACATCGGCAAAATTGGTTACTTCCATACGCATGGTATCGACATTGAACTGCGAGCCAACCGGATTTTGCATCCAGCCATTGGCGATTAGAATCCAGAGTGCCGACATGCTTGTGCCAAGCGCCAATAACCATGTGCAAATTAAATGCTGCAGACGTGACAATCGGTTCCAGCCAAAGAAGAACAGGCCGACGAAGGTCGCTTCAAGAAAAAAGGCCATCAACCCTTCGATAGCCAGCGGCGCGCCGAACACATCGCCAACATAATGCGCGTAATAGGCCCAATTCGTGCCAAACTGGAATTCCATGGTAAGGCCGGTTGCGACACCCATCGCGAAGTTAATGCCAAATAAGGTGCCCCAGAATTTGGTCATATCGCGCCAGATGGTGCGGCCGGTCATGACCCAGACGCTTTCCATAATCGCCAGAATAAACGACAGGCCAAGCGTCAAGGGCACAAACAGAAAATGATAGAGTGCCGTCAGGGCAAATTGCAGACGGGAAAGTGTGACAACGTCCATCTTCTATCTCACGGTTGGTGTCGGAACTTTGGCGAGGATATGTTCGGCAATAACGTTGGGATCAACGTGCGGGCGCGTGTCTGAACCAAAAAGAAAGAAACCCGCCAGCGTAATCAGAAAAATTTTGATTCCCAGCGCGATACTGATATCACGGGCAAGAGACCGGCGTGCAGCGGGGACGGCGACGACAGAGTGAGTCTTCATGATGAGCCGCACTATGAACCGTTCTTTTTCTTTAGCAAAGATTTTAAGGTTTACAGTTGCTGAAATATTCGAATCCAGCACTGTTTCTGTATTATATACATTTCAAACAAGGACGTTATGATAACGGTCCTGATTAACCTTGTATGTGAAGAAACACTGTCATGAGCGAGATATTACAAAACTTTATCCATTGGTTTGCAGATCAATGGAATCTCTGGACCGTCATCGGATTTCTGGGCCAATTCATGTTCATGATGCGCTTTGTCTTTCAGTGGATCGCCAGCGAGCGCGAGAAGAAAAGCGTTATGCCAGAAATTTTTTGGTATTTTAGCCTGATGGGCGGTTTGATCGTGTTTGCCTACGCCATTCATAAGCAGGATATCGTTTTTATCTCCGGTCAGGGGCTCGGCGTTTTTATCTATCTACGGAATATCTATTTTATCTGGCATCAACGGCGCATCGGTCAAAATGCTTGATGGCCTAACGTCAATCCCCGCAAAATTTTTTACGACGGACGGCAAACGTCTGAGCATCTTTGCTTATGCGTTTCTGGTTTTGCTATGCGTTGCTTTTTTCGCGCCGGGTTTTGTTACGCTGCCACCAACCGACCGCGATGAGTCATCCTTTGCGCAAGCCACCAAGCAGATGATCGAAACCGGTAATTATGTTGATATCCGGCTGCAGGAGAAGCCACGTTATAAAAAACCAGTCGGCATTTATTGGCTGCAGGCTGCCAGCGTTCATATTTTCAACGTCCAGCATTTGAACGAGGTTTGGGCCTATCGCATTCCATCTTTTTTGGGCGCGACGCTCGCCGTGGTGATGACGGCGGCCTTGGGCGCGTTACTATTCAGCCCAATGGCGGGACTACTGGCCGGGTTCATGATGGCCGGATGCGTTATTCTGAACGTTGAAGCGCGGCTGGCAAAAACCGACGCCGCGTTACTCGGCAGCATTATGGTCATGCAATATGCGCTGGCGCGCGCCTATATCTACCGCAAAGCGCCAAAGAAGATAGCGTGGGGTACGGGCATTGCCTTCTGGACCGCACTTGGCATCGGCATATTAATCAAGGGCCCGATTATTCTGCTGGTGCTGTTTTCAACGCTGCTGTGGCTGCGGTTGACAGATAAAAACCTGAGCTGGTTTCAGGTGTTAAAGCCTCTACTCGGCATTCCTTACCTTATACTCCTAACAGCACCATGGTTTATTTCCATTTTGATGCAAAGCCATGGCGCGTTTTTAGAACAATCGGCAGGTCAGGATATGCTGGCGAAGCTTTGGCAGGGACAGGATCGCGGTATTCTGCCGCCAGGGTTGCATCTACTCGCCTTCCCGATTGTATTTTTTCCATTTTCATTGCTTGCTTTGCTGGCAATACCGGATAGCTGGCAAAATAAAAACAAACCAGCGGTTCGTTTTTGTCTCGGCTGGATCGTTCCGACATGGATCGTGTTTGAATTGTCGCTGACCAAGCTGCCGCATTATGTATTACCCACTTACCCGGCGATTGCATTGCTGACGGCGAAAGCATTGCTCGATGGATACCCGGTGTTAGCGGAACGCGGCTGGCGCTGGCTGGTGGCGCTTGCAGTCGGGTTATGGCTTGTGGTTGGGACCGGTTTTGCTTTAGTTTTCGCGTGGCTACCCTATGGCGTCGATCACGTCTGGAACATTGGGCAGATTGCCGCAAGTGCATTGTTGGTTATCGCGCAAGGCATGGGTCTGTTTTTACTTCTTCAACGCAAGACTGATAGCGTGATTGCTCTGACCGCTGGCAGCTTAGTGTTTATGTTATATGTTTTCGGCAACACCTTACCCGGCCTTCAGCATTTATGGATTTCACGGCAGGTGGTGCAAACAGCCGAGGTCATGAAACCTTGCGACCATGTTCAGATTATTTCCGCGTCTTACAACGAACCTAGCCTTGTGTTTATGGCCGGGACCAATACTAAATTTGTTCCGGATGGTGGACAGGTTGCAAACGAAATGCGGCGCGATGCATGCCAATTGGGGTTAGTAGACGACAAGCACAAGGATGCTTTTGTGGCCGGTTTTTCTGACCAGCATGAAAAGCCTTTTGCCATCAGTAAAATCGAAGGATTGAACATCGGCCACGGCAAGCCCACAGAACTGACGCTTTATTTCCTACCAAAGGCGCATACGCCATGACGCGCCAATACCGATTTTGCATCGCTGCGTTTGCTTTCATTCTGATCGAAATGACGTTGATCACTTTCGTCGATCAGCCTTTGGCGGAGTATCTGCACACCGTCGATTCCACACACCCGTTCTTGATCGACATTTTCCGCGCCTATACTGATTTAGGAAAATCAGCATGGTACTTATGGCCATCTGGCTTTGCCATTATTTTATGCGCCATTCTGGTGCAAACAAAAACTTTAAAGTTGAAGATACGCAAACGGACGGGACAAATCGGCCAGAAATTTTTCTTTCTGTTCATGTGTGTGGCCGTTTCCGGTATCGTGACCGATATCATCAAACCCATTCTTGGCCGCGCACGCCCGGTTGAATTGGTGCGCGATCATTTTTATGGTTTCCAACCTTTTTCTTTTCAGGCGACATTCAATTCTATGCCTTCGGGCCATGCCACTACGGCTTTTGCCCTGGCCTTCGCCCTTATTTATTTATTTCCGCGCGGGCGCGTTGCATTCATCGCTCTCGCATTGGTTCTGGCGCTCAGCCGCATGATGGTTAACGCGCATTTTCTCTCGGACGTAATCGCCGGTGGCGTGGTCGGATATTTGACTGTTTTCTTTTTTCAACGGGCCATGAACTATAATGGGATGTTTCACGTCATACATTGTATTTTTCCCATTGACAGAAAAGAGGCCCGACATTAAAACGGATAAATGACAAAAACCAAGCCGACCACGACGCCCGGTTGGGTGCGCAATCTTCGTAAACTGATGGAAGATCAAGGCTACAATCCGCGCAGCCTGTCCTTGAAGGCCGGCCTCAATGCCACTGCCGTTCGCGATATGCTGGAAGGCCGTTCGCGTTTTCCCCGTTACGATACCGCCAAGTCCCTAGCAGCAGCGCTGGACACAACCCCCACCCTGCTAATGAGCGACGACGATACCGCCAATGAAATCAATACGAAAGGCGGCTTATTTAGCCAAGACCTTGAACTGCTGACCGAAATCATCGCCCGCCTTCAAGAAGTCACGGACGAATTGAACCACAAACTTCCGCCGCGCGATTTTGCCGCGATGACCGCCACAATATACAAACGTATTCAAGAAGGTGAGGAACGCAAGAAAAAGATCAGTGCGATCCGCCCGCAAATCCATGACCTCCTTGATTACGAAATGCTGCGCCAGAAGCGCAGCCGACGTTCCGGGGCCTAAGGTTAATTTCCCATAAAAGCATCTGCGGAAAATAGGCGCCCGCCCTTCGACAACGCGTACCGCGATCTGTCACGATGAATGACGGAAAGTCTTTCGGCGGCACTTACAACAGGCGCCTGATAACACCCATCATCAGGGGCTAAGAAAAATGCGCAAGATACCGCTTATTCTTCCGGCTCAAGGTCGATGAGGTGCGTCATGAACGGATTGCCGGGAAGATGCAACTTCAATCCGGATTTTGTTTTTATCTCTGCCGGTTTGTTTGTTGAGGGCATCAGGGTTGACGCTGGCGTCAGCGCCGATGTGGCCGTGAGTACCGCCTTCGCCTCCATATCTTTCCTGACTTCCAGTTCATGCGCAGGTTTGACTTCGGGTGATTTCTGCGAAACAGACCCGATCCGGTCATAAACATGATGATGCGGATGAAGTTTAAGTAACGAAACGTCCATCGCTGTATGCGCCGCTCCACTGGCACCGGCGACATGCGGCACAATCCATTTTTCATGCGCGAACACCGGTTCCTTGCTGACAGGCGGGATAGATGTTTTGAAACCGTATGAAGGCAATGCATCCGCGTGAAGATCGGTTTTTTCCGGTCTTGGTGTGTATGCCGTTGGCGTAAATTCCGCCGCCGCTTTATGCACTTCCTGATCAGCTAGGCGCGTCTGTTTGACATCGTCTCTCATCACAACGGCCGGTTGAACGACGCCTTCGCGTTGTTCCAATCTGGGGCGCTGCGTTTCAGTCTGAACCTCAGCAACCTGGGGCGATCTTGGTTCTGCCGTCCCTCGTCCCTCAACTGAAGGCTCCTCGCGCGCCTGTCTCGTTTCCATAAACCGTGGCGCTTCGGGTCTTGCTGGCTCGGCTCTCGTACCGGCCACCCCTGTTTCCGTTCTTACCTCGGTTACCCTTGGTGCTTCGGTTCTTGCTTCAGCAGGCCGCGCTGTTTCAGATCTTGCTTCCACTGTTCGCGTTTCCGGTCTTGTTTCGACGGATATCGGCGCTTCCACTCGCGTTTCTGCGTTCTGAGAAGATCTCACTTCCGCTGGCCTTGATGCTTCGGTGGGTCTTGCTGGCTCGGCCCTGGATTCAGCTGGTTGCGCTTCCGTACGTGTTTCTCTAGTTCTTGGCGCTTCTGCCTGAACGGGTCTCGTTTCCGCGACAGGTCGCGCTTCGGCTCGTGTTTCAGTTGCCCGTGGTGTTTCTGTTCTGGCTTCGGCAGGCCTGGGCGCCTCGGCTCGCGTATCAGCTGCAGGAGCCGACCTCGCTTCGATGTTCGCCCGCGATGCTTCAACCTGGGCTGATCTTGTTTCAACGGTCGGCACGGGCTCTCCCCGTTGTGCCGGCACAGAGCGCGGTGCTTCAGCCGAAACAACACGTGCTTCCGCTACTGCAGCCGGTTGCGCTGCAGGAATAGGTGGCGCTGGCGTAAATTGTACAATTGGTGCCGGCATTGACGCATGTGCAGCTGGCTGCACGGAAACCGGCGGCAGTGAAAAAGAAGCTGCAGCAACCTGAACAACAGGTTGAGCAACTGGCACCGGAATAACCGAAGGTGCTGCTGAAGCAGCAACAGAAGGAATAGCCGCCGAGGCAACCGGTATCGACTGTAAGGGCTGCAAGGATGGCACGACGGCTGCCGCAACCCCGACCTCCACAGCTTTTGCGATTGACGCCTCGATCGAACGCATCATTTCCGCGCGTGCATCCTGCGCAGGCGCGGCCCGCGGCGTTTCAGGCACCGGCAGCGACGTTTGTGCACTTTTTTCTGCTACGACGGATGGAACCACTGCAACAGGCACCGCACGTTGCGCGGCCGCCATTACGGTATTTCCCGGGCTAACCGGCAATAAAGTGCCGACAACCATGGCAGCCAAGGCTTCTTCAACCGCCGGCAATAGGCTTTCTTTCGTTTTTACATCCGGTAATGCGCGTCCCGGCGAAATAACTTCTCGCATTTCGCTTTCGTCCGGTAAATCGACATTGCGGTTATACCATTCCTTATTCGGAAGCGCGTTGACCCCGCCACGCCCTTTAACTCGATCATCTGAAAGATTGTGATAGCGAGGATTCAAAGGCTGACAAAGAACAATAATGCCGGCAGGAATGGAAAGATCCGATAGCAGCGGTGTTTCGGCACCGGACGACAGAAACACGCAATTTGCCAATCCGCTTTTCGCATTCAAAGTTACAAAGGTTGCCGAGGTTTGCGGTATGGTTTCCAGACGCAATGGTGCGGGTGAAATTGAAATACACATTGCCACCGCCTGCGCAAAAAGCCGGTCGGCAAGTGGGTAGACCATTTCGGTAATCTGGGCGCACATATCCTGCGCCTCTTTTTCCCATCCGGGAATGACCGGCCAACTCCCATAAAGGCTGTGAAAAATGCGGCCAGCGCCAGTGCGGAATTCGATTCTGTCAGGATATTTCGTCAGGACAGAGAGATATTCTTTGAGCCTGTCTGTTAATGGCTGATCACAGACGGCATCCAGATGTTCCGCAACGTTTTTGCTTGCTTGTATCGGCATGCCTCTAATGTGAGTTTAAAAGAGCTCGTTTTCAACACTTTTGATGACGCTCATTGCGTGCATAAATTATCCGTGATGATTCAGTAGCTTGGAATGGATATGGGAATTTTACATGCTGTGCTATCACTCTCTTCTCTGCCCTATGAACTCCGACACAGGATGAGCCTCATGAAACGCAAAGACATTCTATCTGCGCATTCAATGCCGATTTTCAGTCCCAGCTATCCCAAAGGCCCCTACATCTTCAAACAGCGCGAATATATGATCATCACCTACGAAAGTGATGCCGAGGCTGTTCGCGAGGCTTTGCCCGAGGAGTTGGAGCCGGTTAAAGGCAACCTCTGTTACTACGAATGGATGAAAATGCCGGACAGTTCCGGCTTCGGCGATTATGAAGAAAGCGGCACCGGTATTTTGGCGACTTATAAAGGCAAGCCGTGTAATTTTTCGGTGCAGATGTATCTGGACGACGAACCCCCTATCACCGCGGGCCGCGAGATCTGGGGCTTTCCCAAAAAATACGGCGTACCGCGTCTGACCGTACAAAAAGACACCCTGACCGGTACGCTGTCATATGACGGGCAGCAAGTGGCGCTCGGTACAATGACGTACAAGCATGTCAGCCTTGAAAAGAATCTCGGTGAAGTGAAGAAAGGATTAGGCAAGCTGAATATCAACCTGAAACTGATTCCCGATGTCGACGGCAAGCCAAAGATCGCCCAACTGGTCGGGTATAATCTGGAAGATATTGTTGTACATGGAGCGTGGGAGGGCCCTGCGCGCCTGCATATGGTCCCACACGTAAACTGCCGCATTGCCGATTTACCCATCAAACGAATCATTGGTGGACGCCATCAGATCGTTGATTTTACATTGCCTTATGGCCGTGTGCTGCACGATTATCTGAAATGACTTTGACTACAAAATAACAATAAAACTAAAACGCATTTTACGCATCCTTGCGGATTAATGCACTAACCGCTGAGGCTCCTTTTATGATATACTAATAGCTTCTTTATGCCTAGTTGATGCACAATAAATGTCATGTGGATAGTGGTGAATCTTTTTCTTTTATATTCAAACGGGAGGAACCATACCCATGATAAAGAATGCACGAATAAATCTGAATTTGCTTCTGGCAGAAGATAATTCGGCCGATATGTGTTTACTCAAAGGATTATTTGAAGAAAAACAGGCCCCCGTCACCATGCAATGGGTCACTGACGGACGCGAGGTTCTGGATTATGTTTTTCGCCGCAATGCGTTTGAACACGCGCATACCCCTGACATCATCATGCTCGATCTCGGGTTGCCGTGTCTCAACGGTTATGAGGTTCTGAAAGAACTCAAAGCAACGGAAGGGCGCACGTCACGGATTCCGATCATAGTTTTGACGACATCGCAGAGCATAGATGATGTTGAACAGTGTGAAGGATTAGGTGTCGATGCGTTCCATTCCAAACCTTGTGATCTGGATGGATATATGGCGCTGGTGCAAAAACTGCTCGACCAGGAATTTCCTCGCCTGGCGTTCGCACCGCCTTATTACGAGGATGTAAACTAGTCAGTAAAGTTCCCGGCCTTGGCAGCTTGTGGTTTACCGAACCACAAGATTGTCTTTGACCGACTTAACACCATGTACGTGACGCGCAAGCGATACGGCTTTGGCTTCGCTTTGCGAAGAATCTACAAAGCCGCTCAATTGAACGACGCCCTGCATGGTCTCAACATTAACCTGAAGCACCTTCAGTGCCGGGTCGCCAAGGATATCGCCCTTCACTTCGCTGGTAATAGTTGCGTCATCGACATATTCGCCGGCGCTCTCGCGGCCAGAGAACATCGCGCAAGCCATCAATGATATAGACAGCGACCCTATGGCTAAGAACTTTGTAAGTTGGTTGGTATTTTTCATCGTGATTTCCTTTTTCCAATGGTTCGTTCTTCAGGCTACGCGCGCTTCCGTCAGCGTATTTTGGAGATGAGACAGAAGTGCGTGGGTTGTATCGTTCGTGAAATCTCTTGGCATTTCGGCTATCACCCGACTTAAGACACCGGCATCCAAAGATTGTCTTAATGCGCCAAGAATTTTGGGTGATGCGGCGATTACCAATTGATCAAAAGCTTTGATCGAGCACGATTGATTTAACTTTTTTACTATGGCTATTACCAGGTCTTGTTTAACTTCATCTCGAATGTCCAAATGCGGCTCAGCTGTATTATGGGCAGAACTCTGTCCTCCGATGAACGAACCACGCTGGTCGTGACCAACCTGAAAATCATCGAGTGACTCGGCCTTAAGTGCCATACCCGGTACCGGCGTCAAGTCGTGATGTTCTTTCTCTTCATAGGCGGAATGCTTTTTTGACTCATGTATGGGCATGATTTCTTTGTTTTTATGGTACCTGTAAACTTGCGCTTGATCCCCATTAGCAACCAAAACCCAGATGATCGGTGATTGCTGTATCTGCGTCGTGGTTAAATGCATGAATGATCCGTTAGCCCAACGTATGAATGCATGGCCTTGTTCTGAATTGAAATTGGAATCAGGCTGCCATCGCCTTCTTGCCATGTTCTTGCGCCTTCATGCATTGCTCTTGCGCATTTTTGGCGTGCTCTCCGGCTTTCTTTTGATTGCCAGCGGCACAATTTTTAGCGGCGTTGTTGTGTTCCTCAGCCGCTTTCATGCAGCACTCGGCTGCATTTGTATGGTGGTCTTTGCTTGCATTGGGTTTAGATTTTGGCTTCGCCATTGGCTGGGGCTTTACTTGAGATTTTGCTTGGGCTGTGGGCATAGTATGTCTCCTCTATTTTGTGATTTGTTGGCGGGCACGAAGGGAAGCCCGGAAGCCTCCCCTCCCCTTAACAATGACTTACGACTTTACGTTCGAATTTGAATTAGCATCCGCTTTAGCTTTTTCGGCTGCTGCCTTCTTTTCCGCTTCCGTCAAAGGCTGCGGACCAACTTGTGGCTGAGCCTTGTTAGGCTCATTCATCGGGGCTGGGTTTGATTGTGGTGAAGCTTGAATCATTGGAATACCTCTTCGGTAACGCGGCAAGGATTTGCCGACAGCCGACATATGGGCCAAAGAAAGATAAATTACAATATAATAAGAAGTAATTCCTGTAGTATACAATGAATCGTATGACTTCTTTATATGACATTTATTTGTGCACATAAATAATAACCATGTAAAAAACACACACTGCACCGAACGCCCAAAATAGGCGCGCTTCAGATGTCGGCCGATGATTTTTAGATCGCGCCTACGTCAAGGAGGACGCAGCCCAACCTTCCCATAGCGCTGCTTCATAAGAGCGCAGATCGGCCAGCTGAAGGTGACCGAGATCTTTAACCGGTTTCCAACTCGAAATTTCCGGACATGCACGACTTATTTCTTCTATGTGCTGTTGGATTGAAAAAATGGAATCTTTATCGCACACAACCGTGATTGCTTTGCCCGCGTCAGTGAAGATATGCATCTCTACATATTGCTCGTCGAGATGGGCGGCGAGTTCCATGGAAGTCGCACGATAACGGACAGGCCCAAGCGGAACATTCATTGCCAACCCCTTTGCAGGTCGCAAAGGCCATTGCCCCGAAATATTCGATAAAGACCTCATGAGTAGCCCCGGAATACCGAGTACGCCACAATCATGATCAAGAGGGCGACGGGTATTACGATGGGGGGAACAAACCAGTTATTCATTGCGCATCCTCCGGTGAAAATTTCTGAACAAGGATTGTGGGGGGAATACCGTCGTTCACGATCACGCCCACATACATGACATTCTTGCTTGGCCCTCTATCCATCAACTGACCCGCAAGCATTTGTCCAGTTTCGTGAATTTCTTTCGGTGGCTCATAGCGGTCGGCAACCTCGATATCTGCGTTATAAGGGTACTGGTCATATGCAACAAAAGAACCCATCAGCATGCCGATCAAGACGACCACGCCAACACAAGCAAACAGCTCCTTAAACGTTTGCCAATACCTTATGCCAACTTCCCAATTCACGACCATGGACTGGCCCTCATCTTCTATCTAGCCACACACAGAAGAGATTATTTATTTCTTGTCGCTTGTCAGTGCTCCGGCAGCGGCACCAACAGCGCCACCGACGACGATCGCGGGAAGAAGTGGCGCCCCTAAAAGCGCGGCCCCAACACCGGCACCGGCACCAATTCCAGCACCGCTCACTGTACGGTCGGTTGGATTGTTGCCGCACGCCATGACCAGAAGGAGCAAAGTAGAGATAGCCAGGACTTTTATAAACTGCATGCGCTGATTACCGGACATTAGGCATTGCCCCTTCTGAGTAATATTCAATCTCGACCTCGACACGACGGTCACTGTGCAAGCATTCGATCAGTCGCTTGCGATTTTTTGTGGTGGGACAGCTGGCAGTCGGTTCAGACTTTCCGACCCAGCGGGTCTCGGTGACATTTGCTTTCGTGTATCCGTTAGCAACCAGATAATCGCGTACTTTTTCCGCACGTTTTTGCGAAAGCTGCTGATTATAAGAAGCACCGCCAATACGGTCGGCATAGCCTATGACTATTGCGTCCTTCACGCTTGCGTTCGATTTCAGAGCGTTAGCGAGTGTATCAAGCCGTTCTTTGGCTTCAGGCATAAGAGCCGCGCTATTGAAATTAAAGTAAACCGTGCGTTCTTTTTGCGAGAGCACCATAGAGGTGCGTGTTTCCCGCCGTTGATGAACCGTTTCCGTCACGACTTGCGGGCTGCATGTTTCAGACGCACACGGATCCTGATCCGTTGACCATTGCGTACGCACGCAATTCCCATTGCTGCTATGAACGATCAGACCTTCCGTATCGCGTACAACGTCGTGGTAATCCGCTTCAGCGCTCGCCATGCCGCTTGAGCCAAGCAAGACCAGGCCCGTTAACATAAGAAGTTTTGTATTGAGATGCGTCATTTGCTTTTCCTTTATTGGGTGATCGTCGTATGCGTTACGGTCGTTGTCTGCGTTATGTTATCTGACGATTCATCAGGCGCCATATAAACAACCGGGGCTGCTGGGTATCCGCCCGGCACCACATTGCCGCTTGAAACAATGGGATATGCAACGGGCGTCCGGTAGGTCGTAACCGTCTTTTCCGTTACCGTGCCAGCAGCATCAGCCAAGGGCTGCATGCGGAATGCAGCCAGTTCCTGATCGCTGGCGATCACACCATCGATCCGGTAGAGGCTAACCTCGTCACCTTCGGTACGGATGGATTCACTGCTTGCATTTTGATCAAGAACCCCGTGGCCCTCCACCAGGAATTGACCTTTAAAAGGTTCTTCTACATTCAGGCGACGAGCACCAATTGTCGGTATGCCCCCACCCCAGCGCGAAAAGCGATAGACACTCTCATTCTTGGGCACAATATGATTACGGACGACAGCGGCCACCTGCACACGACATTGTGCCGCGTAAAAACATGGATAAATACTGGGTTGAAGTTCAGTAAAAGCTGCATTGGTTGGTGCGAAAACAGTGTATTCGGTGTTTTCGCTGAGTTCTCTCGCAACACCGGTGTTGAGAAGCGCCTGATAGAATGTGGAGAGATCGCTTTGGCCTGCGAGCAAGCTTTCCACATTGCTGTTGGACGCAAAAGCAGGGGTCGCGAATGAAAGAAGAAGATTGAATACCGTCAGAGCTGTAAAGATATATTTCATGGGATTTTCCTTTAGACTATGGGGAGATAAATAAGGGGTTTGAATTATCTACGTCCAAACCAGCGGGCTAAGCACGTTGCAGAACAAGATAAATGACAAGGACGGTGAGCAGAAGGCCGACACCGCCACTGGGGTAGTAGCCCCAATGCACACTGTGCGGCCAGATGGGAACAGTGCCCACAAGAAGCAGCGCAAGGATAATCGCGAGAATAAGGGTCATTTGGTCTGTCCTCTAATGGTAACGATGTGTATCTGAACTCAGCTCGAAGTATTTTCAGTTCTGCCAAAGACATTTAAAATATCGGCTTTAAGTTCATACGCTTGCCTATCTGCTTCCAACTGAACGGCGTGCGCGCTTTTACTCAAAACTTCCTTAATCGTTTCTTCGATGCCCCACGGCAAACCAAAAATCGGGCCTGCGTTCATAACCCTGCCTTCCAGAGTTACGGCACGTATGTTGCCAATTCGACTGGAAACAGTTCCATGGAAACGGGTGACGGAGGATGGCGAAATCTTGATCGAACGGTCCGATTGAAGATCTACAGCCATGATAGAACCCATTTTCAACTAAACAACCGGCAGAAATTCTCCGATGCTGCTGTAGGTACTCTGTTCTTAAAGATCTGTTTTGACTTTTATCAAGCAAGAAAAAAATTTTGGTCCGCAGAAAGTTTTTTATTGGTGCGACCCACGCCATCATTTGTCTGAATGATACTTACCTCGGACATCTTGAGTACATATGCATTGTGAGTACATACGCATTCAAAACTGGGCTATTTACAGTCATCGTTACAAAAAAACGTCGCCCCCTAACGAGGACGACGTTTTCAAAAACCAGCAGAACTACCTTGCGTCCCAAAAAAACAGGCTATTTCAGTAAGTCTGGCGATGCTTAAGCGGCTTTCTCTGCAGCGCAGCCACATGACTTTTCGAGTTCATTGAGGCGTTTTTCAGCGTCTTCTTTGGCAAGCCCATATGTCTGCTGTAGTTTGCCAAAAAATTGGTCCCTCTTGCCATTGGCCAGAGCGATATCATCATCACTTAAGCGGCCCCACGTTTCCTTGATTTTACCGCTGAGTTGATCGAATTTGCCTTTTACTTGATCCTGATTCATGGCTATCTCCTCTGATCGAGTTTAAATGCAAATATCTTAGCCTCCATATTTGCATTATCGCATGAAGTTTTACTCCAATCTCGCGGTTATGATTTGACATTCGTCAAATCGTCTTGCCTCTCGATTATGTCTCGAGACTCCTACTATCTGCCGTGTTATAAATTGGTCGGTAAAGTCTATGGTAAAAACCGCAACCCAACACACACCAACGCAGTCAGGGCAATCCATCAATTGCTTGAGGGGAACTTCACTCTTTTCAAACCTTGCTGATGAAGAAATTGCCTGCTTTGACGAAGCTGCCCAGTGTCGATCTTACCCAAAGGGAAAAATTTTATATCTTCAGGAAGAAGTCGCGGACTCTTTTTACGTTATTTGCGGCGG
>Ga0207055_1116_pt2 | contig 15517 bp, 10 predicted proteins | sample Alteio_BWMinCont_57_FD_153293 | JGI IMG/M metagenome (GOLD analysis project Ga0207055, IMG submission 153293) | Enriched cells from forest soil in Barre Woods Harvard Forest LTER site, Petersham, Massachusetts, United States -... | ecosystem: Environmental > Terrestrial > Soil > Temperate forest >...
CCAGCGAATGGTTGGACAAGAACTGGGATGCTATCGGCGAGACATCGAGCATCGATATCAAGAAAACGTTCTTGTAAAAAAAAGAAAAAACCAGATGGCCTGTAAGCCGGGTTCTGTCGTTGCAATCCTTGCAACGGATGATCATTCATCTGGGATGTCCGTTACCGGACACCTCGCGCGACCAACCCGAACCGCCAGCGGGGAATGCTGCGCATGTGTTTGCCGGTTAAGGCACGACCATGCTGCGCGGTTCCTATTCGGTCTTGCTCCTGGTGGGGTTTGCCATGCCGTCTCCGTTACCGGAAACGCGGTGCGCTCTTACCGCACCTTTTCACCTTTTCCTACAAAAGTAGGTAGTCTGTTTTCTGTGGCACTGTCCCTAAGGTTACCCTCGCCGGACGTTATCCGGCACCATCTTCCCCCGGAGCCCGGACTTTCCTCCCTTTTACCCTTACGGTAAAAGAGCGATCACCCGGCCATCTGGTGCGGCTTTTATAGCATGGAAACGCATAGACGGGAGAACAAACCCGAATCATCTGTAACCTAAAAAACACAGGTTTTTCAATTGTATACGGCCAGGTCAGCTTTTTGGAAGATTCGAATCCCCTGTAAAAAGAAAAGGTGCTAAAAGTTCCATGTTCTAAATTACCCGCCTAAAAACGATTCATCCCGCCTCACCAGGAGAAAACAATGAACAAGATTTCAACTTCCGCTCTGGCCTTGGCCGCCGTCATTCTGGTTGCACCGATTACGCAAGCTTACGCGGATTCAACGCCCGGTTGGTATGTTGGCGCCGGTGCTGGTGGTACGCTCACACCAGACGCGAAAGCTCACACTTCGGCTGGTGATACCAAGATTGCATTCGATCCGGGTTGGAACCTTCAGGGCAGCGGCGGTTACGCGTGGAGCTACGGTCTGCGTGTCGAAGGCGAAATTGCCTATAGCCATGCCAATGTTGGCAAGGTCTATGGTCCTTCCAGCACCAACGGTCATCTGAGCAACACCGATTTCTTCGCTAACGCTTTATACGATTTCCACACCGGCACAATGCTGACGCCTTATCTTGGCGTTGGTGTTGGTCTTGCTTTGGCGGATGCCGATCATATCGGTGTTCTGGCTAATGGCAGAACTTACAGCGACTCTGAACCAGAATTTGCTTATCAGGGGATCGCCGGTCTAGCGATGCAGTTGGATGACAATTGGGCCGTGTCTGCGGATTACCGTTATATCGGCACGACCGATCCGAAATTCGCCTACGTGTCGAATGGCAGCTCACGCACCGAGAACAGTTCGCATAACGTTGTTCTCGGCGTTCGTTACAGCTTCGGCAGCCCCGAACCTGTCGCGCCGATGCACAGTACAGCGGTGCCTCAGACAAAATCAATGGCCCCGACTGCGAAACCCGTCGTAGCGCCAGTGCCGGAAAGCTACATGGTGTTCTTTGACTTCAACAAGGCAGACCTGACACCTGAAGCCAAGCGTATTCTGGCCTCGGCTGCGCAAGAATATAAGCGCGGTGGTGTTGTTCGTATTGTTGTGACAGGTCACACCGATACGGTTGGTTCAATTCCCTACAATCAAAAACTGTCTGAACGCCGCGCCGCCGCTGTTAAGGCTGAACTGGCGAGCCTTGGTGTTGATGCCAAGGTTGTTAAGGCGGTGGGTGCCGGCAAGAACGGCTTGCTGGTTCCGACTGCAGATGGCGTGCGCGAAGCGCAGAACCGTCGTGCCGAAATCGTGTTCGAAAAGAAATAATCGAACCTGTTCTAGAAAACGCTGCCCCTTAAAAGGGCAGCGTTTTTTTATGGTTTTTCTGTGCCACGGTTTTTCTTGCCAAAAGCCCCTATAAGCGCAAGAACATCGCCCATATCCAAAGGCTAGGGACATGAGGGAGATTTTATAGTGACGGGTCATTCTTTTCCGAATGTGCGTTTGCGCCGTTTGCGTAAGACAGAGACATTGCGTCAGTTAATGCGTGAAACAACCGTAACGGTTAACGATCTGATTTATCCGTTATTCGTGGAGGAGGGGATCGATGCGCCCCAGCCGATCGCCTCCATGCCCGGTATCGCGCGTATACCTGAGAAAAAACTGGCGGCAGAGATCAGGGCCATTCATTCCGAAGGTATTAGGGCTATTATGCTGTTTGGTGTTTCGCATAAGAAGGATGCCATAGGCAGTGACTCCATGAATGGCAATGGATTGCTCGCCCGCATGATCAAGCAAGCCAAGGACGCCGCGCCCGAAATGGTGGTTATTTCGGATACCTGTTTTTGTGAATATACCGATCATGGTCATTGTGGCGTGGTTGATGGCGCACATGTCCATAACGATATGACAATTACCAATCTGGCGAAGCAAGCCGTGGTAGCGGCGGAAGCTGGTGCCGATATGATTGCGCCTTCCGCAATGATGGATGGACAGGTCACTGCCATCCGTCAAGGCTTGGACGATGCCGGTTTTATCGACACGCCGATTATGGCGTACTCGTCGAAATTTGCTTCCTGTTTCTATGGGCCGTTTCGTATAGCGGCGGGCTGTGATCTGAAAGGCGACCGCAAGGCCTATCAGTTGGATCCGATGAACGGGCGCGAGGCCTTGCGCGAATCCGCTCTGGACGAAGCTGAAGGCGCCGATATTCTCATGGTCAAGCCGGGTCTGGCTTATCTCGATATTCTTGCGCGCTTGCGCGAACGCACATCCTTGCCGTTGGCCATGTATCAGGTAAGTGGCGAATACGCGATGATTAAATTTGCGGCTGCTGCCGGAGCGCTCGATGAAAAACGCGCGGTGCGCGAAACGCTTGGCGCCATGAAACGGGCAGGGGCTGATCTTATCGTTAGCTACTTCGCCCGCGATATCGCCCGCGAAGGGTTTTAAGCCCCAATCACCTTAAAGCTTTCGGTCGCTTCGATCAGGGCCGAGCGAATACCGGGCTCCAGCGCCGAATGACCGGCATCGGGAACAATGCGATAAGTGGCCTCACCCCAGCGTTGATGCAGCTCATCCGCCGTAATGATTGGGCAAATCATGTCGTAGCGGCCCTGCACAATGACGGCCGGTATTTTGCGGATAGATCCGACATTATCCAGCAGCTTGCCGTCGGGTGTGAATAAATTATGCTTGAAATAATGCGCCTCAATCCGCGCAAGACCAATGCGGTGCTGGTCATCATGGAGCGACAACGCGCCATCGGGGCTTGGCAGCAAAGTTGAGCAACTGCTTTCATAATTTGCCCAGGTACGAATGGCGTCCATCCGCTTGGCTTCATCCGGATTGTCGAAAAGTCGCACATAAGCTGAAAGCAGATCGTGGCGTTCATCGGTGGGTACATGGCCAGCGAACTTGTCCCAGGCTTCCGGAAAAACATTGCGCAGGCCATAAAGGAACCAATCGACCTCGCGTTTTTGCATCAGACAAATGCCGCGTAACGCAAGGCTGAGGCAGCGGACGGGATGTGTTTCAGCATAAGCGATCGCTAGCGTGCTGCCCCATGAGCCACCAAAAATATGCCAGCGCTCGATGGCGCGGTATTGGCGTAGCAGCTCGATATCTTGAATGAGGAGTTCGGTTGTGTTGTTACGCGTTTCGCCCAGCGGCGCTGAACGGCCTGCGCCGCGCTGATCGAAAATCACGATGCGATAGAGAAGGGGGTCGAAGAAACGGCGATGGGTCGGCGTGGCGCCTGCGCCTGGTCCGCCATGCAGAAAAAGGACCGGCACGCCTTTCGGATTACCACATTCCTCCCAATAAAGGGTGTGGATATCATCGGCCCGCAGCATGCCCTTGGCGTAGGGTTCAAGCGGCGGGAATAACTCGCGAAGGGGCATCGGACTTTACCAAAAAAGAACTGGTTTTATACCAGTAACCCGCCCAGCTGCCGGCTGGCAAGGGTCAGCATGGCAATATCGACTGTACCTACACCGCGCCATTCATTGAGAAGGGCATCGTAACGCTCAAGACGTTCCTGATTGCGCTTCAGCCAATCAGCCATTTTCTCATGAATAGGCTTGGCTTTTTTGTCCCTAGTTTTGCCGATAATAGCCGCGGTCAGGCGGCGTTGATGTGCCGTCAGCTCGTCGGTAATCGCGGCCATAGCTTCGCGTTGCCACGGTGTCTGGGCAACAATGACGCGGGCATGTTCTATCAACCAATCGAAACCAAGGCGATGACTAAGATTGAAAAAGACCTCTGCGACTGTGCCAATCGTGCTGCCGGACTGATCGGCAAGCTGGGTGAGATCCAGAGCCGTTCCCAATACAGGCATTAAGGCAATACGCTGCGCCAAAGATTGAGGAACACCTTGTGATTTAAGGTCGTGCTCGATCTTTTTGTAATGTTCGCTAATTTCAGGTGGGTGTTTTTCCATCCAGTTGACCAATTGTTCGATGCCTTTGCCGTAGGTTGCAATCATAGGGGCCAGTTTCGACGGTAGGCTATCGCCGTTCAGGAACCATTTCACGGCACGGCGCAATGTTTGGTTGATGATGATCGACATCTGCAGCTGAACCTTGGCATGGACACGATTATCAAGCGCCTCAGTGGCGTGCCAGAGAGCGCGAAGGCCAAAGGCTTCTCGCGTCAATAAATAAGCGCGGGCAATATCCGTCACGGGCTTACCGGTTTGGTCGGCCATCGCCAGCACGAAATGGCTGCCGACGCGATTGATGATGCTGTTGGTAAAGGCCGTGGCGACGATTTCCCGTCCCAATTGATGATGTGGAATATCGTCAGGGTATTTTTTGCGCAAGAGTTCAGGGAAATAAAAGGTCAAATCGCCCTGAAACGCATTGTCGTCCGGCAAATCGGAGTCCAACAATTGCTGGTAGAGCCAGATTTTTGCGTAAGCAAGTAAAACCGCCAATTCCGGACGTGTCATGCCCTTGCCGGAGCGTTGGCGTTCGGCAATTTCACTGCTGTCGGGCAGAAATTCAACGGCGCGATTAAGTAGGCCAGATTTTTCCAACAAATGCATGCTGCGGACATGTTGTTGTAGAAGTTCAGGTGCTTGAGCTTCTGCCAGAGAAATCGCTTGCGTCTGCAGATAATTGTCGCGCAGAACCAGCTTACCGACGTCATCCGTCATGCTGCCCAGCAATTTATTCCGGGCATCGATTGTCAGCGTGCCCTTGTCGACGATCTTGCGCAGCAGGATCTTGATGTTGACTTCATGGTCTGATGTGTCGACGCCGGCTGAATTATCAATAGCGTCGGTATTCAGATGTCCGCCTTTTAACGCATATTCGATGCGGGCGCGTTGCGTCATGCCAAGATTGGCGCCTTCGCCAATGACTTTTGCTCGAATTTCACTGGCATCGACGCGCATGGTTTCTGCCGCGCGGTCGCCGACACTTTCATTGGTTTCGTCGCTGGCTTTGACATAAGTGCCGATACCGCCGAAATACAATAATTCTACGTCGGCGCGCAGCATCGCTTGAATCAGTTCAGTCGGCGCCAAGCTGTCGGCAGTAACGCCATAAGCCTTTTTCATTTCTGTGGTCAGTTTGATGGTTTTTTCAGAGCGAGCAAATACACCGCCGCCCTTGGAAACTTTCTTGGCATCATAGTCGGCCCAGCTGCTGCGCGGCAGATTAAAGAGACGTTGCCGTTCAGTAAAGCTGACGGCGGCGTCGGGATTTGGGTCGCAGAAAATGTGGCGGTGGTCAAACGCGCCCAGTAGCCTTGTATGTTCCGATAGCAACATGCCGTTGCCAAACACGTCACCAGACATGTCGCCGATACCGATACAGGTAAAGTTTGTCGTCTGAATATCTTTGCCCAATTCACGGAAATGGCGTTTGACGGCTTCCCAAGCACCGCGCGCCGTGATGCCCATGCCTTTGTGATCGTAACCTGCCGAACCGCCGGAGGCGAAAGCGTCATCCAGCCAGAATTTGTATTCTTGCGATATACCGTTAGCGATATCGGAGAATTTGGCCGTACCTTTATCAGCGGCGACCACCAAATAGGGGTCATCACCGTCGTGACGTACGACACGTTCCGGTGGGACAATCTTGTTGCCGACGCGATTGTCAGTGATATCGAGCAAGCCGCACATCATGAGGCGGTAACAGGCAATACCCTCGGCCTGAAATTTATCGGCTTCTGCGGGTGGACGTTTGACGATAAATCCGCCTTTCGATCCTACAGGCACGATCACGCTATTCTTGACCATCTGCGCTTTCATCAGGCTCAGAATTTCGTTGCGGAAATCGTCACGCCGGTCAGACCAGCGAATGCCGCCGCGGGCGACTTTGCCGCCACGCAAGTGAATGGCTTCGGTGCGTGGGCTGTAGACGAAGATTTCATATAAAGGTTTTGGCAGCGGCATAAATTCAACCACGCGGCTGTCAAACTTGATCGACAAATAGGATTTGGGTTCATTGGCAGCATTCACTTGGAAAAAGTTTGTGCGCAACGAGGACTGCACGAGATTGAGATAGCGCCGAACAATCCGATCTTCTTCCAAAGCTTCGATTTTACCCAAAGCATCATTGATCCGGGCTTCTATTTCTTGGCAACGCGCAACGCGGTCGCCCTTCAAGTCGGGATTATGCCGGGCATAGAACAATGCATAAACCTGTTGTGCCACATGTGCGTGGATCAGGAATGTCACCGCCATCATTTCGTGGCTGTAGGGAATGCGTAATTGCCGGAGATAACGGGCAAAAGTGCGCAACACCCGCACTTCGCGATACCCCATGCCGGCACGCAAGGTGAGTGCGTTGAAGGCATCGCTTTCAGCTTCGCCACCCCAAATCTTACCAAAAGCTTCTTCGAAAGCAGGCTTAATATGATGAAATTCGATAATTGGCGCGTGCGCTGGCCGTCCGACAAACTCATGCACAAAAATGGGTTTGTCGCTGTCTTTCGGCCGCACTTCGTAGGGGCCGTTCATATACTCAATCTGCAGTCCGGCATTTTCAATTAATGGCAGCGCGGCCGACAAAGCGATGGGTTGTTCAAGCTGGAACAATTTCAAATGCAAAAAACCATTTTCTTCGGGTGGCGAAAGATCGACGATCAGGCGGTCTTTCGACAGGGTTTTGCTGCGTTCCAGGTTATGAATATCGTGAACTGCTTTGGCAGGTGGAACAACATCGCGATAAGATGCGGGGAATGCATCGCTGTATCGCCGCAGCAAGGCAAGCGCTGTGGCTTCGCCATATTCGGTAACCAGACAATCGCGCAGACGGTCGTTCCAGGCGCGGCATAACTCGCGCAGTTCAGCTTCAAGTTTGGTGAGATCAGGATGGGGTGAGGAGGTGTTGATGCGTATTGTAACGAAAACGCGCGCCAAAAGACTGTCGTCAATGCGGACGTTCCAATTTTCAGTTGGGCCGCCAAAGGCCTGCTCCAGTACGGTTTGGAAACGCCCACGTAAGGTCGAATCGTACCTATCGCGCGGCACATAGATAAGACATGTCACAAAACGTTCGAACGGATCGCGGCGAGCAAATAAGGCAACGCGGGCGCGTTCTTGAAGTTGCAGGATACCAAGGCTGTTCTGCAATAATTCATCTTCGCTGATCTGAAGTAATTCGTCGTGCGGATAATTATAAAGAATGTGGACCAGTGATTTGCCATCGTGACTGTCGGGACGAAAGCCGGCGCGCTTGACGACATCTCCGATTTTGCGGCGCAGGAACGGAATTTCGCGTGGATTTTGCGAATAGGATTGCGAGGTGAACAGCCCGACGAACAACCGTTCGCCGATGATGTCGCCTTCTTTGTTAAAGCGCCGGATGAAAATGGCATCCATGGGCACCGTGCGGTGTACCCGCGCAATAGCGTTCGTTTTGGTGACAACTAAAAGATGGTGCTGCCGGACATAACGTTGCAGAGTTGTGCTGTGTTTGGCACCCATGTCGCGCAATCCACCGAACATACGCACTTCGGTTTCACGCAGTACGCCGAGGCCGCTATCGCTTAAGACCTTAATGCTGGTCAGCTTGCCGCCTTCTTGTACTAGATCGATGTCGCGATAGCCGAGGTACGTAAAATTGTTGTCCTCCAGCCAACGCAGAAATGCGCGGGTTTCTTCGGTGCTCTCGTTGGCAGATTCTTGGTGTTTTGATGCCATTGCCTGAGCGACGGATTCGGCCATGCGCTGACGCATTTTGGTCCAATCCTCGACGGCGGCGCGCACATCCGATAAAACCATGCGCATTTCAGTTTCGATTTCCTTCAACAAGGCCGGATCAAGACAATGATCCATTTGGATATGAATAAAGGATTCCGGCAATGCGAGGCCAATTGCCGCTTTGTCTTGCGAGGTGCGCTCCTTGATAACGTTCAGAAGTTTGCCTTGTGGATTACGGCTGACTTGCAGAACGGGATGGATCACCAGATGAATAGTCAAGCCTCGCCGTTGCAAGGCACCGGTAACTGAATCAACCAGAAACGGCATGTCGTCGTTGACGATTTCCAGAACAGTGTGATCGACGGTCCAGCCATCCGTCACAGGTGATGGATTGAATAGACGCATCTTCAACGTGCCGGGTTTGCGTTCCTGGCCTAGATTCCATATCGAGGCAGCCATTTGCTCGCGGTCTCTGGCCGAGAAGGGGACAAGATCTGCAGCTAGAACATTGGCGTAAAAAGATTGGGCGTAATCGGCGGGTGCTGTTGGGAAAACGCGGGCGGCGGGGGAGGAGGTTTTAGTGCGGGCAGGCGCTTTGGTAGAGCGGTTCTTTCCGGTGGTGTCGGAGGTCTTTTTCCGGATGGAATCGCGTGCCATTGAGTTACTCCCCTTATATAAGGTCTGATTCTATTGATTATTGTCGGCAGACCACGTGTTTTTAGGTCGCCTCGTTATCGCGCGGGGAAGTTAACCCCGCCTTACCAACAGGTCAATAAAGGCATAAAACCTGCCAAAAAACGGTTTTGCAGGTGCGAAATACGTGAAAGTAATTTTGAATTACCTCCGAGCTTACTTGCTCCTTATGATCTGCTCTTCTAATAAATTGATTGATGCGGGTTACATTATATGGGGGTTTTCTACATACAACCAACGCGCCTCGAAGGCTTTAAGTCTCCGCAAGAGCTTTATCACAGCACGTGGTTATTACCCGAAATGCGCCACCACTCACAGAAAGCCGTGGTCGTCGGGGATATTCCTGACTTGGAGCTTTTTGCGCGAGGTCAACGGAATTTGAAATACAGGAAACTGGCCGAATCCCTTTGCGCATTAGGTCCCAAGGAAGTCGTCATAAAAAGCATACCGGCTATGGCCTACGGTTTTGAAGGCACGCCCAATTTAGCGCTTCGCTCCATAGGGCTACTGGAACAGAGGGAGAGTGTTTGTATCCCGGAATATTTTTCCCCTTATCGGAAAATTTTAGAAAACACTCTGACATACGAATATAATTTGTCGCCGAACTTATTCTGGTCAAATCACATGACCATACAAGAGCGTACCATATTCAGTTTTGAGTCATTTAAAAATATGTCAGCACACAAGCAGTATGTGCGCGTACATTGCGATGGAGAATTGCCAAAACGCAATCAAGCAATAAGGCCTTTGTGCCATACATATATTACCTTCGACAAAATCTCCCCCACTTTTGTACAAGATCCATGCGCCTATAAATTTAATTTGGTCGGTTGGTCGAAGAAGGATTATCGCGATGAAGATCTGACGAACACCTATCGTATGCCCGAGGGGAAAACCATTTTACTCAATGGATCACAGGCTCATTCTCACACTTTGCCCGTAATTCCCGTGGAGTTGTGGGGTCAGATCTCACGTTCCGTTTTGATTGTTACATTCACGAAAGATTTGTCGAAAATGTCCGATATACAAAGGGCTGTTCTAGATAGAAACACCAAAAGACAGATAAAAAGATTGGGACATGGGTGAGCTTATGGCGCCGCTTTAGGGGATAAGGGTTTTAAAACATACTGAAACGTCGTTCGCGTTATCCATAAATTGGAACATAATTCTTCGGACGCGAAATTATAGATATAACCCAGTTGTATCTTTAAGCTTTCCCTATCCTGCACATCGGGGGTTGAACCGACAAAGTCAATGGGCTCAATAGCTCCAAATGGCTTGACTTTTACACTGGTTATGACGACAGGAACATTAGGTTCAGGCAATAATATTCCATACACTTTTGCCCAATCCGCACCAACTTTATCGATTATTCTGATGCGAACTTCTTCTCCAACGCCCAATGCCTTCTCATGGCCCTTGCTAAGCAGACGTTCTTCTGGGCGAAAAATAGTTGTTAAAGCCCCGCTTATGACATAAGGGGCATGCATTTTTCTGATCCAAATTTCGGTTCTTGGTGGTCTCTGAATATCCATGGGTATAAAAACTATGAGCTAAAATATTTTGTCTTTTGAAAAGTTGGAGCGGGCGACGAGGATCGAACTCGCGACCCCGACCTTGGCAACGGGTGACCCTAACATGAAATCCATGTAAATCAATACCTTATCATGCACTAAAAGTCGTAAAAAGTGGTCTTGCGCAGTTTATACGTACACATAACTGACACAAATTTCTCTGCGCCTTATCAAACCAATGTGGGGGACTAAAGATCCGTTATTAGTTTAAATTGCAACATGGGGCCGAAAAGGTCGGCCCAGGAATAATGTTGGTACCATTATACGTGGGGTTAAGCCCACACCCCAGAATATTACAGCCCTGAGTAACCTGTATTTGACCTCCACCTCCCCCCAGCATTCGCGGTGGTAGTACTCCCAATGGTGCACCGAGACCCGAATCCACTATACCACCACCGGGTAGGCCCCCCCCACCTGTAACTAAGTTGGGGATAGATAATGGAATTCCATTCCGCTGAGTAAGTAAATTATTATAATTGCCATACTCCGTATTGTAGTCAGCAAGGTCATCAGATAATTGGCTTGTTAGGGATGTGATTAGCTTTTGAGCTGCATTAAAATCGGTCGTTGCCGTATCTAATTGGTTTTGTTGAGCTTGTACAAATGTATTCAACCCACTTTGGTCGCTCAGCGTTGTTGCATATTGCTGAGAATTTGAAGCTATCTTTGTGGCGACCTCGGTGAGGCCGCCGGTATTAATAGAATTCGCGAGTTTAAGATTCGACATATCAAGCGCCATTTCCTGGAAATTGTCGTCTAGTTTCACCTTCGAATAATCAACATTCGCTCCTTGGAGAACGTAATTCCAGTTTGTAATATCTAAATTGTTCATACCTTTCTTATCGGATGACCAACTATCTACATTTTGGGTCAATGTGACGACTGAATCGACTGAGATATCAAACGACAGCTTGCCTGCGGCACTAATTCGGCCTGTACGGAGATCAATATCAAGCGAAGTAACACTGGCGTTGCCGCCTAGCCTGGAAAACATTCCCTGCATTTGTGTATTCAGATTTGTCGCAATGGTTGTGCCGGTTAAATCTACAACATAACTATCGCCGACCTTACTTGTTATTGATTGTTGCAAATCGCTTAAATTCGCTGCGGCTATCTTTGGAAAGAAGGAATTAAAAATACCATTTGTACCGGAAGATGCCAGACCAAGATCATTTGGGATAATCGAGGAGAGCCACTGTAATTCACTCGAACTCAATCCACCTAAATTTGCCACACGTGTAACTTCAGAGATCGGGTTAAAGCTTGGCAAACCATGCGCGAATAAATTCGTTACAAGATCTTTCGGGGTAGGGCCGGAAAATCCGTTTATGGTAGTTGCAAAACCTAGATGATCAAAACTGTAGTTCCCAAAATCTTGATAATCCTTTGTCGAGAAGCTCGTAATCGAGTTAACACTGCTCGTCATATTCGCTACGAGAGGGTTTAATTTAGATGCATCGAAGCTTATAGTATAATTGTACGGAACTACCGTAAGTGCTGTTGAAATGCTCGGGCCTAAGCTCAAATTTGTTGTTTGATCGTGTATCACATTTTCAAAAATCGAGCCTGAAGCAGCTTCCAATTGTCTCTGTCCTGTGATCTTGGCCCACGCCAAATAATCCGACCATTCAAGAACCAGGTATTCCTTAGCGCGATCTAGTGAACCGGGTACGGACTCGCCGCCCGTTAACAATGCCGATATCGCATCCGAACCGAACTGATCTTCACCAAAAAAATCAGTAAACCGACGCGAGCTTATATATTGTTCTTCGTGTTTATTTTTCTCAGCTGTCGAAAATTCAGTCCAATCGCTCGTGTTGGTCGTTGAGACTGGAATATCCTCTATGGCTACTTGGACTGGATTAAAAGGCGGAACAGCATAAGTTCCCGCCATCAGAGCGGCAAGGTCGGTTGTAGAGAGTTCCCAGCCACCTGGTAAGGTTGCATCGAACCAAACGGTGCCAGTTATAGGATTCAAGGTTAGAGAATAATCGGTTTCAAGCGTGCCGAGAGAAATACTCGTATTGACGCCAAGTTGTTTGACGCCCGACAAAAAAGCAGATGTTGCCTGGTCAATGAGCGGATTTGCCGCGTTATTCTGCTGAATAATCACATTCACGTTTGCAATATCTTGTGTGAGTTCTGTCTTGCCGACTCCAAGCGTCTGCTCAAGTTTCGTCTGAGAATCCACTAACGTCTTACCAGCGTCAGCCAGTGATTTTAATGAATCCGCATCAGCCTGTATCGTTTGCTGCGCTCCACTTATCGCGTCCGTAAAAGTCTTAATTTGTGATTGCCAATACTTAGAAACAAGATCCTCATTTTGAATTTGTTGTCGATCTGAATCCACCTGCCCATTGATCTTATTTAAAAGAGCAACTTGGGCATTAATTTGCCCATCCAAAGACGATGCGGCGTCGCATGCTGATGCAAATGTTGGGGAGGCAATCCTGTATACAGTGTTATTACATTGTGCAGGAATTGGAGAGGCGTTCGCTGGAGCAACTACGAATAAAGCGAGACCACCACAAATAGTATTACGACAAGATTTCCAAACGTTTTGCAGATTTGACATCAATAAACTCCCGTTGAATTCACTGAGATTATTTCTAACAGAATGGCTATATTTGTAAAATTATTACCGCATAATTAGCGGCATGATTTATTAAATCGCTCACGTCTAGTAACATTTAGTCGTTAACCATAATCGTGTCGATTATTGAGGTCTGAATATGGTGGCAGGTGACTTTGAACGCCGCATCTTTGATTTTGGCCGAGGTCAGAGGTGATGCTCTGGTCGGATCAAGACTATTGTAGACTCCACCAGAAAATGGCTCAGTTTACGGGGAGCAGGTCACTGACACAAAACCTTTCACCAACTTATACCATGCGAGGAGTGTAGAGTATAGAAAGTCCGAATTGTCCCTGCGTTGTACGGTTGCCAAAATCCCGTACTAGTTCGGCTAGGTCTTCATAACTCTCAGATCTCAGGAATTCGGTTGCCATTGTGCGTACGATTTCGTCTTCACAACGCGCATAAGCATCAACAATTTTCCCCGAGCTCGGTCTAGTGTGTTTGCTAACCAGAACAAGGCCTGGTATTTTGTAGCCACCTTTTGTTGCAAGAGCATGTTCAATTTCTGATGCACGCTGATGTTCAAGACGACGCAGCTCTTCCTGATCTATGTCCATAACGCGGATAGGGCTATAAGGCGTTAAACTCCGTCCCCTTCTCAATTTATTTTCTTGCGAAAAATCTTCAACGTCACTTTTAATTAACTTTGGCTCACGTTCTAAAACCCACAAAAAAGTGAAAGCCCCATCTATAAGTCCATCCATTATTTTTAGTAATGTATCCCCCCGATTTCGGGTCTTAAAAAAGATATCCGTAGGATCAATTGCAGTTTGATGCTCATAGCGGGATGGAACGCGCGTAAGTTTAACAAGCTCTGAAGATAATTCGCTTAACGTAAGCGTGTTCTTGCCAGTTTTTATATCTTCCGGAATCGATTGAAAAACACATGAACTATCCAGCTGTATTTTGGGAGATTTTTCTCCCTTAATAAGATAAAAAACGCGAAAAGCAGCACAGTCCATTATCCTTGAGTCTGACCATTCAGATGGTTGGTAGGGTACAAATGTATTGGATGTAATTGTTTTTATGGCTTCAAATACAAGGCCTACAGTTTCCTCGCCAACTTGCAGTTCAATTCCAAAACGTCGGGCAGGCGAATGCGCTCTCATTCTTTCTTCATTTAGAAGAGCCTCTACTGCTTCAGCGTCCGAAGCCGACAGTTCTTGGTTAATGGGCAAGCCATTGGCCGCCTGAATTTGCATGAAGCGTTCAGCAAGTGTTTTTAAGTTTCCAATCTTCATTACAAAGACAGGAAATGGGTCATTATAATAATTGGAAACTTTATTGATAAATGGCGCTGCATCAACGCCGAACCCTTCGACAACATCTGCGACCTCCAAAGCTCTGACGCCTTCTTTTTGCAATCGATGAAGTATGGATTGAGTTTTTTGCATTTCTAATTCCCATCTATCTCAGACGAGGAATAGTAAGTCTGGAAAGTCCGAATTGGTCTTGTGTTGTGCGATGCCCAAAACCCCTCACTAATTCGGCAAGGTCTTCATAATTTTCAGATCGCAGAAATTCGGTTGCCATTGTTCGTACAATCTCATCCTCACAACGCGCGTAAGATTCGACGACGGTTCCGGAACTTGGCTTTGTGTATTTGCCAACTAAAACGAGGCCAGGTATTTTGTATCCGCCTTTATTTTTAATGGCGTCGGCAATCTCAGCGGCCCTATGGAATTCGACACGGCGCAGCTCTTCCCTGTCTATACTCATAGTATGAATGGGGCTGTAAATAGGGAGTCTACGCACTTTTCTTAACTTGTTTTCTTTGGAAAAATCTTCACTCTCTTTAGTTATAAGTTTTGCTTCGCGCTCTATAGTCCATAAAAAGTTTAAAGCATTATTTAGAGACTTACTGATTAGCCGCCCGTATCCACGATTGTCTTCCAAGGTTTAGAAAGATCATATTCAAGGGAATAAATATTGAAAAAATTACAATCTGATATTTTGAAATCGGTACATTCCGAAGCTGTATAATAAACGGCTCCCGTACCTACGGTTTGTTTTACTTTAACGGCCTCGAATACAAGGGCAGCAGCACTTGTATCCGTCCATACCTCAATGCCAAACCGCCGTGCTGGTAAACGAACGCTAAATAATTCTTCAGTTAGAAGGGATAAGGCCGCTACATAATCTGATTGCGCCTTTTCTTTCTTCAGTTCCAAGCCATTCGCCGCCTGAATCTGAAAATATTTTTCAGTAATTATTCCTGCGACACTTGAGTCAATTACAGAGACTGGGAATTGATCGTTAAACCGATTAGAAACTTTTGCAATAAAGGGTTCAAAATCCAACGTAAACCCTTCTTTGACTCGAGAAACCTCAAGAGTCTTTACTCCCTCTTTTTGAAGCTTATGAAAAATGGATTGAACGTTTTGCATTTTAGTTCCAAAAATTGCTTTAAACAAAAGCCTTTTTATAAAATTCTCGCATAAGGCTATAGATTATCAATATACTTGCATCCAGCAAAAAACGCATAAAACATGGTTAATCTTAACCTTTAAAACTCAAAATCCGGCGGCAGAT
>Ga0207055_1145_pt1 | contig 15332 bp, 12 predicted proteins | sample Alteio_BWMinCont_57_FD_153293 | JGI IMG/M metagenome (GOLD analysis project Ga0207055, IMG submission 153293) | Enriched cells from forest soil in Barre Woods Harvard Forest LTER site, Petersham, Massachusetts, United States -... | ecosystem: Environmental > Terrestrial > Soil > Temperate forest >...
GTTGGTCTCGGCAAAATCTCCGCTGTTCGATCCCGTGATGGAGATGCTGCTGATTGTCAGTACGGTCGACAGGTTATTGGTCAGCGTCACGGTCTTGGCCGCGCTGGTTGTTCCGACCTTTTGCGCTGCGAACGTCAACGAGGTGGGAGCCACGACGACCTGGACGACTCCAGTTCCCGACAAGGTCACCGTCTACGGGCTGTTCGACGCGCTATCGGTCACGGTCAGGGTTCCCGTTCGCGTCCCGGTTCTAGTAGGAGTGAACGTCACAGCGATAGTGCATTTCGACATCGCCGGCAGGCTTCCATCGCAGTTGTCGGTTTCGGGAAAGTCGCCGCTGGCCACAATGCTGGTGATGGTCACCGCAGAATTCAGATCATTGGTCATGGTGACGGCCTTTGCGGCGCTGGTGGTCGCGATGGCCTGCGTTCCAAACGACAGAGAGCTGGGACTAAGGACCACCGGCAGCACCCCCGTCCCTGACAACGGCACGTTCTGAGGGCTATTCGACGCATTGTCAGTGACGGTGATGGAACCGATTCGCTTCCCAGTCATCGCGGGCGTAAACGTCACACTGATGGTACATTTGGCACCCGGTGCCAAGCTCCCTGGACAATTGTTGGTCTGGGGAAAGTCTCCGCTGGCAGCGATATTTGTGATATTCAACGGCATCGTGCCCGTACTCTTCATCGTCACAGTCTTCGGACTGCTCATAGTATTGACCACCTGATTGCCAAATGTCAGGCTCGTCGGAGACAGGCTAACGCCGACGCTCACGCCGGTCCCAGTAAGCGAGACGGTCTGCTGGCTGCCGTCCACTCCATTGCTGTTGTCGGTGACGGTCAGGGTGCCGTTACGCGTTCCGGTCGTCGTAGGTGTGAACGTTACCTTGATGCTGCAACTTCCGCCCGCCGCAAGAAAGCTTCCGCAGGTGTTCGCTTCAGCGAAGTCACCCGAGGCGGCGATGTTTGAAACGGTCAGAGGCGAAGTGCCGATGTTGCTCAGCGTCACGGTTTGCGGCGGGCTGGTAGTGCCCACAGCCTGGTTGCCGAACGTGAGGCTGCTGGGAGAGACGTTCGCGATCGGCAATTTGCCAGGCCCGGACAGCGCGAAAACCGTTCCGTGATTGCTGTTGTCGGCCCCACCATTGAGCGTGTTCCCGTAAAAGTTCCCGTCGGTCCCCTGCACGACACCGGCAAGGGGGAAAAGACCATCGCCCTGCGAGCCAAAGCTGTAAAGCGTCGTCAGCGCACCGCTCGGAGTGATTTTGAAGATCGTGCCGCAGCCGCTGCCTTGATTACAGGCGGTGATGCCGCCATTCTCCGTGGTCCCGTAAAAGTTTCCGTCCGTCCCCTGCACCAGACCTGCCGCATACGGATTTTGCCCGTCCGTACATCCAGCTTGAGAGCAAAAGCTGTAAAGAGTGGTGAGCGCGCCGTTCGGAGTAATAATGAAGACCGTGCCATAGTTCCCGTTGGCTCCGCCGCTTGACGTCGTCCCGTAGAAGTTTCCGTCCGTCCCCTGGACCAGACCCGCATAAGGGGCCGCACCATACGTACCGTTAAAGCTTTGAAGCGTGGTCAGAGCGCCGCTCGGAGTGATCTTGAAGGCCGTGCCGACGCCGTAGTCCCCGCCTTGTGTTGTAGTCCCGTAAAAGTTCCCGTCACTACCCTGCACCAGACCCGCGGAGGCGAAATCACCATCTGTGCAATTCTGCTGCGAGCAAAATGTATAAAGCCTGGTCACGATGCCATCGGGAGTAATTTTAAAAACCGTGCTTCCGTAGAACGTAGTCCCATAGAAGTTTCCGTCGCTGCCCTGCACTAGACCCGAGTAGGGCCGGTACCCATTTCCGTTGGCCCTGCAAAAGCTGTATATCGTGGTCAACGCCCCACTCGGAGTGATCTTGAAGACCGTGCCGTCACCGTCACAGCCGGTCCCGCCAGCGACCGTTGTCCCGTAAAAGTTCCCGTCGCTACCCTGCACCAGACCGGCGTACGGGTTTGCGCCATCGGTGCAATAGTTGCCTCCTTGCGAACAAAACTGATAAAGTGTGGTAAGCGTCCCGCCCGGCGTCATTTTGAAAACTGTACCACTGCTTCCGTTGACCCCGCCGCTTTCCGTTGTACCGTAGAAGTTCCCGTCGCTGCCCTGCACCAGGCCCGCGTAGGGGTTCGTCCCGTCGCCGAACGTGAGCAGCGTGGTGAAGATCTGCGCTTTTGCCGAAGGTGCTGCAACAAGTCCCAGCCCAAGCGCTGCCCATGCGGCCAGCGCGGTAGCGATTCTACGAAAGCGCATGCTCAGGATCTTAACTTGCTGTGTCTTCGTCATGACGGGTATCCTCATGTTCAGCGGCTACCCAGCCGCTGATTAATCAGGGGAACTGGATTTGAAGCACCGAATGCTGCGGGCTGACCGAGCGGCACGCAACAGAAAACCGCGCAGAGAACGATCGGGAACGAAAGGTTCAGCGAGCGGAACCGGCGGTTATGACTATCCATTCTTTCACCGTTGCGTCTCTAGCGTTTCTATGTGCCGATAAGGTGGAATTATGCCTAGAATATAGAGTGGACCTAAGCGGCTAGCTTGTCGATGCGACGATACGGGACTCCCGAAATGCATTGCAAATTTTGATTGAATCAAGCATTATGACCGGCTTCGATTGACATACTAATGCTCGCTCAATTTCAGGGGGTACAGGAATAGTGTCAGGGAAAATGCTTCAAATGGACGATCCCAAAGGCAAACTAGGGGTTCTGATTCCCGGGATGGGCGCCGTGGCGACGACCTTCATCGCGGGCGTGGGAGCGATTCGGCGGCACCTTGCCCGCCCGATTGGCTCTCTTACTCAGATGGGGACGATCCGGCTCGGCAAACGGACCGACAATCGCTCACCGCTGATCAAGGATTTCGTTCCGCTGGCTGAATTGAACGACCTGGTTTTTGGCGGCTGGGACCTCTTCCACGACAACTGTTATGAAGCCGCGCTCAAGGCGGGCGTGCTGGAGCGGACTCATCTTGACCCGGTAAAGAAATTCCTCCAGGGTATCAACCCCATGCCCGCTGTGTTTGAGCAAAGGTATGTGAAAAACCTGCACGGTGAAAACGTGAAGAAAGGCAAGACCAAGATGGACCTTGCCGAGCAGGTGATGGACGATATCAAGAAATTCAAGAAAAAAAACCGCGCGGACCGCCTGGTGATGATTTGGTGCGGCTCCACCGAAGCGTTCCTGAAACCCAGCGCCGTCCACCAAACGATCGAATCGTTTGAAAAAGGATTGCGGTCGAGCAGCCCCCAAATCCCGCCCAGCATGATTTACGCGTACGCTGCGCTCAAACTCGGAATCCCTTTCGCCAACGGCGCGCCTAACCTGACGGTGGACATCCCCGCCATGCTCGATCTTTCGATCCGCAACAACGCGCCGGTGTGCGGAAAGGACTACAAGACAGGTCAAACCTGGTTGAAGACCATCATTGCGCCGGGATTGAAGGCGCGACAACTCGGCTTGCACGGGTGGTTCTCAACCAACATCCTGGGAAACCGCGACGGTGAAGTGCTCGATGATCCGGAATCGTTCCGCACCAAGGAAGAGAGCAAACTTTCTGTGCTCGAGTACATCCTGCAGCCCGACCTCTATCCCGAGCTCTACAAGGGTTTCCATCACAAGGTTCGCATCAATTATTACCCGCCGCGCGGCGACAACAAAGAAGGCTGGGATAACATCGACATTTTCGGGTGGCTGGGCTACCCCATGCAAATCAAAATCGATTTTCTCTGCCGCGATTCGATTCTGGCCGCGCCTCTCGTCCTCGACCTCGTCCTGTTTCTGGACCTGGCAAAGCGTTGCCCGGAGATGGCTCGCAAGGGTATCCAGGAGTGGCTCTCGTTCTATTTTAAAAGCCCGATGTGCGCGCCCAAGCTTTATCCCGAGCACGACCTTTTTATCCAGCTCATGAAATTGAAAAATACCTTGCGGTATTTGAGGGGCGAAGAACTGATTACCCACCTGGGATTGGAGTATTACGACTAGCAGGATTGCGCCGGCTCCGCCGGATGGACAAAATGCGATTGCCTTCCGCGCGCCTTATGCTTTGGGGGGAGCGGCGGCGGGTTTGGGACCGGGTGGTGGAGCAAGCGGCAATGCGACCAGAAACTTCCCCAGAATCGTGCCGACCGTCGAGAGTTCAGCCAAATCACGCGGAGTGAAATCCGGCCCCACCGGGTCACCGGGTTTCGCTTTGTGGCTGACCTGAATCACACCCACTACTTTCCCGTCCACAATCATGGGCGCACAAACAATTTTTTGAATCGGCGCTGCCTTCTCGTCCGCCGAGAGATCGATCGCCTCGAAAACGGTGGGGTGCTTGTAAACGGAGAAATTGTTGACCAGTTCTCCCCGCTTGTCGCGAATCGTCTTGGCGGCCAGTGAGTGCGAAGTGGTCAGGGGGATGGCGCCGACCTTGGCCAGCTTGGCAGGAAAAACAAAACTCAGCATTCTCCCATCCGGCGAGAGCCGGAGGATCGCCACTTCGTCTTTCCTGGATTTGAAGGGAGGAGCCATTTGCGCGGCGAGATTGGCGAACGCCTCTTCGGACGGGTATCCGCCCACTTTGCGCATTTCGTCGACTAGTTTTGCCACCGTCAAGCTAAGATCGAGATCGGCCATTCTTCCGTCCTCCCCGCGCGGCCCTTCCACAGCCAAGTGAATTATACTGAATTCAGGCAAGGCAAGCAACGACGCAAAACGGTTGGTAGTGGTGTCGTTTGGAACCGCAACCGTTTCGAAACACCGGTCATTCCCGCGAAAGCGGGAAACCACTTCCGCTTCGGCGCGTTTCCAATGGCTTGCGAAGTAGATTCCCGCTTTCGCGGGAATGACCGGACTTGGGGCCGCTCTGCGTTGCAAATGACACCAGTACCAAACGGTTTCCCCATGAGTTGCCGCGCCGCGCGGTTCCGAAAATTCTTTCATCCGCACAGAATTAGTTTGACAAACTCTTCCAGCGCTTTGGATAATCCTCATCTCACGGAAACGGTCAATATTATGCAATCTCCGCAACGCGCCGCTATCGCCCTGGCTTTTTCGCTGGTGGCTTCCGTTCCGATTATCGCGGCACAGCGCAACGAACCCGAAGTTGAAAAGCTTACACAGCAGGTGCTCGCTCACGCCATCATTATCGATACCCATGCCGACACCCCCCAGATGATGCTCGACGAGGGCTATGACCTCGCCCAGCCCAACAGCCCGTACATGATCAGCATCCCCAAATTGCGCCAGGGACACATGGGCGCCGAATTCATGTCGATCTGGGTGGATACGGATTGGCCCCGGCAGGATTTGATCCACCGCGCCCTCGATTTGATCGACGCCGTTGATCGCCAAGTGTCGCTCCATTCGGACTCCCTGGAATTGGCCTTGACCGCCGATGACATCACACGTATCCATCGGCAGAATAAGATTGCGTTCTTAATGGGCGTTGAAGGCGGGCACATTATTGAGGACGACTTGCGCGCCTTGGATATTTTCTATCGTCTGGGCGTTCGTTACATGACGCTGACTCACACCAAAGACACGAGCTGGGCTGGATCGTCGGGCGAAAAGACGGACAAGGACCTGTCGGATTTCGGACGCCAGGTGGTGGAGCGCATGAATCGGCTGGGAATGATGGTGGACATTTCCCACGTATCCGACAAAACGTTTTACGATGCGGTGGCGGCCAGCAAAGCGCCGGTCATCGCATCGCATTCTTCCTGCCGCGCCTTGTGCGATGCGCCCCGCAACATGACAGACGAGATGATCCGCGCCCTGGCCAAGAATGGCGGGGTGATGGGTATTAGTTTCTACAGCGCTTTTCTTGATCAGGATTTTGCCGACGCACACCGAAAAGTGTCCGGCCAGATGGATGCAGCCGTCAAAGCGGCGCGCGAGCAACTCGCCCGGGAAGGCAAGCACTTGAGTTACGCTGAAGAAGTGAAGCTTGAGCAGAAATTTGAAGCCGACTTGGCCCTTCCCAGCTTTACGCGGATTGCCGACCACATCGATCACGCGATCAAGGTCGGCGGAATCGATCACGTCGGACTGGGATCGGATTTTGACGGCGTTGATTCCATCCCGCAAGGAATGAAAGACTGTTCCAAAATTCCCAGCCTGGTCAGCGAACTTGCGCGCCGCGGGTACAGTGCGGAAGACCTGGAAAAGATTCTGGGCGGCAATCTTCTGCGCGCGATGCGCCAAGTCGAGCACGTAGCGACCACGTTGCAAAACGAAGGAGGAAGGTAGAATGAAAAAGGTCCTGGCGGTGTTTTTCGCGATCAGTATGTCAGCGGGTTCACTTTGCGCCCAGTCGGCAGCTCAAAAAAAACCGGCCGCTCCAAAGACGACTGCGCCGGCCGCCAAACGCTCTCTGCTGAACCCCTCTTCCTTGAACCAAAAAGCCCCTGACGTTTACAAGGCGAAGTTTACCACCACCAAGGGCGACTTTGTCATTGAGGTCACGCGCGCCTGGTCGCCGTTCGGCGCGGACCGCTTCTACAACCTGGTCAAGAACGGATTCTATACGGACGCCAGTTTCTTCCGGGTAATCTCCGGATTTATGGTGCAGTTCGGAATCAATGCGAGTCCCGCGGTCAACAAAGTCTGGCAACCGGCAATGATCAAGGACGACCCCGTGACGCAAAGCAACAAACGCGGGTATGTGACGTTTGCCACCGGCGGACCGAACACGCGCACGACGCAAGTCTTCATCAGTTTCGGCGACAATTCCCGTTTGGATGCGATGGGATTCTCACCTTTCGGCCAGGTCGTCGAGGGCATGGACGTGGTGGATAAGCTGTACGCCGAGTACGGTGAAGGCGCGCCCGACGGGAGGGGGCCTGAACAAGGCCGCGTGCAGGCGGAAGGCAAAGCTTACCTCGATAAGAGTTTTCCCAAATTGGACAGCATCAAGTCGGCGGTTATTGTCGGGGCGCCCGCGGAGGCAAAGCCCCCAGCGCATCCGGCCACCCCAGCCAGGAAGAAGCCCGCAGCAGGATGAAGATAACGGGCCAAGCCAGCCGGCAAGAGCGCGCGAGCGCCGCTTGCGTCGTTGGGTTCAAAGAGGGGGCTGTTCGATGCCGGACAAAGCGGAGTTCAAGCTCACCAAGATTTCGATCGTGATGCTGGGGGTTCGCGATCTCGCGCGTGCGGTGAAGTTTTATCACGACACGCTGGGACTAAAAGTCCAATTCCAAAGCTCCGAGTTTGCGTTCCTGGACGCCGGCGAGGTGACGCTGGCTCTCGCCATTCCCCTTGCCCAGGCATTGGGAGGATCCGCTGCAAAACTGGGCGGCGCCGCCGAGTTGGTTTTCGCCGTGGACGATGTTCGGAGCGCCTACGAGGCCCTTTCAGCAAAGGGCATCAAGTTTATCCGTGAACCCCATAACGTCACCGGCGCGCAATGGGCGGCGAATTTCGAAGATCCTGACGGGCACGCGCTTTCCGTGTTCGGTGTGAACCCAAACGCCGCATGAGTGAATTCTTACCAGGCTTCCGGCTCGAAGTGGGCATAATGCAGATTGGAAAATCATAGCCCTCTCCCAAGGGGAGAGGGTGCCCGACGCAGGAGGGCGGGTGAGGGGGCACGACGACTGCAAAGTCGTAGCCCCGGCAGAAGCTCGAATCACTAGAGACCACACCAGGAGGATTACATATGAGCGATTTGACACCCGGCCTTTATGCGATTTTTGATACCACTCTGGGTGAAATCACTTGCCGGCTCTTTCCCGACAAGACACCCAAGACCGTCGACAATTTCGTTGGCCTCGCCCATGGAACGAAAGAATCGTTGGATTCACAAACACGTCAACGCGTGAAGAAACGCTTCTACGACGGCCTCATCTTCCATAGAGTGATTCCGAAATTCATGATTCAGGGAGGGTGTCCGCAGGGCACCGGCACGGGCGGACCGGGTTATCAGTTCGAAGATGAATTCACCAAAGATCTGAAATTCGACCGCCCCGGAAAACTCGCGATGGCGAATTCCGGACCAGCCACTAATGGCAGCCAGTTTTTTATCACCCTCGCCCCCACCGATTGGCTGAACCAACATCACACAATTTTTGGCGAGGTTGTGAAAGGCCAGGACGTGGTGGAGAAGATCGTCGCCGTTCCCCGCGACCGAGGCGACCGGCCTCAAACGCCGGTGGTGATGAATGCGGTGAAGATTTTGGAAGTGAAATGAAGTACGAATTGAGAATTATGAAGTATGAATTATGAAGTATGAAGCGGACAATTTCATTCAAGGGTCGTGTGAATCACAGTTTCGGCCCTGGCAAGTTTCCCCTTCTTTGAGTTCTTAATAATTGATGTGATGATCGAAACCAACTCGTCAGTTTCCTTCACTAGATCGAGCAGCTTGCCCTTTGGAACAATTTCCGATGCCTTGATCAACTGAAGCCAATATAGGCTTTCACCAGCTTCTTTCAAGGCTACTCCGCATTTGTGAATGAAGTCTGCTCGACTCTCAGCAGACCGAGCCTCCTGCAATTTTGCGCCGATGGAAGTTGCGGACCGCAAGTATTGCTTACCCAAGACCCAGCCTGCGCCATCCCGCCGGCCTTGCAAATGTTGATAAAGCTTGATGGCACGAAGAGCGTAATCAAACGAGCGTAGCCGAATGTCCCGCGGCGGAGGTTCTGTTTCATACTTCATACTTCATAATTCATAATTCATACTTCATAGTTTCTAGACTTTGATGATCTCCACCAACTCTTTGACGGCGTCCGCGGATTTCTGGAGCGCGGAGTGTTCCTCCGGCGTGAGCTTGATTTCGATAATCTGCTCGATGCCGCGCGCGCCGAGTTTGACGGGGACGCCAACGTAGAGTCCGTGGATGCCGTACTCTCCTTCCAGGTACGCCGCGCAGGGCAGGATTTTTTTGCGGTCGTTGAAGATCGCGTCAATCATTTCGACCACTGCGGCTGAGGGCGCGTAGTAGGCGCTTCCCGTCTTCAACAGGCTCACGATTTCGGCGCCCCCGTTCGCGGTGCGTTTGATGATGGCGTCAAGCTGATCCTTCGGCATCAACTCGCCCACGGGAATTCCCGCCACTGTCGTATAGCGCGGCACCGGGACCATGGTGTCACCGTGGCCGCCGAGCACGAATCCCTGAACGTTTTGCACGGAAACATTCAGCGCTTCGGCGATAAACGTCCGATAGCGCGCCGTGTCCAGAATGCCCGCCATGCCAATCACGCGGTTCTTGGAAAACCCGCTCACCTTGAACGCAGTCTGCACCATCGCATCCAGCGGATTAGTGACGACGATCAAGATGGAGTCCGGCGAGTATTTCACCACCTGCTCGATGGTGCCTTTCACCACTTCGTAATTCGCCTTGAGCAGATCGTCGCGGCTCATGCCCGGCTTGCGCGGGAAACCTGCCGTCATCACCACTAAATCGGAGTTTCCAGTCTCCGCGTAATTATTGGTTCCGCGAATCTTGCAGTCGTAACCTTCGATGGGTCCGGACTCGAGAAGGTCCAGTCCCTTGCCTTGCGGGACGCCCTCCAAAATGTCGATCAGCACGACGTCCGCGAGCTGTTTGTCCACCAGGCGCTGAGCCACCGTCGCGCCCACATTGCCGGAACCAACCACTGTGACCTTTCTTCGCATGAAGCCCCCTGTTCCAAAAAGTAGACGGTAGACAGTAGACGGTAGACAGGAAAACCACCACCTTCGTGAGAATGCGTTTCTTTTGTTTTCCCTGTCTACTGTCTACCGTCTACTGCCTACTGCCTACCTACATGTTCTCAATCATCGCCGACGCAAACCCGCTGGTGCCCAACTTCTGCACGTTGGTGGCGCCTTCCATTTTCATCAGGCGTTCCAAATCGTAGGTCACTCGGCGCTGGCCGATCGTGGCCGCCAGCGATTTTTCGATCAGGTCGCCGACTTCCGGCCACCCCATAAACTCGAACATCAGCGCGCCGGAGCGAATGACCGCGCCGGGATTAATCACATCTTTGTCGGCGTATTTCGGCGCAGTGCCGTGCGTCGCCTCGAACACGCCGAAGCCGTCGCCGATATTCGCGCCGGGCGCGAGGCCCAGGCCGCCGATCTGGGCGGCGCAGGCGTCAGACAAGTAATCGCCGTTCAAGTTCGGCGTGCAGACCACTTCGTATTCGCCCGCCCGGGTCAGAATCTGTTGCAGCATGGAATCGGCGATGCGGTCGTTGACCAGAATTTTCTGCTTCCACTTGCCCTGCCCGTGCGTCGCGTAAATCGAATCAAGAGTGGTCCTCACTTCCTCGTAGACGTGTTGCTTGAACGCCTCGTTGGCCATTTCGAGGCCCGGCTCGACCAGCGCCGCATTGGCTTCAATCGAGAGGTTGGGATCGGCGTCCTTGTTGCCCAGCGCCCAGCTCTCGCGCTCGGTGACGGTTTGCTCGCGAAATTCTTTTTTGGCCAGCTCGTAGCCCCAATCACGGAAGGCACCTTCGGTAAATTTCATGATGTTGCCTTTGTGAACCAGCGTCACCGTCTTATGCCCGCGATCGATGGCATAACGAATGGCGCGACGCACCAACTGGTTGGTGGCGGTGATGGACATCGGCTTGATGCCGATCCCCGAGTCGGCGCGAATCTGCTTTTTATTCTTGTCATCGCGCAGCACTTGATTCAGAAAGTCGATCACGCGCTGCGCCTGCGGGGTGCCGACGGCCCACTCGATTCCGGCGTAAACGTCCTCGGTGTTTTCCCGAAAGATGATGATGTTCATCGCTTTCGGATTCTTCACCGGCGACGGCAGCCCGGGAATATATTTCACCGGCCGCCAGCAAGCGTAAAGGTTTAGAAGTTGGCGAAGCGAAACGTTGAGGCTGCGAATGCCTCCACCCACCGGCGTCGTCAGCGGACCTTTGATGGCGATGCGAAATTCCTTGATGGCGTCAAGCGTGCCCTGCGGCAGCCACTCCCCGAATTGACGGAACGCCTTTTCGCCCGCAAAAACTTCGTACCACACGATTCGGCGCTTGCCGCCGAAGGCGCGCTCCACGGCAGCGTCAAACACGCGCTGCGAAGCCTTCCAAATGTCGCGTCCCGTACCATCGCCTTCGATGTAGGGGATGATGGGATTGTCAGGGACGATGAACTTGCCGTTCTCGAACCCTATGGTCTGTCCGTTCGGCGGAACTGAGACTCCGTTATAAGTTAATGTCATAGCATTTTTCTGAGACCGTTCCCCTATTCTTTCAGCAACTGCCATGCATCGATATATTGCAGCCACTTCCCTTTATATGACTCGGGAGTTCCGGACCGCGAAAAACGGGGGCTGGGACCGCGCCCGACCAGGGCAAAGAGGCCGGTATATGTTGGTGCCACCGCGACCGGAACCACCAACCAATGCGGTCGCTCACCACCCAGAGGCAAGCGATAGAGCACAAATTCAGCGCCGGGGCGGGCGTAACGCGACAACCGCACGTAGCCGCCGCCATGGATCGGAGATGCCCAGGCTCGGCCCATAACACAAATGTGCCCATTCACTTTCAGCAACTTGGTGCTGAGGCATCCGGCTTGCCCCAGGAACTTTTCCACCTTCAGGCCGAGATCCTGGAGGTATTTCTTTTCAGGGAACGCCCGGTCAAATTCTTCGCGGAACCGCGCCTCACGTCGCAGGCTCCTGATCTTGCGCCCCGGCTGCAATCCGAGTTCTTCAGCGAACTGCCGGACACGTTCCCGCGAGAGACCATAACCCTCAGCGACCGCCGCGAAGGTATTCCTGACGTCAGCCAATTGAGCCGATATCTCCGCGTGGTGCTTGTGGTAGACACTTCCTACATGGTGCTTGCTGTACGGGTAGCACCGCCTTCCACATTCCGGACATATCGTTCGCTTCTTGGTCCAGGCTCCCACTCTGCTTCTCCATTCCCGTCGACCGATTCACCGGCGCAGGTTGACTGGCGCGCGGCCGGGTCATTGCAGCAAGCTACGGAGCACGGTAGGCAAGATCCCTCCGTTGCGGTAGTAATTCACTTCGACCGCCGAATCGAGCCGCGCGATGGCTTTGAACTTCTTAGTGGATCCATCGGGCGCCGCTTTGGCGTCAAACACGCGCCGCGAAGCTTTCCAAATATCGCGCCCCGTGCCGTCGCCCTCGATATACGGAATTATGGGATGGTCGGGAACAATGAAGCCACCGTTTTCAAAACCAATCGTTTGGCCATCAAGTGGTAGCGCTATTCCGTTAAATGACAAAAGCATGATTAACCCTTGTTTTCAATGACATTGAGATCTGAAAAGCTTAACTTGACGCATTCAGTTTACCTAACTAAGAAATACTGCCTTGACAAGCCAAAAAGACTTGGTATACTGATTGTGTCGTTTCATTAGTTTATCTAATTAGTCGCTTATGGGCCGCCTTCGGGCGGCCTTTTATTTTCCGGAGTCTTTTGTGCTGCGCATTTCTAAGTCCACGCCCGAACCACTGGATCCCAAACCCGATTCACCTCGTTAAGGTAGTCTTCAATCAGGGTTGTTGCATCACGAAAATGCTGTAGGCTCCTAACAGAGGTACCTTGTTGCGCGGTGAACGAGACTAATCGAAGCTCTTTCCACAGTGCAGTCGGATGGGCTCTCACCGCGCGCATGAATTCCGGAGAATGAGTAGCAACTAATAGTTGGATACCCGGTAGACCTTCTTCCCGCCTCGCGAATTTCTTGAGGGCCTGAAACCGATCCGCCAAAAGGAAAGGATGCAAGCCATTTTCTGGTTCCTCCAAGCACACCTTCAACGAAGGGCCCGAGGTATACAACCTCCAAAAGAGAAATGTCGCAAGTAGAACACCATCAGATTCTTGAGGGGCCGGGACTAGATCCTCACTTCGATCCGTCTGAAACATCAACCGCACACCCCGGTAGTCGCTCCTGAAGCCTATGGCTCTAATATGTGGGAAAAGCGTGCAGATGGCCTTTTCAATTGCGTCAAAGACCTCACGCTTACTGCCTTGCAGGTCTTGAAGTTCTGAAGCAACACCATGGCCGTTTTCAGCCACGTAGAACGCCCGCCCCGGCTCCGCGGGTCGCATCACGAATGAAGCTATGTCGCTGGCGCTTGGGCGATATCGGTAGGCCTGCCCGAAACGCTTGGCCAATTGAATAATCGGTTCGATGAATGGACGGGACTTAGAATCGTTGACGAACGGATGCACGAGGTAGCTTAGCGTTGCACGTAATGGTGCGACGTGTCGTCTCGCATTTCCTCGTTCAGTAGGGTGCTCGAATCCATGATCAGAATCCACCTCGATAAGTGTGGCGCCAGAGCGAATCTCTTCACGGGTGACGCTCCAGCCTTCCGCGCCTTTACCCAGTTCGAGCGTGTATCCGGGATCTTGCCCGTCCTCGTCGAACCAAACCCGAAAAGTAATTGGAAGACCAGAGTTTCCACCCCACACCATGTCATCGAGCGTCACTCCAGCTTCGATGTTGAACTCCCCTTTGGCACCTCGAACCGGTACGCCATTTACGAGTTTCGCCAACGTGACAAGCCCCTTGAATATCGCTGACTTGCCCGAAGCATTAGGACCGACAAAAACGTTAAGTGGTCCCAAATCGACCGATACATCCTTAAGTGACATGAAGTTCTTAATCTGGAGTCTTCTTATCATCGAATGTCAACCTCTGAGTAGACTTCGTAACACGGTAGGCAAGATCCCTCCGTTGCGGTAGTAATTCACTTCGACCGCCGAATCGAGCCGCGCAACGGCTTTGAAACTCTTGGGCGCGCCATCGATACTCGTCGCGGTAAGAGTCGCCTGAGCTCGCGGCTTGATGTTTTCACCCAACCCGCTCACGTCCAGCGTTTCCTGGCCGGTCAAACCGAGCGACGCGGCATTCTCGCCTTCCATGAATTGCAGCGGCAGCACGCCCATGCCCACCAGGTTGCTGCGATGGATGCGCTCGTAGGTTTCCGCCAGCGTCGCGCGCACGCCGAGCAGCAACGTGCCTTTGGCCGCCCAATCGCGGGACGAGCCGGAGCCGTACTCCTTTCCCGCAATCACGACCAGCGGCACACGCTCGCTACGATATCGCATGGCTGCGTCGTAAATCGCCATGCGCTCGCCGTCGGGAAAATGAACGGTAACGCCGCCTTCGACTCCGGGCACCAGCAGATTTTTCAATCGAATGTTGGCAAACGTGCCGCGCACCATCACTCGATCGTTGCCGCGGCGCGAGCCGTAGGAATTGAAGTTCATTTTCTCGACGCCATGCTCAACCAGGAATCGGCCGGCGGGGCTGTCCGCCGCGATGTCGCCGGCGGGCGAGATGTGGTCCGTAGTGACGGAATCGCCGACCCAAGCCAGCACGCGGGCGCCGCGAATCTCGCCGATGGGCGCGGCTTCCGCTCCGAACTCGGTGAAAAAAGGCGGCTCCTGGATGTAAGTCGAATCCGCCCGCCAATCGTAGAGCGCGCCGCCGGCCACTGGAATCGCGTTCCAGGTAGGGTTGCCGTCCCAAACATTTCCATAAGACTTCCGAAACATTTCCGGCTTGACGGCCCGGCTCATCGTCTCGGCAATTTCCTGCTGCGACGGCCAGATATCGCGCAGAAAAACCGGCGTGCCGTGACGATCTTTTCCCAGCGGCTCGCTGGCGATATCCACGTCCACCGTTCCGGCGAGCGCATAGGCCACAACCAGCGGCGGGGAGGCCAAATAATTCGCCCGTACGTGCGGATGAATGCGGCCTTCAAAATTCCGATTGCCTGAGAGCACCGCCGCGGCGACCAACTGGTTCTCCGTAACCGCCTTCGCCACCTCGGGCGGAAGCGGGCCGCTGTTGCCGATGCACGTTGTGCATCCATACCCCACCAGATCGAAGCCCAGCGCCGCCAGCGAATCCAGCAGGCCTGCCTCTTTCAAATACTCGGTGACCACCTTGGAGCCTGGGGCCAAACTGGTCTTCACGTAATGCGGCACCTTGAGGCCGCGCTCGGCCGCTTTCTTCGCCAGCAGTCCCGCCGCGAGCATCACTGACGGATTGGAAGTGTTGGTGCACGAAGTGATGGCGGCAATCACCACCGCTCCGTGCCCAATCGACTCTCGCGTTCCGTTGAATTGAACCGTCGCCGACCGCTGCAATTCCTGAGCGGGTAAACCGAACCCGCGTTCCTTCACCGGAGCGGACAAAGCCTGGCGGAATGATCGCTTCATGTCCGAAAGCGCGACGCGGTCTTGCGGACGCTTGGGTCCGGCGAGACTCGGCTCGACCGTCGCGAGGTCGAGCCCAAGCGTTTCGGTGAACTCCGGTTCAGGAGTCTGGTCGGTGCGGAAAAGTCCTTGTTCTTTGGTGTAGCGTTCC
>Ga0207055_1146_pt2 | contig 15192 bp, 22 predicted proteins | sample Alteio_BWMinCont_57_FD_153293 | JGI IMG/M metagenome (GOLD analysis project Ga0207055, IMG submission 153293) | Enriched cells from forest soil in Barre Woods Harvard Forest LTER site, Petersham, Massachusetts, United States -... | ecosystem: Environmental > Terrestrial > Soil > Temperate forest >...
CCCTGGCTGAGAGCTTGCAGACTATCGGCATGGTGTCCGACTTCTACGCTGGCATTCTGGTGGCGCGGCAGTTGGACGGAGTGAAGTTCGCGCTCGGCCCCACCATCGCTACTACACGCACGCGCCTCGCAGGTTTCGGGGGTTACAAGGCGATTGAGAACCAGCCTGGCGACGACCTCCTGGTCGGGCGGCTGATCGCGGAACAGGGTTACGAAGTCGAGCTTCTCCCTTACACCATTCTTACCGTGGCTGATTACGGGTCGATGCCCGACCTGCTGCACAAACGCATGCGCTGGGTAGTGGTGATGCGCCACATGCGCCCGTGGGGGCATCTGGGTTTGCTGTTTACTCAGGGCCTGCCGTGGTCTCTGGCCGCAGTTGCCATTCAGCCAACAGCTACAGTCGCTTTGGGATATCTCGGCGCGTACCTCGGGCTGCGGTTGGCCATGACGTGGCTGATCGGCGTGCGCGGGTTGGGCGATCGCGCCTTGTGGAAGAAACTATGGCTGATTCCGGTGTGGGATGCGCTGGCGTTTTTCATCTGGATATTCAGCTTCGTTCGCAGCAGCATTCGCTGGCGCGGAGGAGAGTATTACATCCGCGACGGCCAACTGGTGCCGGTGACCGCGAACCCGGCGGAGAAGTGATTGGAGCGACTGTATGATCACTGGCGCCCACGTTGTCATCTACAGCAAAGACCCGGAAGCGGACCGGGCCTTCTTCAAGAATGTGCTCAAATTTCCCTCGGTGGACGCGGGCCACGGATGGCTGATCTTCGCCATGCCGGGCACGGAGGTGGCGTTTCATCCGTCCGCAAAGAACGACCTGCACGAACTATTCTTCATGTGTGACGACCTCAAGGCCATGATGGAATCGCTGAAAAAGAGGAATGTCGGGTGCGGGCCCATCCACGAAGAGAGATGGGGAAGCGTGACCAAGATGAAGCTGCCGGGCGGCGGCGAAGTCGGCCTCTACCAACCCAAGCATCCGACGGCCTTGAGGTAAAGCCCCGCATCCAACCCCGGCGGGCGTATACTTGGGGGCTTTCTAAATCCATTGAGAAGTCCATAGAGGAGCTCCAATGAAAACAAGGACGATCTTGTTAAGTCTGGCAGCGCTATTTGCTGCCACCGTAGTATGTTTTGCCGCAGACGACGTGAATATGGGCACTTGGAAGCTGAACGAGGCCAAGTCCAAGCTCGCAGCCGGGGCTGCGAAGAATAACACTGTCGTTTACACGGCTGCCGGAGACAGCGTGAAAGTCGCCATCGACGGAGTTGATGGTTCTGGCAAGCCGATGCACACCGAATGGACCGGCAAATTCGACGGCAAAGACTATCCGGTCACGGGTGATGCCACGTCCGACGTGCGGTCCTATAAGAAAGTCAACGCTCACACGCTGGAATTCGCCGCCAAGAAGGGTGGCAAAGTTACCATCAGCGGCCGCATCGCCGTCGCGGCCGACGGGAAGAGCAGGACCGTCACCGCTAGCGGAATGGATGCCATGGGCATGAAACAGTCCAGCACCGCAGTCTACGACAAGCAATAGCTGGGTGATGTGCTAAGTCTCCGCGGGCCACCTGATCCCGTCCAGGCGGAAGCCTGGACGGGGGTTGGTCCACAATCTAGGCTGCCGTCTTACCTTTTACAACCTCGTTACAAATCGAAGTCTCCTACTTGCTACTCTGAGCAGGAGGATCGTAGAGCGTTTTCCGGTTCCACGCGACCAGGATTTGATGAAGACATTACTCGCCCCTCTGCTAGTGATCCTTTGTACCTGCGCCGCTGCCGCAGACGAAGGCCCTCAGCATCCGGATTCGACCCAGAAACTGGGGGTAGTCTCGTTCGCTGCCGAGGATCAGGCCAAGGCGGACAACGTAGCAGATTCGCGGCGTCCGGAACTAGCCCAAGCGAGGGTAATGACAGCGAAGCCGGGAGAACTGCACTTCTCCGGCGAGGTTTCGCACGGGCAGGAATTCCGTAAAGCTATTGGCCGCGATCTCTTTTTTTTGCTGGACCCACTGGACGACGGCTGGACGATCAGCATCTTTCCCGCTACGCAGTGCACAACCGAAGGCCACGACGACTTCGTCGCCGTGGCCACTCCGCCTTTTTTCGGCAGTAATCCCCGGTTCATCGACACCAGCAACGAGGAACAATCCGTGCATGCGTCGCCGCATGAATTTCAGTTTGTGCTCGCCTGCAAGTCTTACCGGCAGGAGTTCGAATTTGTAGGCGCCGCGACTGCCGGGAACGTCTCGCAGAAAGCATCCCCAAAAGCTATTGCGAAGCTCGGCGCGTCCGCGATGGGAAGGGGGAAGCTCACCATTCTGGATTCAAAAGTGGTTAAGTCGGGAAAAGATGAAGCTGGGAATGACTTGCAGCAGGTTGACTGGCTCAAATTTCAAGTGGAAATGGCTTTACCGCCTGCTCAGCAGCGGTAGTGGTCTGAAGGTCTCTCGGCTGAAATGAAGATCTGGTCGGGGCGCGCGGATTTGAACCGCGGACCCCCTGCGCCCAAGGCAGGTGCGCTACCAGGCTGCGCTACGCCCCGACTCCGTGGAGGTTCACTTCGATTATAGCCGAGCGCTTTGCCGGCGCCGCGAGTCTCGCGAGGTATAATTCCCGTTGGTCATGCACAACCCCCGTTATGCCCTGGTGGCTTACGTCAGGGATGCAGTCGGAGAATTCGTTGCCAACCTCCGTCAGGAACTGCACCCGGACTTGCCCCATCTGCCAGCCCATCTCACGCTGCTTCCGCCGCGTCACCTGCGGGGTAGCGAAATCGCCGCGCTGGAGACCCTTGAAGAAGTCTGCGGCCAGGTCGAGCCTTTTGAGGTTGTCCTTGGAGAAGCGGAGACGTTTGTCCCAGTCACGCCCACCGTCTTCATTCGCGTGGAGCAGGGTGCGACGCGCACGCGTGATCTCCATGATCGGCTAAACACCGAAGCCCTCAGCGCCGTCGAAGAATGGCCTTACATGCCGCATCTCACCATTGCCAAGCTGAGTAGCGAAGCCCTGGCGGAGCAGGCGTACTTGACCGCACGCGACCGCTGGGCGGAGTACCGGGGAAGCCGCCGCATTGCTATCCGCGAACTCACGTTTGTGTGCGAACAGGAACAGAATCGCTGGAAGGATCTGGCCGGAGTTCCGCTCGGACGCAGGCTCGTCAAGCGCTAGAGTACCATCGGTCACCCACCCTGCATTGTCCCAATTCCAGCGCCCGGCGCGCCGTTGGTCTCAAAGTACAGTTCCCCTCCGTGCTTTGCCAAGGTGGGAACGCGAGCGTAATAAGGAAGCAGGGCTTTCGCGTGGCGGCAGGCCCCTTTTCCCACGAGTTAGGCCGCCGGAGAAACTATGCAAATCGGGGTCTATGGAGCCGGCTATCTGGGAACAGTGGTTTCCGCGTGTTTGGCCGACTTTGGCACCCCGGTTCTGTGCTGCCATCCAGACAGCTCGCGCATGGTGGAAATGGCCCAGGGCACGGTGCCTTTCCACGAAAAGAACCTGGCCGAAGTGATCAAGCGCAACGTGCGGTGCGGGCGGCTCGCTTATTCCACAGACGTGGAATCCTTCGCTCGGAAAGCCCAGGTGATCTTTCTGGCCGAGGACGCGCCCCACAATCTCAGTGATCTGGCCCTGCGCATTGCCCGCGCGGCTTCCAAGCCTTCGATTCTTTCCATCGTCACGCCGGTTGGAGTGGGCGCGGCTTCCGCCATCGAGCGCCGCATTAAAGAAGCCGGTTGCCGGGCGACCATCGTCTCGCAGCCCATGTTCTTCACCCCGGGTTGCGCGGTGGAGGATTTCAACTGGCCCGACCGCATTATCCTGGGGACTTCGTCGAACGAGGCGGTACTGGTACTCAAGCAAATTTTTCATTCTTTGGTGATGCGCGGGGTTCCGGTGATTGTGACCAATCACGAGACTGCGGAACTGGTGCGGGAAGCGGCGACGGCATTTGTCGCCACCAAGATTTCGTTCATCAACGAAGTTGCCAGCCTGTGCGAACTGGTGAAGGCAGATGCGGTCAGCCTGTCGCTGGCCCTCGGTTTGGACAAGCGGATTGCGCCCCGCTGCCTGCAGCCCGGCGCCGGCATGGGCGGACTGTTCGCGGAATCGGACATGGATTCGCTGGCCGAACTGGCACGGCAAAATGGGGTGTCGCTGAAAGTGCTGAGCGCGGCGCGGGAAGTGAACCACTGCCTCACCGATCAAGTGCTCGACAAGATCGCCCACTGCGTGCAGTCGGTGCAGAACAAAGACGTCGGGATACTTGGTCTGGCCTTTAAGCCTCACACTAATTCCGTGGCCGGATCTTCGTCGATGCGGCTGGTGAAAAGTTTGCTTGCCAAAGGCGCCCGCGTAAGAGCTTACGACCCGGTCGCGATCCCTGACGCCCGTATGGAACTGAACGGCACCGTTCACTATTGCGAATCGCCCTATGCCGCAGCGGAGGGTGTTGACGCGTTGGTTGTGGGAACGGGCTGGCCCGAGTTCCGCGGCCTCGACTTCGGCAGGATCAAACACACGCTGCGGCGTCCCTTGATCGTCGATACCAAGAACCTGCTGGACTCCGTCCGCTTGCGCGCCATGGGCTTCGAATACGTCGGCGTCGGCCGCGGGTAAGCTTCATTCAAGAGATTTTCTTTGCGAACCCCGCGGTTAAGAGCTTTCACCGCGAAGATCGCAAAGTTCCCGCGAAGATCGCGAAGAAACCCAGGTCAAGGATTAGAACAGCTCCCCGCGTCGCCTCCGTCCGGGGTTCTCCACAAAATTGCTATAATCAACATTCCACGCGGTGGGAGTAGCTCAACTGGCAGAGCATCGGACTGTGGCTCCGACGGTTGCGGGTTCGATTCCCGTCTCCCACCCCATTTTCTAAAGCACTTAGCTTGCTTTGAAACCCGCTGAAACCTGCGGAAGGCTGTTGCTCGCCCGCCGCATGTCTGCCTTCAACGCTGTTCCGTAGTGGTTCATCGTTGTGCGGATGTCCGCGTGCCTCATCATTTTCTGCTGCACTCCCGGTGTGTTGCCGTTCGCGTCGAGCCAGGTGCGAAAGGCATTGCGGAATGCATGGGAACTCAAGTGCCCAATCCCCGCTGCTCTTCCGGCCATTGACACTCCGTACCAGATCCAGGAGTAGGACACAGGTTGACGGCCGAGCTTCCACGGTGAGGCAAAGATCCAGTCCTCTGGCCGCGTAAACTCTGACACCTGCTTCCACTGTGTGAGGGCAATAATCACATCGTCAGCCAAAGGCATAGTGCGGGCTGAGTCCTCCGTCTTCACATCGTCCACGTCCTGCTTCACCACTCCACGCTCCAGGGTCACGGTTTTTGCAAACCAATCGATGTCCTTCCATTGCAATCCGCGTGTTTCCGAAATGCGGAGTCCGGATTTGAGTGTGACGATCACCATAGTTTGCAACTCGGGATTCGATTCCAGAGCCGTCAGCAGAGCTTGAAACTGCTCGACTGTTAGATCCTTCATCGGAAGGCGTCTCTTCTCACCCCTCTGTTTCCTGATGGTGACGAGATCCATCGGGTTGCGGCCCAACGGGACGAACTCTTTCTTCATCCCGAACGTCCACAGAATGGCAAGAATGCCTTTGATGTTGCGCTTGGTCTTCGATGCGAGGGGTAGCTCTTTCAACCACACCTCCACCGGATCGGCCTTCAAGTCTGTGAGCTTCAAGGTTCCCCAGCGGGGCAGGATGTAGTTCCTGATCCACGTCTCGTAACCCCTCCGCGTTGACTTCCGCTCCGGCATCGCCTCAACCCGATAACGCTCCACCAAAGCTTCAACGGTTGGAACTTCGACCACGTTTTTGTTGTACAGATCGAGCAGATGGGCATTGGCTTTCTCAGCATCGGCCTTTGTGGGCCAATCCCGAAACGTGCCTACCTGCTTTTCCCTGCGGACACCGTTCTCCAAATATCTCAGTTTCCAGGTGCCGCGTGTATTCGATGGAACAATGTGCGCTTTCATTGAGTCCTCCGGTCCTCAGAGCGCACAGATGACGATGGCACCGAGCTTACTACAGGTTTCGAAAGCAGAGTAGCGTCAAGGTCCTGACGGCGGAATCTCCAAACGCGTCGCTTTGTTCCGGAGAGCGCGTAAGCTCCCAGCTTGCCCTGACGAGCCCACAAGAGAAGGGAGCGCGGCTTCACCTTCAAGTAGGCTGCCGCTTCCGCCGGGGTCATCCAATCGCCATTGTCCACGGTATCCATCGCGCTATCGCTTTTGTGGCGTCACACTCTTCAATTGGCTTGCCTTGCTGGGTCGGAGCGTATTGGGTTCTGTCGGCTGAGACTGCTGGGCGGCTGCCTTGGCCATTGTTTGCATCGCGGTAAGAAAATTGTCGATGATAGTGATCCACTGGTAGGTCTTCTTGCCGCCCTTCTGAGGAACCACCTTTACCTCTCGGCTCTTCACCAAGCGCCGGAGTACGGTGTGGATCGAGGCCAGAGGATTTGAATATTTGGAGAAATCAAATCCTTTAACCTCCATCCGATTCTTAAGGTCACTGGCGCTCACCGGGATATAGGCTTCTTGCAGCGTGACCCGAGCGAGGTCGGTTAGCCCAGTCGTCAGTTCAAGGTTGACGGCGGTTTCATGGGCGACTTTTGCCCCCAGCTCCCGGCACAGGCCTTCCAGGTGATTGATCACGGGCTGCAATTGGGCCATCCTCTGGTCAATCTTCTGCCGTTGCGTGAGCAAACTGACCAGCTCTCGCTTTCTCGCTCGTAGGTCTCGACGGTATGCGGTCAAGGTCATATAATGATGATACACAATATGTACAAATGTGCAAGTATATGAGTATCATGATGCGCATAAGGCCGCGCAAGATGTGCGCCGGGCCACAACGTTCAGAAAGACGAACGTTCGTGCTATGACCAGCCTCAGGCTGGAAAGGAGAGCTTTCGTGGATAAGAAGAGTGCTAAGAAATCGACAGCAGACGATTTAAGGAAAGGGGAACGAACTCGGGAAGAGATTTTGGACCGGGCCCTGCGAACGGTCACACGTGGAGGACTCGGAACGCTCTCCATCGGGAACCTAGCCAAAGAAGTAAAAATGAGCAAGAGCGGCCTGTTTGTGCATTTTGGGTCGAAAGCAAATCTAGAGCAAGCGGTTTTGGACCGGGCCAGTGACCTCTTCTTTAATTACGTCGTTCTTCCGACCGAGGAAGCCGGTCTGGAAGGGATCGAGCAGCTTTGGACGCTTTGCGACTTGTGGCTAGGACTGATCGAAAACCATGTCTTCGCAGGGGACTATTTCTTTACCGGGGCCTTCTGCCAGTGTGCCAGGCAGGACGGTTCCATTCCCGAACGAATCGCCGAGACTGTGTGGCGATGGCACAAGGCTCTGAAACGAGCAGTCGAGAAAGGACAAAGGCAGGGCGAAATTCTTGATACGATCGATTCTAAGCGAACCGCCCTTGAGCTGAATGGCCTCTTGCTGGGGGCCCAGTGGTCTCATCTGATGGAAGGCGAGGATCGGACCCAGGCCCGTTCCGCAATCCTAGCCAAACTCGCCAGTATTGCAACAGACGAGATACCGGCCAGCGCTTTTGCCTCGGTGAAGGACTGGAGGAAATACCTGGAGAGCAGGCGGCCTTGAGCGTGCGGAAATCCCTCCAGCCGGTTTTGACCCAACCTGGCGAGGCAATTAACAAACGGTGCCGACGCTCAACCCGGAACCCGCCGTTGGCGGGAGTGAAAATACTTGAGGCGAGCATGGCCGCGCTCGGTCAATCGGTAGGCCAGGCAACCGCGTCGCCTGTTGGCACGCGTTTCGAGCAAGCCTTGGCGCTTTAACCGCAAAAGGTAGCTATATACAGACCTGCGATCCAGACTTCGTTTTAACGCCGCCCAGATTTGATCGGGAGTAATGAAATTGTTATGTTGCGCGAATATTTCCAAAACCTGCTGTTTGGTCACGAGGAAGCATCTGTCTCTTGAGTTATCATACACTAGCAGAAATTGCCAATAAAATCGCATTGGGAGCTATTTTTTGCTCCGACCGCGATTTTTTCAAAATGGAATGAAAATAGATGAGAAACCAGCGCGAACTTCCGCCAGCCGAAGAGAAAACAATGTTCGTTAATGGCTTTTTTCAAATCAAGAATGATTACTTCGGAAATGTTGGTGTGTCGAAAGGGAACGCTTTCGGCACAAGACCAGTTTTCCCGGAGTTACTTGTTAAAATGGCGATATTTCAGCAATCGACCGTCGCTCCGCTGCACCGACCAGCTGGGGGACTGTCCGAATTGACAGTTCCAAACCAGCTGAAACCGTAGTGCACTCACTGACGGGCTGCAGGCTGCAAATGGCTCAACAGGCGAGCGGCAGCCGTGGATTGCAATCGTTTGTGGACCGTCTCGTCAACAGGCAAGAACAGCAGAACACCGCGGGATGCTACGAGATAGGAGTCGAGGCCTATTTCTACATCCACCCTCTTGTGACGATACACGGCGCGTGGGGACCAACAATCGAAGCTACCAACTTGCCGGGTTTTGGCCCAATAGATAAATTCATCCACTCGTGTGCCTACCCTATTGCGGCCTTAAAGCAGTAGTGCGACCCACCTTCGACGTACTGACTAAGGAACCGAGATGATCGGCCGAACCATCTCGCACTACCGCATCATTGATAAGCTCGGCGGCGGCAGGATGGGTGTGGTGTACAAGGCAGAAGACAGTCGGCTCCATCGATTTGTCGCCCTCAAATTCTTGCCACCCCACTCGGAATAGTGGAGTCCAGGACGGTAGGGATTTTTGTGAGGGAGGGCTTTTCAAATGCCTTGCGCGTGTGATTCCGGCAAGCGAAAGACGTACTACTCAAACATCAGCCTTTACACGGTCCGGGACAATCGGGGATTCCGGCAGGGGCGGGGATGCTACTCAGCCTAACGGAAGTTACTGTGTGTACTGAGTGCGGAAAAGCCGAGTTCTCCGTTCCAGTTTCAGGCATGAAGAAGTTTTTCCAAAATAAAAAGGGCTCTCCAACTGACCCCCGCTTCTTCTCTTTCAGCGCCGGCTCAGCGTCGATCCACGACAGATAAAGCAGGATGCCGTGCCCCAGACGAGTATCATGGCTACCGATGAGGAAAGGGTTCATCCAATCACGCAAACGCGGGAATCCGAACTGGGGAAAGCCGATGCAGCCCGCCCCAATGGTTCCAACCGAGTTTGAAGCCCAGATCGAAAAGCTCGGGTTGACGTATCACACCTGCGCGGGATCAGAGAAGCTCAGGCAGTGGTGTGTGCGCAACAAGGACCGTTGCTATATCCCCGAGTGGTTGCTAAAACTGTGGAGCATCCCAGTGGACCCGAACGTTACGTGAGACTCTGGAACTATTCTCTCGACTAACCTTGATGCCTGTATCTCATTCATTTGCAACAACGGCTCTGGGCCTAATTTTGTTGTTGACACACTCAGGGGCGGAGATCAAAATTGCTGTGCCTGACCGGCTAGCGTTTGCCGCAGTTCCGCAGTGCTGGTCGATCTTCCAATTGCTCGACTCATAAGCGATGTTCTTACCTTGGCCCTGTATTTTGTGGGCCCGCCCCTGGGGAGTAGAGACACATGAAGACTCGATTACTCATTTGCGTATCCGTGATTGTAGTAGTTCTGGCGATGGCGGACTTGCTTGTCGGTCAAGCGCAGAAGGCCAGCCGAACTGAGCCGCAGAAAGTAGCTAATCAATCGGCACAAGCTGGGCCGGAATTGCAGACGCAGCTTCCCATCCTGGATGCAGGGGCGCGGTTGAATCCGCTGAAGATTGCGCTGCTGCATTGGTTTTTGGCGGACGCCTCGACGCTCGTTAAGGTCGGGAAGCAACCCTATGGCATATGCTTCGACGGTGAAAACATGTGGACAGCAAACTCCGGAGACGGGACGGTTTCGAAAGTCCGAGCTAGCGATGGTGCGCCTCTTGGGACCTTCTCACTAGGAAATGGGGTTGAGCCATTTGGCGTCACTTTCGATGGGGCCGATATATGGGTCTCCGACACGCACTCTAACGTCGTCTACAAGCTCCGTGCCAGTGATGGCAAGAATTTGGGGACGTTTACGGTTGGGAAATCGCCAAACTGGATGGCATTTGATGGCCAAAACATCTGGGTAACTAACGGGGTCGACAATACAGTAACCAAGCTGAGGGCTAGTGACGGCGGGACGTTAGGGACCTTTCAGACAGGCGTTGGCCCGATTGGGGCGGCATTCGATGGAAGTGCCGTATGGGTGACAAATTATGGCGACAGCACCGTAACGAAGCTGAGGGCCTCGGATGGAACGACCCTAGGAACGTTTCCAGTGGGAGGGGCCCCGTTAGGGATCGCATTCGATGGCGCAAATATCTGGATTGCAAATAGGGACGGCGGCACTATATCCGAGCTGAGGGCGAGTGATGGCAGGACGCTCGGCACGTTTCAGGCACCCGATGGTCCATATGGGGTCGCCTTCGATGGGAACTATATCTGGGTATCGGGCGATCTCTATTCGCGTGTTCTGCGAGCAAGTGACGGCTCCCAAGTAGCCGTGCGCCAACTTCAGGCATCGGGTGTCGCATTTGATGGAGCGTACGTTTGGATGTCCCAAACTAACTCTAACGCTGTGCTTAAATTTTGATTGAGGAGAAAAGCATGAAAACGCGGTGCGCGACTTGGCTTACAAGTTTGATGTTCTTGTCGTCGCTGTTGGGGTTGTTTCCAAAGTATCTGGCTGCCCAAACCACGAATGTAACGACTGGGCACCAAGACATTCCAGCGATCTGCACCGACTGTGTCTACCGGACGGGGCAGAATCTACAGGAGAGCACAATTACATATCATAGCCTCTCGAAGAGCACCCTCGGCCAGTTCTGCAATTACACAAGTCTGGATGGACAGGTTTACGCGCAACCCCTAGTCGTCACAAACGTTAACTGGAACCAAGGCGGAACAAACAAGACTGTAGTCTATGTCGTCACGATGAACAGCAGCGTTTACGCCTTCGATGGTACGCCGTCAGCACCTTCGACATATCCCGCCCCTTCCTGCACCAAGCTGGCGGGACCGGTGTCATTACTGCATTCAGGTGAGATTGCACCGACCTGTAACAAGATAGGTGCTGGCGGTTGTATGACTATCGCGCCCAACGTTGGTATCCTTGGCGCGCCCGTGATCAGTACCCAAACGGAACAAGATAATTCGACTGGAGGAACTTTATACGCGGTAGCGGAAGCACAGTCCGGTACGAGCTATTACCACCGGCTCTGGGCGTTGGACATAACCACACTTTCACTTTCGACCGCGACGCAGGAGACCATCAGCCCCACAAACACCTCTGGCGGTAATTGTTCTGGTAAAAATAATGATACAACATTCTCGCTGAAGCACATCCAGCGCCCAGCACTGCTTTTTGGAACTGACACCAACGCCAATAATGCTACCTATCTATACATAGCGTTCTCAATGATGGATGGGGACCAGCTTCCGTACCCGTACGGCGTGGTCTTTGCGTACAACACTGCATCGCTTGGCACTGCTCCCCTGTGCCTCCTGTTAGCTCAGGACACAAACAACGCGACCGATGGTGCGGGCGTTTGGGGCGGCGGAGGAGGCCCGGTCTACGCGCAAGACACTGACACACAGAACAGCTGGCGCGTGTTCTTCAACACCGGCAATGGAGGTTACGATCACGTCAATAACTGGGGAGACAGCTTCCTGAAAGTCTCGGCTGCAAGTGCAGGCTCAAGCCCGCTTTCTGTCGTTGACTGGTACACGCCGGGCGATCAGTATTGGCGCTCGAACACAGGCACGAACTGCAGTAACGGCGATATTGATTTCGGCTCGGGCAGTCCTATGCTTATCCCTGATGGAGAGAACACCGATCACCAGCATCTGGCGGTCAGTGGGGACAAAGAAGGAGGCCTCTGGTTTATGAACTGGCCTAGCCCTGGGGGGTACCACGGCACAGGCGATTGTATGAGCGGGATTGGCAGCGACGGAAACGTGCAAATCTTCAAGATCAGCAGCAATTTTCGTAACGGACCCCTCATCCACCACACGCCCGCTTTCTGGGAAAGTTGCTGCTCATCACCAAACGCGGACTATTTGTTCGTAGGCACATCGTCGCAGGCGGCAGGTACAGGAAGTCTATTGCGATACCAGATTTGCGGCAGTGGCTCGCCAATTAGCGCAACTGCACCATGCACTCAGACAGGAGTCTCCGCCCAGGACTCGTCTGGACACGTAATAGAATTTCAATGGGGTGCGACGCCATCGATTTCGGCAGCCAGCACAACGGACACCGACGCGATCGTTTGGGCGATCTGGACCGACAACTATGTTTTGCCGAGCACCTCGCAGTTCACGTGGCATACGGGTGGCTCTCCTGCGACTGAGACCTTTCCCGCGGCAAAGCCCGGCATACTCTACGCCTTTGACGCCGCCGGGAGCACCACGGGTATGCCGCAGCTTTATAGCAGCGAAGATTGTGTAATAGGCGGAAGCTACGTGGACAGGATAAATCCAGCGACGAAGAATTCGATTCCTACTGTTGCGAACAGTTATGTATACGTTGGAACGATGGGACCATTTCTGGATCCCACATCTTCGTCTTGCAACAGTAATGCCAGCAGTGCTTGTTGGAATGTTGGGAGTTTTTACATCTTCGGGCACTTCGACCAGACCCATCAAAGGACGACTTGCAGCTGACTGAAATGTTTAGGTTAGTTAAAACAGCTTTGAGGAGAAACTATGGAATGGACCACACCACAATTTGAAGAAATCAAGCTGAACTGCGAAATCAATTCATACGCAAGCGCAGTGATGTAACGGCTTGAGCAACTTTGAGGGGACTCCTTTGCACCGGCCAGATGCGGGGAGTCCCCGTTTTTCTAAGAGTGAACATCTACCACCACGGTGTTGCCGGTCACACCTAAAAGGCTTAGCGCAGCTCGGGCACGTAAACAGCTATGAGCGTGACTAGCACCAGAACCACGATGCCGAGAGCGCCAAGAAGCCAAAATCTTTTTAGGCACGGCTCAGCTCTGAGTCTTCGTGTCATGCTGAATATCCATCAGCATTCTACTCTTGGCGCGAATCCACCCACGTCACTATAGTAACGCTGCCCGTAAATCGGCCACGAGCGCGAGGTCCAAATCCATCTCCGTGTCTGTCTCTCGCCTGCCAGTTGCATTTGTTCGGTGCGGGCATCTACGCGTTCTCCCAAGATTTCAACTGTTCTTTCCTTCGCTTGTGGTGGATTCCATCGCTGTCGCAGGGTGCTTAGACTCGGAATCGCATGCGAACGGACGTGCTTCCCTTGTGTGACAAGCACCACCGGACAATGGAAGCGTCTGTGGCACCATTCAACGCTGATTACTCAATTGAGTGTTTCCGATGCACCGAGAAGTTCTGTGGTCGCTGCTTTAGCGAACGCTTGGGATACGATCGCATGGTTTCCATCTGTATTACTTCCGGTTGGCCGACCATTCGGAACTAATCTGCTAGCGGCAGAGGGCGCTCGTCGAAAACTGAACCTGCTCTCTTTGGAGTAGAATCCGACAGGCGGTAGTGCCGCGTGGACGACGGCACCGGGTTCACGAGGTACGGGCACGCCGGTAAGTGTGGTGGTGACCTACGTGAGTTACCCCGTGCAGACGAATTTTGGTTGTTCTGGTATCACTGACTACGGACATTCCTCGCCGATCAACAACTACCTGGTGGACAAAATCACCTACCCAGATGGCTCCTTTTACCAGTTCACCTACGAACCAACCCCAGGACACAGCGCCAACGTCACCGGCAGAATCGCTTCCGTCACATTTTCCACCGGTGGCACGATCTCCTACGCATATACGGGAAGCCACGACGGCATCAATTGCACGGATGGCACGACGATGGGTTTCAATCGGGAAACGCCCGACAGCTCTACGGCGTGGGAATACGGTCCCTCGGGTACAAACCCGAGTTGGACGACTACGGTCACAGACCCGGTCGGCACTCGGAGACGGTTGTCAGCCCCTTCTGCAATACCTCCACGGCGGCACCGGGCAAAACGGCGCCGCTCGTATCCGTGACCAAGCCGTTGATTTGCCGGGAGCCTGCTGTGCGCACACGGGAGTAGGTCCCGGCACAGCGGTCATTGCCGCCAGGAGAACTATTGAGTATAGGACTGTCCGCATGGCTCAAAACCTCGCTGTATCGATTTGTGGTGCAATGACGATCGCGAGGCGAATTGGAGGGCAGGAGACTCTATAGTCCGACCATGTTTCAAATGTGTGACCGCGGTGTTAATTTTCGGTGAGTGCGACTGCGACTCTTCAGCCTCGGTTCAGGTTCGGTATGCAAGAGTCGTCATGGTTGCGCTGCGCCTTGGAGGGAGTTCGCAACTGCTGTGACGAGTCCATAATGCATGCTGTGAACGTGTGCTCAGAGGATGCATAACAATGAGTGTTTCTCGCACGTACATACCGATTTTCTTTTCGATCGCCTTGCTGGCCACGAACTCTGCTGGACAAGAGAAGAACATTAAACGTTCTGATCTGCCTCCCGCCGTTGAGAAAACGGTGGCCCTTAAGAGCAAAGACGCGACCATTCGCGGTTTTTCCGAAGAAACCGAGAAAGGCCAGACATATTACGAAGCTGAAATGGTGGTCGCTCACCACAATAGAGATCTCCTGATAGACCAGGCTGGCGCCATCGTCGAGGTCGAAGAACAAGTCGCGATCGATTCTCTCCCGGCGGCGGTGAGAGCAGGTCTGCAGGCTAGAGCGGGAAAAGGCAAAATCGTGAAGGTCGAGTCCATCACGAAGCACGACCAACTGGTGGCCTATGAAGCCAAAGTTATGACTGACGGGAAGAAATCTGAGGTCCAGATGGGACCGGACGGAAAACCTCTCGACCACGAGGAGTAAAGCGAATGCCAGTCCACCTGCGGACTTCTGGAGTGTCGGAGATTTGGTAGAGGAGCGTCGTGAACGACATCAAGGAACTGCGAGATGGAATCCGTCGGATTCATGGCGTCGAGTCAACACATTTGGAGAGTGCCAGTTAATGATATAACCATGCCCAACTTGGGGCCGAAGGGGATCCCAGCAGTGGCAAGCGAGGAAGAACGCATCCGGGAGCTGGTTGAGTTGATTGCTGCTGCTAATGGCACTCCCGAGATGATTGCCCTCGCCAGCGAACTACATGATCTGCT
>Ga0207055_1129_pt2 | contig 15167 bp, 9 predicted proteins | sample Alteio_BWMinCont_57_FD_153293 | JGI IMG/M metagenome (GOLD analysis project Ga0207055, IMG submission 153293) | Enriched cells from forest soil in Barre Woods Harvard Forest LTER site, Petersham, Massachusetts, United States -... | ecosystem: Environmental > Terrestrial > Soil > Temperate forest >...
CACCGGTTGAATTTTTTGATCGTCAGAAACTTCGGGCTTGGCATTGGCTGCGCCTACCAGTCGCGGAATGCTAGGCCCGTAAATGTCGGCGTCAAGCAATCCGACTTTCAAACCACTTTTGTTAAGAGCCATTGCGAGATTGACGGCGACCGTGCTCTTACCGACGCCGCCTTTACCTGAACCAACGGCGATAACGTGTTTAACTCCGGGAATAGGGGCTTGCTGTAGAAAAGGATTCATAGGCCATGGTCTTAGTCTCAAGCCGGCCAATAGTCACGGGTCTGGCTCGATTTCTTTTTTATGCCGCCATGATATCCTAGGGAGGAGAATAGAGAGGCTGTTTTGATCCCCAATGAGGCCAGGGACATTCTATTGTATTACGGCGGTGTGGTAGCCGCTGGCCTGCTTATTTTTCTGCTCGCCATGAGTAAGAAGCGCAAGGGAATGCGGCTGAGGCTCAAGGGCACTTCCCCTAAGCGAGGCCCCGACAATTTGGTGCATCTCGACGGTCGCAAGCCTCCCGATAAATATTCGCACATACAACCCGCGGGTGAACGGCCTCTCAACGTGGTCTTCAACTACAATGGTCACTCATGGGATGCCTACGAAGTCTTAGGTTTGCCTGCCGGATCTTCGCTCGAGAGTGTCGAGCGCGCCTATCGCGAGGCGCTTAAGTCGGTCGACCCCGGTTCCAGCGGCTTTATCGAAGCGGCATTTCACGCCATTCGGTCCGAGTGGAAGTCTTATCGGGTGGCGGGCAGCAATTAACATTTCGTATCTCCATTAGTTACGGTCCGTGTCACGGGCCGGTTTTAGGTCTCGAAATTGACAGTTTTCCCGCTAAGTTGTACCCCTCTATGAACGCTCAAATCGGAGTACTTCATGCAGGCCAACCATCTCACCGACCTAGCCACCTTAGTCTCATTGTGCAAACGTCGCGGCTTTATCTTTCAAAGTAGCGAAATCTATGGTGGTTTGAACTCCTGCTGGGATTACGGACCGCTCGGCGCCAATTTCAAACTCAAGGTTAAATTGTCGTGGTGGAAAGCCATGACCCGCCGCCAAGATATCGTCGGTCTCGACGCTTCGATTTTGATGGCGCCGATGGTGTGGAAAGCTTCGGGCCACGTGGACGGCTTTTCTGACCCGCTGGTGGACTGTAAAAAGTGTCGCAATCGCTTTCGCCAAGACACCGCGATGGTGGACGGCAAAGTCATATGTCCAAGTTGTGGAAGCACGGACGTAACTGAACCGCGCAATTTCAATTTGATGTTTCAAACGCACATGGGCCCCGTGGCTGACGAAGGCGCGATTGTTTACTTGCGGCCTGAAACCGCGCAGGGAATCTTCGTGAACTTTGACAATGTGGCCGTGAGTATGCGCAAAAAGATTCCCTTTGGAATCGCCCAAATCGGTAAGTCGTTCCGCAACGAGATCACTCCCGGTAACTTTACCTTTCGCACCCGTGAGTTCGAGCAGATGGAAATGCAATATTTCGTCAAGCCCGGCAGCGATATGGAGTGGTTCGAAACTTGGAAGAAAGTGCGTTGGGATTATTATCAAACTTGCGGTATCCGCATGGACAAGTTGCGTTTTAAGGAGCATGGCCCAACGGAGCTTGCCCACTATGCGAAGGCGGCGTTTGACGTGCAGTATGAATTCCCCTTTGGCTGGAATGAGCTTGAGGGTATTCACAATCGCAGTGACTTCGACTTAAGCCAGCATCAAAAGTTCTCGGGCAAAAAGCTCGAGTACTTCGACGAGGCCAATAAAGAAAAATACATTCCCTATGTGATCGAAACTGCGGTGGGTTGCGATCGTTTGGCCCTGGCGATCCTCTGCGATGCCTATCGCGAAGAAAAAGTGGCCGGCGATGGTGAAGGTGACACGCGCGTCGTGATGGGCTTTAAGCCGCAATTCGCGCCGATCCAGGCGGCCGTGCTACCGCTGTCTAAAAAACCGCCCCTACAAGAGCTGGCGATGAAAATTCGTGATGCGTTGGCCGCTGCGGATTTCGATGCCGATTACGACGAATCGGCCAGCATTGGTAAGCGCTACCGCCGTCAAGATGAAATTGGAACTCCGCTGTGCGTGACCGTGGATTTTGAAAGTTTAGAGGATCAAAAGGTGACCGTGCGCCATCGCGACAAGATGACTCAGGATCGCGTGAGCATCGATCAGATCACCTCGTTCATTAAAGATAAACTGGCTAACTACTGAGGCTTTGCCATGAAAGAGATTGAAACCGTGTCGAATCGCACTGGATCTAAGCTTCCTGAAAAATTTGTTTATTTCTTTTCGGCCGACCACACCGAGGGCAACGCCTCGATGAAGAATACGCTGGGCGGGAAGGGTGCCAACCTCGCCGAGATGACGGGGATGGGGCTGCCGGTTCCTCCGGGCTTCACGATCTCAACCGAGATGTGCCAGGCGTTCTATGATAACGGCGAAAAATTGCCCGATGCTTTGAAAAGCAAAGTGCTCGAAGCTTTGGGCAAAGTCGAAAAGTTACTCGGTAAAAAATTTGGCGATACTGCTAATCCTTTGCTAGTTAGCGTGCGTTCGGGCGCGCGGGCCAGCATGCCAGGCATGATGGACACGATTTTGAATCTGGGCCTCAATGATCAAACGGTCGATGGCTTGGCCAAGCAGTCCAATAATCCGCGTTTTGCGTGGGATTCTTATCGTCGCTTCCTCACCATGTACTCAAACGTGGTGATGGACATGAATACGTCGCTGCTCGAAGTGGTGATGGAAGATTTGAAAGAGTCGAAGCATTACAAACTCGACACGGAAATGACCACCGAAGACTTGAAATTCTTGGTTGCGAATTACAAAAAACAAATTCTCGCCAACACCGGCAAGAATTTTCCGACCGATCCGCTTGAGCAATTGTGGGGCGCGATTTCGGCGGTGTTCAAGAGCTGGAATTCGCCGCGCGCGATCACCTATCGCGGCATGCATGGCTATCCCAGCCATTGGGGCACGGCGGTTAACGTGCAATCGATGGTTTTTGGCAATATGGGCGATGATTGCGCCACCGGCGTTGCGTTCACGCGCAATCCTTCGACCGGCGAGCGTGTGTTCTTCGGCGAATTTTTGATCAACGCCCAAGGTGAAGACGTGGTGGCGGGAATCCGTACGCCTAATCCTTTGAGCAAACACTCAGCCACTGGCTCGGGCACCAAGTCGCTTGAGGAGTTGATGCCGAAGGCTTACGGCGAGCTGGTTGAAGTTTATAAGAAGCTCGAGAAACACTATCGCGACATGCAAGACATCGAGTTCACCATCGAGCGCAATAAGCTTTGGATGTTGCAGACTCGTAACGGCAAACGCACCGCCAAAGCCGCGCTTCGCATTGCCTGCGAAATGATCGATGAAAAGTTAATCAGCGAAGACGAAGCTTTGTTACGGATTGCGCCGTCGAGCCTAGATCAGTTGTTGCATCCGACTCTTGATACCAAGGCTGAAAAAACTCAGCTTGCGAAAGGCCTGCCCGCGAGTCCCGGCGGCGCCACCGGTCAAATCGTTTTTTCCAGTGAAGACGCTGTGGCTTGGGCCGAAAAAGGCCTTAAGACTATTCTGGTGCGCATCGAAACTTCGCCTGAGGACATCGAAGGTATGGTGAAGGCGCAAGGCGTGCTGACCACTCGTGGGGGGATGACCTGTATAGCCGGAGAGACAAAAATTCTAACAGATCGGGGATTTTTGACGGCCGAGAGTGCCTTTGAGACTCTCGAGGCCGGGGGGAGTTTGCGCATTTTATCGGTGGACAGCGCGACATTGCAGCCGGTTTGGCGAGAAATTATAGCTGCAGGCCGTAAGCCCTCGGAGGTAATTACCGTCGCCGTATCACAGACTGGCAATGGCGAAAACAATCATCTGCGTTTGACCCCCGATCATAAAATGTACACTTTTGAAAAAAGAAAATTGCGTAAGAAACCTTTGGAAGAAATCTTGAGCCACGATGACTTTATTCACGTTGTTTCAAATATTCCAGCTCTGTCAGAAACCAAAGTGAATCCTGCCCTGGCCTATGTAGCAGGAGCTATCTTTTCCGACGGATATATTTCCTTAAAACCAACTAAGGGTTCCGTCACTTTTATCCAAAAGCCGACGCCAGAGAAGGCTGATTTTATTGCGGCGGTTGAAAGATCCTTTCAGGAAGCTTTTGGCGTAAGTTTTACTTATGTTCGAGAGAGAACTAGTAGCTCCGAACTCAGGGGGCGATTAATCGTCGGCTCGGTGGAAGATCGGATTTGCTATAAAAGAGACCCCGCGGCGCGGCTTATGGAGATTTACCAAAGTGTCGATGCATGGGTGCTCTCCTTGGATCGAGTGGCTTTATTGCATTTCTTGGCAGGCTATGTGGATGGAGACGGGACGTATTCTGAAGGATCCAGTGCCGTCAGGTTGCAGATCTCCATTTCTCAGAAAGAAGAGAAGCTGATTCAGGCCTTGATGCTCGCTTGTTTGCGGCTCGGCATAGTTCCACAACTGGTATCGAATCGCGAGAATTTTACGATTCAAATTGCTGAAGAGATCGACTCTATTTTGGCATTTTCGCAAAGAATTGAAGCCGAAGTTCGACCGCGCATGATGGAATCTCGATGCCTCGCTCTTAAGGGCTTGTTCGACGATATCATCGACAACGTAAATTTCATGGGAAGAGTGCGGGAAGGTCTAAAGCGTAATCTTATGTTTGGCGCTGAGAAAGTTCGTAGGGATATCCTTCCCCTATGCACAGCCGAGGCCTATTCGGAACTTCAAATGATCCTGAATTCATCGCTGCGATCTTATAGAATTCGGGAGGTGCAGAATAAGGAAGCGGCCCTGGTTTATAATTTTGAGGTTGATGCCACCGATGATCTGGATAAAAACTTTGTTGTATTCTCTTCTCGCCTCACTCCTATACTCGTGAGCAACTCCCATGCGGCCGTCGTCGCGCGCGGAATGGGCAAGTGCTGCGTTGCCGGTTGCGGCGATATGGACGTGGACTATCGCAAAAAGGAGTTACGCGTAAAAGGCTACGTTCTTAAAGAAGGCGACAAAATCACTCTCGACGGCGGAACCGGTGAAGTCTTCCTCGGAGAAGTAAAGACTGTCGAGCCCTCGCTCGACGATTACTTCCAACGCATTATGAAATTGGCCGATACGAAGCGCAAACTCGGCGTGCGCACCAACGCCGACACGCCTCACGACGCCCAAGTCGCGCGTAAGTTTGGCGCTGAAGGCATTGGCCTTTGCCGTACCGAACATATGTTCTTTGGCGCCGACCGCATAGACGTCATGAGGCAGATGATTATCGCCGAAACGCGCGAAGAGCGGATTGAGGCGCTGGATCGTTTGCTCCCCATGCAACGCACGGACTTTATCGGTCTCTTTGATGCGATGAAGGGGTTGCCGGTGACCATTCGTTTGCTCGATCCGCCACTGCATGAATTCTTACCTCATAGCGATGAAGAGGCCGTGGAGTTGGCCGCGCGAATGGGCATTAATATTGATAAGTTGCGCTTAAAGGTTCGCAACCTGCATGAATTCAATCCGATGCTTGGCCATCGCGGTTGCCGGCTCGCGATCACCTATCCAGAAATTTATCAAATGCAAGCCCGCGCGATTGCCGAAGCGGCTTGCGAAGTGATTGGCCGCGGCCATAAACTTACGCCCGAAATCATGGTGCCTTTGGTGAATACAGATCTTGAGCTCAAGCGTCTCGCCGCTCAGATTGAAGAAGAAGTGCTCAAAGTGCAGGCAAAGGCCGGTGTGAAATTTGATTTCATGGTCGGCACCATGATCGAGCTTCCCCGGGCGGCCCTGACGGCTGACAAAATTGCCGAACATGCTAAGTTTTTTAGCTTTGGAACCAATGATCTCACTCAAACCACCCTGGGCATCTCGCGCGACGATGCCGGCCGCTTTTTAGCGACTTATGTTAGCGAGGGACTTTTCGATGCCGATCCATTTGCCTCGATTGACCAAAAAGGTGTTGGCAAATTGGTCGAAATGGCGGTTGAATTAGGACTAAAGACGCGTCCAGACATTAAGTTGGGCGTGTGTGGGGAACATGGGGGAGACCCGGCGAGTATCCAATTCTTTCACCGGGTTGGGCTAAATTACGTCAGTTGCTCTCCTTATCGCGTTCCGATCGCACGTTTGGCTGCGGCTCAGGCTGCTATTTCGCGCTAGGGAAAAGATGAGAATTAAAAAGTTAGAACTTATTGGGTTCAAGTCGTTCAAAGACCGCACCGTTATTCATTTTGACAAGGGCATTACCGGAGTGGTGGGCCCTAATGGCTGCGGCAAGTCGAATATCGTCGACGCCCTGGTTTGGGTGATGGGCGAGATGTCGGCCAAGCATCTGCGCGGCTCGAGTATGTCGGATGTGATATTTGCGGGTGCTGAAGGCTTTGCGCCCATGGGCATGGCCGAGGTGTCGCTGACTTTAGAGAACGACGGCGGCCCATTTCCTGTCAAATATATGAAGTTTTCTGAGGTCATGGTCACGCGCCGTCTGCATCGCGACGGCGAATCTGAGTACCTGATCAATAAAGAGCCCGCGCGTTTGCGCGATATCCAAGAAATTTTCATGGACACTGGTGCTGGCTCAAAAGGTTTTTCGATCATCGAGCAAGGTGCCATCGGAAAAATTATCACCGCTAAGCCTGAAGATCGCCGCACGTTGATCGAAGAAGCCGCGGGAATCACTAAATTCAAAGTGCGTAAGCGCGAGTCGCAACGCAAACTGATTTCGACTGAACAGAATTTGCTGCGCTTGCAGGATATCTTGGGCGAGCAAAAGCGCCAGCTCGACAGCCTTGAGCGCCAAGCGCAACGCGCCGATCGCTATCGCACCCTGAAGCGTGAGTTGCAGGAAAAAGAAATCTTAGTTTCATCAAAGAGCTACTTGGCCTTGCACGCCGAGAGCGAGCATTTGAAAACTGAAGTTGAAAGCGCGCGGGAACAAGAAGCGGGCTGGGGCGCAAAACTTTCTGGCCTCGAAGCTGACCTCAGCGAATTGCGTTTGCGTTCGGTCGAACAGGAAAAGGCCGTTGAGAATCTACAGCGCGAACATCAAGCCGCTCAAACTGAAACTCAGAATTTAGAATTTACCATTCGCGAATTGAATTTCGAAATCGAAACCGCTCGTCGTAACAAAGAGATGACTGGCTCGATTCTGCAGCAGTCGCAGGCGCGCAAAATCGCTCTCGAGATGGAGCTAAAGCAGCTCGAAGAGAACTTGGCGACAGCGAAGGTTCGTGCTCAAGATATCAGCGCGCAATATCAAACCAAAGCGGCTGAGCTTTCGACAATTCAAGCCCGCATTAGCGAATTGGATTTGCAATTGACTACCCAGCGCCGCGAAATGCTGACGGTGTCGCAATCCGAAACCCACTTGGATTTTCGCGTTCAGGCTTTGAGCGAGAAGATTTCTGAGCAAAACGAACATTTGCAACAATTGCGCCAGATCGAAGTCGAACTGCAGACTCAAAACGGCGAATTCGAAAAGCGGCGCAACGTCACCTTCGGTAAACTCGAAGGCGAGCGCCAAATGCAACTCGACATCATGAAAGATGTCGAGAATTTCCAAGAAAATCATCAGATCCTGATTCGCCAAGTCTCTGAAAAAGAAGACGAGCTCACTAAATTCAAAGACAGTTTGAATGAAGTGGCCAGCCGTCTCTACGGTTTGGAGAATTTGCAAGCCGGCTTCGAGGGCTTTGAAGAAGGCGTTAAGCAAGTGATGCTCTGGCAGCGAGCGAAGAGTGAAGTGCATGCCGATGGCAGCGTTTCGATGTCGCTTAAGCCGGTCGCTGAGATGGTCGAGGTTCCCGAACGTTATGAAATGGCGATGGAAGCCGCTCTTGGTAATCGTTTGCAACTGCTGGTTTCGTCGACCGGGGAAAATGCTTTGAATGCGATTGATTACTTGAAGACCAGCACCAAAGGTCGCTCGAGCTTCTTGGCTAGCGACTGGCAAAAGTCGGGCAGACAGGTAGACGTCTTCGCGCTCAAAACTCAGCCGGGTGTTGAAGCGGTTTTGAGTGATGTGGTGCACATTCCCGAGGAGCAAAAGGGACTGGTAGCTCCGTTCTTCGATAGCGTGGTCGTCGTTGACTCGATTCGCACCGCTTTGAGCTTGCGCCCCGATTATCCCGAGCGCACGTTCGTGACTTTGGATGGCGATTGCTTGAGCGCCGATGGCGTTTTGACCGGTGGGACGGCGGGCAGTGGAGATTCCGGATTGCTCAAGCGCCGCCGCGAAATCAAAGAGCTATCGCAGCAGCGTGAGGAATGGGCGGGAAAAACCGCGCTTGCAAAATTGTCGCTCGAAAAGCTCGAATCGCGCATGAAGCAAGTGGGCGAGGAACTGGAAAATTCCCGTAAGCGCCACTCTGAAAAAGAAATTCTGGTCGCTGAGCTTCGCAAAGACTTAGAGCGCGCCGAAAACGAATTGCAGAATTCAAAAGTCGCCGTTTCGCGCCAACAAAACGAAGTGAGCCGCGAACAAGCCACGTTCACCAAACTTGAAGAAGAGATGGGCGATATCAGCGAGCGCTTAACCGAAATTCGCGAACGTCGCATCGGACTTGAGACTTCGGTGGCGGCTCTTGATCAAGAGTATCAGGCGTCGCGCACAGGTATCGACGATTTGCAAAAACACGTAACCACCTTACAGATTGACAGCTCGACCTCACATAAAGATGTCGAGAGCATGCAGGCGCGCTTTGATCTTTTGAGCCGTTCACTCGGCGAGATCAACGAACAGGTCACGCAAATGACTTCTGAAAGCGATCGCAGTCACGAGACTTTGACGGTTAATCAAGTCTTAGTTGAGCAGCGCAAACTCGAACTCGAACAAGCGATTAGTAAGACCCAAAGTCTACAACAAAACTTGGCTCTAGCGCGCGATCAATTCGAGCAATTGCACACCCAAGTGCGTGCGCAAGAAACGGCTTTGAGTGAGATTCACCACGGTCACCATCAGCTGCAAACTCGCATGAACGAGGCTAGCCTGCGCCTAGAGCAAGTGCGCATGAAAGAGCAGTACTTGGTCGATCAGATCAACGAGCGCTACATGATCTCGCTACCTGAACGCGCCAGCGAGTTCGGCAGTGGTGAAATCGACGTGGTGGCGATGGAATCGGAAGTGAACGAGCTTAAGACCAAGCTCGGCAAAATCGGCGAAGTGAATCTATCTTCGATCGAAGAGTACGAAGATTTGAACGCGCGACACACCTTCCTTGACCAACAATACAAAGATTTGATTGAAGCGAAAGAGCAACTTAAAAAGGTTATCGACCGCATCAATCGCATCTGTTCGCGCCGTTTCAAAGAGACCTTCGAGCAAGTTAACGAACGCTTCACGAAAGTTTTCCCCGTGTTATTCGGCGGCGGCGAAGCGCGCTTGATCTTGATCGAAGACCCCGAAAATGGCGAGATGGGTATCGATATCGTTTCGAAGCCTCCGGGCAAGAAGTTGCAAAACGTGAGCTTGCTCTCGGGCGGAGAAAAAGCGCTCACCGCGGTGTCGCTGATCTTCTCGATCTTCCTGGTCAAACCGTCGCCCTTTTGCTTGTTGGATGAGGTGGATGCTCCGTTGGATGACGCCAACGTCTTTCGCTTCAACGACCTGGTTAAAGAAATGGCGAAGCGTTCGCAAATCATCATCGTCACTCACAATAAACACACCATGCGCGTGAACGACGTGCTTTACGGCGTGACCATGGAAGAAAAGGGCGTTTCGAAAATGGTGTCAGTGAATCTCGAGCAGGCTGAAAAAGTCGCCACGGCGTAATGAATTACTTTGCACAAGATTATTTCGAGGCCAGAAGTCGTTTTCTGGCCTCAGCGTCCCGCGCCGGGGCCAAGCTTCACCGTTTACCGATCCGCGCGCGCGGCCCCGCTGGTGACGAGCTTTCTGTCGATATCGCCACCCTTGGTGATTTGTCGTCGGGAAGAGTTTTGCTGCACACTTCAGGCATTCATGGGGTTGAAGGCTTCGCGGGTTCGGCTTTGCAGATTGCTGCCTTGGAGCGGGGCGGGTTCAAAGTGCCGGCGGTTTTTGTACATATTTTGAATCCCTATGGCATGGCTTGGCTTCGCCGGGTCAATGAAAACAATGTCGACCTCAATCGCAATTTTGCGCAAGAATACCGCGCGCTCGATGACTCCTATGCGCGAATCGATGCCTCACTGAACAATGAATTGCCAACACCTGTGTATTTTTCGCGTCTGGCGGCACAGATTTTGGTGCGCGGATATAGACCTCTAAAAAATGCCATCATGCAGGGGCAATACGAATTCCCCAAAGGCCTGTCTTATGGCGGTCAAAAACTGGAAGAGTCCACTCGTCTTTATAAAAATTGGTTAAAGCAGAATGTAAAGAACGCAAAAACGGTCTTCGCAATCGATGTTCATACCGGTCTTGGTCCCTTCGCAGAAGAAGTTTTGTTTTGCTACACCAATGAGTCGAATTTTAAATTTGGCCGCAAAGTCACTCAGCCTAAGGCGCCGATTGGCTATAATGTCGCAGGAGGACTGCACGCACTGACGGCCGAGCTCTTTGCTGACACAAAACACGTTCATTTCACTCAGGAGTTCGGAACCGAGGGGAACTTAAAATTGCTCAATTGCTTGCGCTTGGAGAATCAGGCCTTTCAGCGCGAGGCCAAGACCAGTGCCGCGAATTTGCGCTTGATGCGCGCTATGAATCCCGAAAGTGAGGTTTGGCAGCAAAAGGTGATCGATCAAGGCTTAGCGACTCTTAATAGCTCGATGAAGTGGTTGGCCGAAAGCGACTAGGCCGAAGGCGACTAGACGATAAATTCGCCGATTTTAGCCCACATCTTCTGCCAATTCTCGGAACCAACGAATTTTTCATCAGTAACGAGGTGTTGAATCTTCAAGCCCGGCTTTAGGGTCAAGACTTTTGGCAAATTCTTTTGCACTTTGCGAGCATCGACCAATTCGTCGAGCGGGCTGATGATAGTGAGTGAAGGGGTTCTGAGTTGGTGGATATCAAAGCGGCCGATCAAATCAAACATCGCCTGGTAGGCGCCAACCGGAGTGCCGCGATTGGCGCGGGTGTTTGCGGGCATGGCGCTTGGCAAAACCAAGCTCTTGGCTTTTAAAAATTTCGGCAAATGTGACCAAGGGCGCAGATAAATTGCCGGTGCCAGTAAAATCATTTTCGAAAATTTAAATTTGGGGTTTTGGGCCAGCACCAGGCCGACCAGAGCGCCAAGTGAAAAGCCAACCCAAATCAATTCATCATCGGCGTTGGCGCGATAGAATTCCTCGGCATCATGCAGCCATTGATCGGCCGTGGCCCGGCGTAGAATGTTGAGTCGATCGTGGGATTCATAATGCCCGGTCAGATGACCAATCGCGGTCTTCAGGCCGAGCCGGTGGAGTTCTTGATCGAAGGCGCGCATCATTCCGGGTGAATTGTTGAGGCCGTGTAGAAGTAAAGCCTTCATGCGAGATCCGGAAAGACTTTGCTGATTTTATTCCACACGAATTCGCCATAGGTCGACCGCAGCGCATGCAGGTCCAAATCATCCCAACGCTTATCAACCCGATTGGCTTTGGGAAACTGTTTGAGTTTTTCAGGAGCAATCGGTTTTAAACTTGCCGTCCAGCCCGGATCGAAAAAATAGGGATAGGAAAAACGTTCGGCCTTGGCGGGATTGCGCACACGATGAGGTGTTGAGCGCAGGACTCCTCCCGTCCAAAATTCGAGCATGTCGCCGATATTGAGCACAAAGGTATTGGGTAGGGGCGGAATCGGAACCCATTTGCCATTTACGTCCTTAGCCTCAAGTCCACCGGATTCATCTTGCTTAAGTATGGTTAGAAAGCCCATATCGGTATGTTCACGAACACCCCATTCATCGCCGGTAGAGTCATGCTTAGGGTAACCGAAGATTCTAAAAAACTCAGTGGGTTCGGCGGTAAATGCCTTGGCAAAATACTCGCGCTCGAGTCCGAGACCTTCTGCGATTTTGCTCATCAGCTGAGTCGCAACGCGCTTCATTTCGTTCATGTACTCGGTCACCACGGCTCTCATTTCGGGATTGGGCCACGGATTCTGTCCGAAGGTGGGTTGACCGGCGAGGCGATGAGTGGGTAAGTGATCGACGCCGAAATAAAAACCTTCTTTTTGATCAGGCTTGCCGCTGGTGAGCTCTCCACCAACCGGAAAAAATCCGCGCCAGGCGCGACCAGAATTTTTCATGGCAAATTTGAGCTTGTAGTCGAGCGGCCTGGCAAAAAAATCGCCGGCTACGCGCTCGAGATTTTTTTGCAAATCCACACTGACGCCGTGATTGTCAAGATACGCGAAGCCCATGGTGCGAAACGCAGCGATAAGTTCCGCGGGAGGGCCGTCTAGTGAGGCGCGTGCAACCATGCTCGCTCTTGCAGATAGATGATCGCCATTCCCGCGCCATAGCCAACCATCGGAATAGATCCGGTCGGCGCACCGATGGCTCCGGGATACTCATCGTTAACTTCAGAAACGTACATTTCGGGAATAAATCCATTGTCGTCGACCGAACGCTCGACCACGGTTTTCATCAGGGGAGTCGCGACCTCACCATCGCCCAAACGCAAATGCACGCGCGCCCAATTGAAGTCAGAAAAGACAAACTCCTGCTTATCGTATTGGCGGTCGCCGCGAATGCGCCGATAGCCTCCCGAGGGCATCTTGAGCTGCTCCATTATATCTAGAGTTTTGCGAATGACGTCGCTATCCGTGACCACCGCAAAATTAATCGGTTCGAGAACGGCCGAATCGTAATTGTAAACGGAGTTATCTTCCATAGTGCCGTGAATGAACCCATCGGGAATAAACGCAGCTTTGAATCCCACTTTTAATTTTGCAACCGCCGCCAAAAGGTTTTCGCTGGCGGTCGGGTAGCCTGCATGGCTTTCGAGCATCGCGAATTTTGTTAAACCCTGAATGGCGGCGGCCGTGCTGTAAGAAAAGTGCTGTTCGCTCCCGGCATTGGCTTCCCAAATCGACGTATCTTTGGTCAAGATCAGACCATCGCCAGCGGGGTCGGTATTACCGAGCAAGGGTTTGACAATAAAATCCCGCGCCGATTCGAGCACTGAGCCGCGCACACCTTGGGTGGTTAAAAAATTCCAATCTTGAAAGCGCTCGATGTATTCGCCCAAAATCGTGAGCACATTCCCCCAATTGTCGAATTCCACATTGGGCGCGTTTTCGCCGCCAAAATCGGTTTCTTCAGTCCCGTCGCCGAAGTAGCGGACAACGGAAATCTGATAGGGAAAATCGCGCACCATATTTTTCACGCGACCAATCGGTCGGGCATTGAAGTAGGCTTCGAGGGCCCAGCGCGCTTCTTGTTGATGGCCCATGCGAATCAGCCCTAAGGCCGCATAAGACATATCGCGCACCCAGGGCATAAACCATCCGCCTTCGGGCAAGCTCGCCACGATCAAACCGTGGTTATAACGCCCGGGACGATTGGGCTCTTGGCTTTGCGCCATTCGCAAAATGGTTTCGCTTTGTCGCCATAAGTGCAATTCGTCGAATGAAAAATCGGCCGGTTGCGGAACGCGCCAGGTTTCGAGTGCATTGAGCTCGCGCGCGACCACGTCGTCAGTCATCCACTGTCTCGCCGCGCCAATCAAAGCCGCGGGCGAATCGTCCACGGCCATCAACATCCAACCATTGCTGCCTTTAAGGCACGAGCTATCAAGGCTAGCTTTGCGGTCAAAAGGAATCAGAAGTGCGGAATCCGCGATATCTTTAAACTTGAATTGAATCGCGCCATTCATCACCTGCGTCTGCGCGACGGGATGCGCCCATTGCACATTGAGGCAGGGATCGCCATCTCCTTGACGGACTAGGACTACGGCCGGATGTTTCAAGGTGAACGGCATAAAGTAAAAATATTTACTCGACGTGGTTTCAGTCGCGATGATCTGCGATTCTTCCTGATAGGCGATGGAGGTGAGCGCTTCCTCGCCTTGCCATCCCATTTGCGTCAGCAGATTGGTGGTTTCAAAACCGGCGCCATAAGGATCAGTGGGATCCATCGCTGTAAATTTATAAGGATGCACATAAAACTTAGTCAGCGCATTGGTTTGTAAGGGAACGACCGCGAAGCCAAAGCCATTGCCGGTGACTAGAGGCGTGATGGGGGCCGCGAAGGTAAGTGACGACCACAACAATAGGAGCAGGCGCAAGATTTCCCCCCTTTAGATAAGCTGGCGAAGAACTTCGGCTACGTTGCGCATGCCGAACTTCACGTTTTCGGCAAAAGCGCGCGGCGCCTCGGCATCAGCGGCATCGGTGATGGCACGAACTTCAACAAAAGGAACGCCGTGCATGCGGCACGCGCGGGCACCGCCGGCACCTTCCCACGCCACCGCTCGCGCGCCAGTCAAATTGCGAATTTCGGCGGCTCGACCTTCCGACAAAATATCCTCGTCGCCACTAGCCAAGGGCCCAAAATGCACGCGGAATCCGGGCCACTCATGACTGCGGCGCAATTTCTCAAGCACCTTCATATCGGCGGGAAAGCGCGGCAGTGGCCGCTCAATAAAACGCAAATTGTAATCATGTTCAATGGTCACATCGCTAATCACGACGTCGAGTGGCGCCAAACTTGGATCCAAGCGACCTGCGGCGCCGGCGCAGACCACCAAACGCGGATTCAATTTCTGAATTAGAAGCTGGGTGCTCAACGCGAATTGCACTTTGCCGTGACCACCAACGGCCAGATCAAAATTTAAATCGCGAATCACTTTGACGCCGTGATGATCCGATTCCGCGGACGTCTCACCGGTGTTGAGAGCGCTGCAGAGGGCGGCGTGTTCGATGGCAAGGGGAGTTAGAATCAGCACAGGTTGCATACTCAATCTCTAGCAGTCATATCAAGATAAGTTCAACTCATCTCATCTTGACCCGGCCGCTTCGACTCATTACATCAAGGGCATGGACAATCAATTGATTCTGATCGTAATGGGCGTGGCCTTTATTTTGGGCCTGATCTTGACGGTTATTTACTATTTCTCGCGCTATTTTATTCCCACCCAACATGACGAGGATCTGGCTGCCGGTAGAGCCGCTGCGGCCGCAGAAGAACCTCCGCCGCCCAGCTTGAACGCGGCTCTTAAAGACACGCGCGAAG
>Ga0207055_1140_pt2 | contig 15071 bp, 10 predicted proteins | sample Alteio_BWMinCont_57_FD_153293 | JGI IMG/M metagenome (GOLD analysis project Ga0207055, IMG submission 153293) | Enriched cells from forest soil in Barre Woods Harvard Forest LTER site, Petersham, Massachusetts, United States -... | ecosystem: Environmental > Terrestrial > Soil > Temperate forest >...
TAATAACGCGACTGCATCCCGCCACCACCGTACAGGCCGGCGCTTTGAACCCAGTTTTCGTCGTCGCTCCAAGTCCAGCCGTCGTAGATGCCGCGCGACACCGTGGGTGTGGGTAAAGTATTGTAAATGGTCTGCAACACGCCCGACTTGAAGGCCGTAGTTTCCTGCCACAAGTCGCGCCCTAACAGCGCAGAACTGGCTAGCGGTACGGCATGATAGGACAGCAAATAGCGGCCGTATTGAGAGCCTTCCTGGGACGGCATTCCATAGCCTTTCCCGCCAAGTGGCGGGGCGCCGCTCGGGGAAGCGTAATTTGTCGTCGCTGCCCAACGGTTGTTCAAGGCATAGTTAGCGAAATTTGTGGCTTGGGGGTTATCTCCGAAGGTGGCCACTCCCATAGTGAAATCTGTGCGAAATGCTCCGGCAAAGTAGTTGCTCGCAGGCATTCCCGTGTTACCCCAAGAATTGTTCGTATCGAGATTATTCTGCCAAAGGTTCCAGTTCGTGATGATGGTGGTGCGCTGCGCGGGCGTCATCTGAGCATACAGCCAGTCGTAGGTGAGCATCACAACTTCGCCATACACGCGCTGGGCATCGCAAGCGACACCCTGATAGCAGGCCGTGGCACTCAAGTTTAGAGCCCAATTTATCTGAGCATTGCACACCGCTTGATTGTTGGTCATCTCGCATGCAAACAACGCATCGTAGGGGTCAAAAGGATTTACGTTGGTACTACTCGGCGTGTAGCTATTTGCTGTCCACCACTGCTGCGCCTTCGCCAGCTTTGCTGCATTCCAGAACAACCTCGGGTGGCTGGTGGGAATGGTGAGTCCGTCAACCGTGTTTGTAGAACTCGAGCTGAAAATAGACAAGGATGCGGAACCCGTCTTGGACGGATCCGCTGAACTGGTTGCTGTGACGGTAACCGTGGATGGTGACGGAACCGCCGAAGGCGCTGTGTACAGTCCAGTTCCGTTAACGGTTCCGCAAGCGGGAGCGTTACATCCGGTTCCTTGCACCGCCCAGGTCACAGCTGTATTCGAGTTCCCCACTACAGACGCATTTAATTGCAGCGTCGCCCCCGTCACAACCGAAGTGCTGGCCGGCGTCACGGTGATGACCACAACGGACATGATCGTTACGGTCGCTGACGCTGTTTTGCTAGGATCAGCCATGCTGGTGGCAACCACATTGACGCTCGCTGGCGAAGGAGCCACCAGGGGCGCCGTATACACCGCGGCTAGTGCACTGGATGCTACTGCCCCGCAAGAGGATCCGCTACAGCCTGGGCCATTCAAACTCCACGCCACTGCCGTATTCGTCGTGCCTGTCACTGTGGCTGTGAAAGAGTCTGTGCCAGCAGTCGGAACAGAAGCACTGGTTGGGCTCATGCTGAGCAAAACCGCAGTCGCCGCGACAATGGAGATGCTCGCGGAAGCTGATTTGGTGGGGTCCGCCACGCTAGTCACTGTTACGCTGAGGGTCGCGGGCGCGGGTACACCGGCAGGTGCCGTGTAAAGTCCGCCTCCCGAAATGGTACCACATGCACTGCCGCTGCAACCCGGGCCACTCAGGGTCCAAGTCACCGCCGTATTCGAAGTGCCGGTGACCGTTGCAGCAAACTGTTGAGTGCCGCCTACGGACACTGTTGCGCTGTTCGGATTCACCTGTACCGCCGCACCTGCCGCGCTGGAAACATTCAGAGTGGCAGCGCTGCTGGTGACACTGCCCGCGCTGTTGCTAATCATTACCGTGAACAGCGCGCGATCGTCAGCGGCCGTCGTCGGTGGGGTCGTATAGGAAGAAGAAGTCGCGCCACTGATAGCCGTTGCGTTCTTCTGCCATTGGTAGCTGAGCGGGGCCGTGCCCGTCACCGCTACGGAGAAAGTCGCCGTTTGACCAACGGTGACATTCACGCTGGCCGGTTGCGTTGTAACGGACAGGGGCGCTAACGCGCCATTGCCCTTGGCATTGCCGCTCGGGCTCGTCACACCCGCGCATCCCGCAAGTAAGAGTCCTCCTGAGAGAACGACGAACGAAAGGAATCTAATCTTTTGCGTCAATTTCGAAGGAATGGACCTGAACATTTAGCTCCGGCTTTCGCATAACTGTGTCGAAATGAAACACGTGCTGCTTTCACGGAAATTACAGGAGCGGGGCGGCGTTTACAGCTGACCAACAGTCCCAAAAGAGACGACTGCCCAAATGCTGTCCCTTGGTGTCCAAAAGTGTCTAAAGGTGTCTAAAGGTGTCCAAAGGAAGGGGTTAGGAACAAGTGAGAGGACACCTAGGAAACTGCCCCAATAGCCGTCTCAACCGGGGCCGGACTCGCGTAAGTGCTGGACTTGGGTGAAATCGCGGGCCCAGCAAGCTAATTGACGGGTTCTGTTAGGTAGGCCGCGGCCTCTAGCTGGAAAGCAGGAAAGGAGCGGCTCTTCGAACACTGCGCCTCTCGACCGGAATTCTCGGCTGAGGCGGATCGCGCGGTTAAGGGGTTAAATCGCTATGTGTGGTATTGCAGGCCTGTTCAATCTCGATGGCGCTGCCGTCGCTCCCGAATCTCTTCGGGGGATGATCCGGATGCTGTCTCATCGCGGACCGGACGATACTGGACTTCATGCGGAGAATGGCGTAGGTCTGGCGCACGCCCGTCTCAGCGTCATCGATCTCGCCGGCGGCCACCAGCCCATGTCCAACGAGGATGGTTCTCTATGGATAACGTTCAATGGCGAGATCTTCAACTACCTGGAACTTAGGGAAGAGTTGCTTGCTAGGGGACATAAGTTCGTCACCCGCTCCGATACCGAGGTCATCCTCCACCTCTATGAGGAAAAACGAGAAGACTGCGTCCAATACCTGAACGGACAATGGGCTTTCGCTATCTGGGACAACCAGCGCCGCCGCCTATTCCTGTCCCGCGACCGACTAGGCGTGAGACCTCTCTTCTATACGCAGGCAAATAAGACGTTTATCTTCGGCTCCGAGATCAAAGCGATCTTCGCGAATCCAGGGGTCACAAGAGCACTCGATGTCAACGCCCTGGATGAAGTGTTTACCTACTGGTGCACTATTCCTCCTTCGACCCTTTTCCGAAACATCTGCGAACTCCCGCCGGGCCATTCGATGACTGTGGACGCCGACGGTCTAGCCGTGCGGCCGTACTGGGAGCACCAATTCGAGAAACCCTCAGCATTTGTCGATCCCTCCCAGGAACAGGCCTACGCCGACCAGCTCCTCGACCTACTGGTCGACGCAACGCAGATCCGCTTGCGCTCGGATGTCCCGGTAGGCGCCTACCTCAGCGGCGGGCTGGACTCGACGGTCACCACGGCATTAGTCAAAAGGTTTACCAACGCCAAGCTTCGGACCTTCTCGATCTCCTTCGACGACGCCGAATTCGATGAAAGCTCCTTCCAGAAGGAGGCGGTACGCTTTCTGGATACCGAGCATCAGGACATCCGCTGCACCAAGAATCAAATCGCCGAGGTATTTCCGAACGTGATCTGGCACACCGAAAAACCAGTCCTGCGCACGGCTCCAGCTCCCCTCTATCTTCTGTCGCGGATGGTGCGCCAAAGCGGCTACAAGGTAGTCGTAACCGGAGAAGGGGCCGACGAAATGCTCGGCGGCTACGACATTTTCAAAGAAACCAAGATTCGCCGCTTCTGGGAATCGCAGCCCGATTCCAGGATGCGGCCGCTTCTGCTTCGCCGGCTGTACCCCTACTTGCAGAACATTCAGAAGCAACCCGATGCCTACCGCAAAGCCTTCTTCCACATCCATGTCGACGGCCATCTCGAGCCATTCTTCTCGCACATTCCGCGCTGGCAGTTGACAGCCAGCCTGAAGACGCTCTTCTCCGATTCCGTCCGCGCAGAAATTGACGGAGACACTGGTCACTCCAAAATCCGATCGCGGCTGCCCAAGTCTTACGCATCCTGGGATAGTTTCCGCCAGGCCCAATACCTCGAGACGCAATACCTACTTCCCGGCTATATCTTGTCGTCGCAAGGCGACCGCATGGCCATGGCTCACGCCGTCGAAGGCCGGTTCCCCTTCCTAGACCATCGGGTGGTCGAATTTGCCTCCAAGCTGCCAGTCTCTCTGAAAATGAAAGTGCTGAATGAAAAGTACCTCTTGAAACGCTGTACGGCCGGTCTGATTCCACCATCGATTGCGAAGCGTCACAAGCAACCCTATCGAGCGCCGGAAGCGTGCAGTTTTCTCCAGCCCGCCGCGCGCGAGTACCTAGAGGCCCTGCTTTCCCCCGAGCAAATTCGGCGCGACGGCATTTTCGATGCGCCCGCGGTGGCCATGCTCCAAGCGAAATTTCGCAAGGGCGCCGCCATCGGCATCAAGGACAACATGGGATTGGTCGGCGTCATCTCCACGCAACTTTTGGTGCACCAGTTCATAAATCACTTCGAAGGCAGGATGGCATCCGATGGAGATTAAAGATGAATTGAGGCGGTTCGTCACAGACAACTTCATGTACGGCAAGCCCTACGAGGGCTTCGCCGATGACGACTCCTTTATCGAGCGGGGCATCATGGATTCCACCGCCGTCATGGAATTAGTGGCGCATCTCGAAAAGCGCTATGGGATTACGTTCGACGACAAGGACTTGAGTCCGGACAACTTGGATTCAGTCAACAGGTTAGCGCGGTTTGTAGGTAGCCGTGTGCAGCCAGATTTCACAGGAGCTCGTGATGCCGGTCGAATCGCTCTTCAAACTTAATGCCGCCATCTCGCCGCCGAGCCCTGATCTCGAAGCGCGAACCATGAGCCTGCCTGCCACCGTATTCTCGGCTGACGTATTGAAGATCGATGCCGCCCGAATCTCGGCCGAGATCGCAGGCCAGATTCGCGATATCGTGCTCGAACGATTGAACCGCAAAGGTGTGGTCATTGCCATATCCGGCGGTATCGATAGCAGCGTCGTCGCAGCCCTGTGCGTAAAAGCGCTCGGAACTGCACGCGTTCTCGGCCTGATGCTCCCCGAGGCGGATTCGTCGCCGGACAGCCTTCACTTTGCGAATCTCCTTGCGCAATCACTAGGTCTTCCGACGCGCGTCGAGGACATTGCCGGCATTCTGATGGCCGCCGGCTGTTACCAGCGCCGCGACGATGCCATCCGTCGAGTCATTCCGGAATACACAGCAGCCTACAAGTGCAAGATTGTTCTGCCCGACCAATTGAATGGAAGCGCCTATCCGATTTTCTCGGTCGTCGTCGAATCCCCCCTGGGCGAACGCACCAAAGCCAGGCTCACTCTTGATTCCTATCTCGGAGTAGTGGCGGCAACTAATTTCAAACAGCGCACTCGCAAGATGATGGAGTACTACTACGCGGATCTGTTCAACTATGCCGTCGCCGGCACCCCCAACCGCCTCGAATACGATCAGGGATTCTTTGTCAAGAATGGCGACGGCGCCGCCGATTTAAAACCGATCGCCCACCTCTACAAAACCCAGGTCTATCAGCTGGCCGGCTACCTCGGCATACCGCAAGAGATCCTGAAGCGGCCTCCAACGACAGACACCTATCCGTTGGACCAATCGCAGGAGGAGTTCTATTTCCCGCTCTCCTACGACCGCATGGACCTGTGCCTCTATGCGAAGAACCACGGTCTGCTGCCGGAAGAAGTCGCGCCCGTAGTCAAGTTGACCGCCCAACAAGTGGCTCGCGTCTACCATGTGATCGATCGAACGCGCAGCGCTACACGTTATCTTCATCGCCTTCCTGTGCTCTCTGAAAAGGTTCCCGAGGTGCCGGATGATCTCTGAGTCTCGATTGCCGTTGTCTCCCCCCATCCGCATTCTCCTTCTGGAGAGCGGCACAGGACCCGGCGGCTCGGTCAATTTCATTCGGGACTTCCTGCTTCACGTGGACCACAGAACGGCACAGTTTATGGTTGGACTGTATCTACCCAATGCGAGCAAGAGCCTTGAGGAAATTCGAAACCTGGGGCACGCAGTTGTCTTTTTCAAGCACACGCGACCTGTGGCGCGCAAAACCTCCACCGGCAAGTCCGGCCTTTTCGGCATCAGGCCCAGAAAGCTGCACAAGCTCGGAACGGCCGCCACAATTCTATCTCGGCTCATTCGCATTCAATTGCCATTGACCTGGCGGGTGTGGAGATTCATCAAGCGCGAAGCGATCGATGTCGTGGTACTGAATCAGGACGTTCACTTTCATGTCCCCGGCGTACTCGCAGCCAAGCTGGCCGGCCGGCCTTGCATCTGCCGCAAGGCCGGAGGCATCGGCGAATCCAGGCGGATCAAACGGTTCCTGAATCCTTGCGTGGATTTGTTCGTGAGCATTTCGAGAGCTACCGAAACCGACCAGCGAAATACTCCCGGCACGAAGAAGGTCGTCAATATTTACGAAGGCTTGGACCTCGAGCGTTTTCGATCGCTCCCGGCAAAAGAGGCCATGCGCGAATCCTTGGGAATACTCGAAGGCAAAAAGATAGTAGCGGCGATCACGAGAGTTGAGATCGGCAAGGGCTTGCCGGAATTCATCCACATGGCCGCCGAGGTAATCCGTCGCTACTCGGACGTTGTTTTCCTGCTTGTCGGCGATGAAGGACCGGACGGCGGCGGCACGCTGACCCGGGAACTGCGAGATCTGGTGAACTCTCTCGATCTCGAGGAACACCTGATTTTCACCGGTTGGCGCGATGACATTCCGGCCATCATGAACTGCCTCGATATCTTCGTCCACTGCCCGACTACCTTTACCGAAGGACTGGCCCGGACCTGCCTCGAGACAATGGCCGTCGGGATCCCGGCGGTTGTCTCCGACAACGGTGGCATGCCGGATGCCGTCGCGGATGGAGTCACCGGATATGTCGTTCCTCAGGGAGACATCCAAGCCATGGCCGAATCGGTTTTGCGCCTCCTCGAGGAGGATTCGCGCTGTCGTGAATTTGGCCGACGTGCCAGATTGCGCGTCGAGCAACTCTTCGACGCTGCGCACAATTCTCCCGAACTTCAAGAGCAAATCCTTACGTGTGCCCGGCCAGCGAAGGTTTCTGAACTACGCGGCGCACATGTTCGAGTGTCGTGAGAGATCCGAGTTTCCGTTCATGCCTGAATACACAGTGGTTTCCGCCCATCTCCAGAAAGACAGGCAAGTTATCATCGACCTGTGGCGCCAGAACCTCGCCGACATCAACCATCTCGAGGAAAAATACGACTGGCATTTCCTCAACAACCCCTGCGGGCCGGGGCAAATTTGGATCCTCGAAGCTGATGGCCAGCCAATCGGTACGACTTCTCTGGGAATGCGCCCTCTGAAACTCGGAGAGACTCTTACCACCGCCGGCGTAGCGTGCGACCTCGCCGTGAACAAAGACCACCGCTTTCTGCAACCAGCCCTCCTGCTTCAGCGCGCGTTGCTTTCCACCTCGCATGCCGGAGTTCGAGTTGTTTATGGCGTGCCGAATCCCGCCGGCGCCTCGGTACTGAAGTATGTCGGCTACCGCGAATTCTGTTCCGTGCACCGGTACGCCAAACCCCTCCGCGTTTCCCACTACTTGGAGAGGTCCCGCAAATTCGGCGCAATCGTCCCGTTTATCGGCAGGATGGCCGATTACGGCTTCGCTGCCCTGCAGTCGTTCAGTCGAGGCCGCGAGAATGCACGGGTCACACAAGTTTTCCCTTGCTTCGATGAGCGATTTGACGATCTCTGGAGCCGAATGGATTCTGCCCACGCGGCTCTAACCGTTCGCGACCGCCGGTTCCTGAACTGGCGATATCACCAATGCCCGCTGCGCCGGTATGAAACGTTGGGCCTGCTAACCGAGGATGAGTCCAGGCTTCTGGGTTATCTGATCTACTACGTCGAGGACCATTCCGCAATTTGCGCCGACTTGCTTGTTCTGAGCGGCGCCGAAGATCTCAGTTGCCTCGTTTCGTCCTGGGCCACCGCGGCTTGGCGCGATGGACTTGCTTCACTATCAATCAGTTGTTCCGACGGCGCGCTTCCGGCCAGTCTCTTACGCCTGGGCTTCACGCGGCGATCGGCAGCAGCGACAACCAGGTCCGAGCGTTCCAGTCGCCGCGAACAATGTAAGACGCTCTTTACTCACGAACGGCTCTCTTTCAGGGAACACGCTGTGACAGGTGGTTGGTATTACACCGAAGGAGATTCACCGTACTAGATTTTGACCTCGGGTCCCACTTTCCCACGGTGCACCCAAATGAAAATCGTCCAACTCTTACCAAGCCTTGATTTCGGAGGAATGGAGCGCCTGGCTGTAGACCTGGCGCGCCAGCAAAAAGCCGAAGGTCACGAACCCTCTATCTATTGCACCAGCCACCCAGGTCAACTTGCGCCGGAAGCTGAGGCCGCAAACGTGCCTGTGCATTCGTTTGGAAAGACCACAGGATTCTCTCTCCACCTGGTCCTCGACCTCGCTTCGAGACTCCGTAGGGATGGTCCTGACGTGCTTCACGCTCACAACGCCCTTGTTCTTCACTACGCTATCGCAGCCGCGCGCCTGGCCGGAGTCCCTGTCGTCGTCAACACCCGGCACGGCGGAAATGACAACTGGGACCCCCACTGCGAACGTATCTGGCGCCACGCTGTACGCTGGATCGATTCCCTGGTCTTCGTGTCGGAAGGAGTTCAGGAATTCTACGTCGCCAGGGACCGAATCTCGAGACGCAACACTTCGGTCATCTACAACGGGATCGACGTCGACAAATTCGCGTCCCACCCCGCGCAACCAACCGCCGCTCTACCCACGTTTCGCGTGGGCTCCGTCGGACGTCTTGTGCCCGCCAAAGACCACGTCACACTGATTCGATCATTTGCGATGGTCAGTCGAGCCCTGCCCACGGCGGAGTTGCACATCCTCGGCGATGGCCCCTGCCGCGCCGCAATCTCTCAAACCGCAGAATCTCTGGGAGTTACCAGTCGTGTCTTCCTCCACGGTGCCAGTCCCAATGTCTCCGGTTTTCTCTCCACTCTCGATCTCTTCGTGCTTTCCTCCATCGATGAAGGGCTGCCGATTTCCCTGATGGAAGCCCTAGCCGCGGGCTTGCCCGTCGTTTCGACACGTCTTCCCGGGCTCACAGAACTCGCCCCAGAAACGGTGGTCGCAGGGTACTGCACTCCTGCTCATCCCGAATCACTCGCCGAACAAATCCTCCGTGCCGCCAACCGGCATGATCTTCCGGCCCTTGGAAAAGCGGCCAGCCAATGGGCAGAAAAGTTCGGCATCCGGGAAACCTGGCACAACTATCAAGCCGTTTTCGAGGCGAGCCTCTCAAAGAATAGGGGTTACCCTGTCGAACGGCCGGCGCGTAGATCGAACGCCCTGGTCGCCGTCCGCCATGACAAGTAGCAAATACGCCATCTGATCGGATTCCGGCAGATGCCCAGGACCGAATCATGAAATTTCCCCGGTACAGCCAGATCTGGCTCCCAGGCTACATAAAAGACCGGCTCAGTGCTTACTCACGCAAGCCCGCGAAAAGGCTTTGGCTACTCTTCGCCGATCACTATGAGCCGCTTTGGAATGGCGCCGATGAGCATACCGGCGCGGCGCGGGTCGCTCGATGGGCAACCCGTTGGCCGGCCATCGCCCGAAAGTTTCAGGATTCAACTGGCCGGCCTCCTTGTTATACCTTCTTCTTTCCCGAAGAAGAGTATCGGCCCCGCCTCGTGGAACCTCTCGAGCGCATGACGTCGGATGCTATCGCCGATGTCGAGGTCCATCTGCATCACGACGGCGAAGGACAACAAGACTTTGTGGACCGCATCTCCAGCTTCACCGAAACACTCTTCTCCCGCCACGGCCTGCTGAGGAAAGACAAGGGGAAAGTGATATTCGGATTCATTCACGGCCTCTGGGCCCTCGACAACTCTCGCCCTGATGGGCGGTTCTGCGGCCTGAACAATGAGATCTCTCTTCTCCGCGACCTCGGCTGCTACGCCGATTTCACCATGCCTTCAGGAGCTTCGCCGACGCAAGCCCGCCTGATCAACACGATCTACTGGGCGGTAGACGACCCCGACAAGCCAAAGTCTTACGACACCGGCGTTCCCGTCACTCCCGGCGGCACAGCCATGGGCGATTTATTGATGATTCCGGGCCCGTTCGGTCTGCGCTGGGCTCAGCGCGTCATGCCACGAATTGAATACAGCGAACTTTGTTCCTACGATCCCGCCACCGAATACCGCGTCCGCCGCTGGCTCGAACTCGCCCCGCGCATCGGGGACAACATTTTTCTCAAACTCTTCAGCCACGGCACGCAGGAACGTCACTCGCAGTATTTACTCGAGGGCGGCCTCGAGTTCACTCTTTCTCTTATTACCAGGGAGTGCCAGCTCGCTGGTCTCGAGCTACACTTCTCAACGGCCTGGGAGATGCGCCAGGCCATTGATCGAGCCGCTCGAGCAGATAGCCCAGCGCATCAATTGGATCGCCGAAAGGTCCCGGAGTTGGTAGTGAGCTGAGTCAACAAGCGGCCGTGTTCGGCCGAAACGCATATTCATCATCACCCCGGTAGCAAACACAAAACCCAAGACCGAGAGGTTCCCATCATGAATGACCCAAACTTCAAGAAGGAGCAACACATGCAACACGACGCGAGAGACACGCATTCGGCACCGCCCGATTCGCTCCCACCGTCCGACGCCCCGCGCTCGGAAACCCGCAGGAAGTTCCTCGGCAACGTGCGGGGAGTTGCCTTGGCCGCCGCAACTGCGGGCGTAATCGGCTTGGAGCCGCTTTTAGGCCCAAGCTACTCTCTCGCCCATGCGGACAACGATCACGGCGAATCCAAGGGAGACGAACGCGCCGAAGAAGATGCCGAAATTCGCATCGAGGCTGCGAAATCCGAGAGCGGAGTTTCTATTCCACCACATACAACCAACGGCGACGAGGAGCGCTATGCCGACAAGTGTGGCACGTACACCAAAGCCCTTCTGCAAGACGGCCCCGGCCGGGTGAATTTAAGAGCCTACGAGAGCTTCAGGGATGCCTTGCACAGCGGCAACCCTGCGGACTTCGAGAACATCATTATGGGCGGCGCACGCAAGCTCACGAATCCGCAAGCTGGGCTGGCCTTCGACTTGGAGGGTACAGACTCCCAGCAATTCGGAAATACTCCCTGCCCACTCAATCAGGAAACTAGGGTGGTCGTTCCTCCCGCGCCCGCCTTGGCCAGCGCTGCGTACGGAACAGAACTGATCGAAATGTACTGGGCGTCCTTGCTGCGTGACGTTCCGTTCACCGAATACTCGTCGAATCCACTAGCCGCTCAAGCGGCACACGAACTCACGGGACTGCCGGACTACGCCGGTCCACGAAGCGGCGGCCAAGTCACCCCGCAGGTGCTTTTCCGGGGCGGCTTCCCGGGTGAGACGGTAGGGCCCTACATTTCCCAGTTCTTCATTACGCCGACTTTCCTCGGCCAGCAACCCATCAGCCAGCAGCAAAAGACGTACCAACAAAACGTGGACTATCTCACGGACCTGGCCTCCTGGGCCCTCATCCAGAACGGCGGCAGCAGCGGTCTAGCAAACGAACTGGATTCACAACTGCGCTTCGAGCATAGCGGGCGAGACCTCGCCGCTTGGACCCACGTGGACGTGCTCTATCAGGCGTATTTCGTGGCCTACCTGGTGCTGAACTCCATCGGCGCTCCAGTGAATCCTGGCAGCATGTACGCCAACTCGAAGACGCAAGTAGGCTTCGCCACTTTTGGCGGACCGCAGTTCGCCGGAATGCTGGGTGAAGTCGCCTGCCGCGCTCTGGAACGCAGTTGGTACCAGAAGTGGTTTGTCCACCGGCGTCACCGCCCGGAATCGGGAGGTGGAATCGTAGAATTGATCAAGACCGGGAAGGGAAGCACCCTAAACGGCAGTCTCAACAGTAATGTCCTGAATTCACAAGCTCTAGAGAACAGCTTCAGCAAATATGGAACCTACTTGCTTTCGCAGGCCTTTCCCGAAGGCGCGCCCACGCACCCGTCTTATCCCACCGGCCACGGTGTTGTCGCCGGCGCTTGCATTACCATTCTGAAGTTTTTCTTCGACGGTAATTTCGTGATTCCCGATCCACTGGTGCCGGCAGAGGATGGACTCTCCCTCATTCCTTATACCGGCTCGGACAGGAATCACCTCACGGTAAACGGCGAACTGAACAAGCTCGCGCACAACGTCAGCTTCGGTCACGGCATCCATGCCGGAATCCACTGGCGCAGCGACACCGACGTGTCGATGCTGCTCGGGGAGGCCACGGCCATCAGCATCCTTCAGGACCAGGCGCAGACGTTTAATGAGAAGTTCACCGTTCAGTTTACAAAGCTTGACGGAACGCGGGCGACTCTCTCCAATCAATAATGCTGACCGCCCGGTTCCCTCGTTCCATCGGGGCATGGCTAAAAAAATGCGCTCTACGAAATCCTCTCACCGGAATCAACAGCTCGCCGAACAACGGGAGGAATGTGATCCAAGTATGGGCGACCAAAAGCGGCACGCGCCCCCCACAATAAGCCCTTTGATGGTTAATCAATTCCCCCGCGATATGGTTCCCCTCCTCCGCTGCAACATTGATTCTGGTGAACTGGCGCTTGCCGAAGAGGTGCGGAGCGACGCCGGTGGAGTCTGGGACGCCGTGTTGCGCTGCAGGACCTGCGGAGCTGAATTTCGCATCGAGGATGGAATTGTGTGCCTGCTGCCAGATCGGCTTACTCCAGAAGACCAGCACGAGATGAGCATCCGCGACACAATCGACTACGATTGTACGAACCCAAGCTCTTTCGTTCCTCCGGCCGAAGGTTGGAGATCGCTGCTCTCCGACAGGCTGGAAGTTCCCGAGCACTTGGATGAACTCGAGACCTTGCCTACCAGTACAGTTGTGGAACTTGCCTGCGGCGACGGCCGCTTCACGTCACTCATCGCAAAAACGGGGGCAAGGATTCTCGCTGTCGATTTCTCGATTAACGCCCTGCGGCTCCTTGCATGCAGACTTCCGGGGGGCGCCAAGGTCGGACGCGTCCATGCGGACATCAATCAACTGCATCTCGCGAGCGGCGCGTTTGATCGTGCGCTCACTCTGACTCCCCTCGATTCTCGCGACGAACGTATGAATATGTATCGCACCATTGCTCATGCTTTGAAGGACGACGGACGTTATGTCGGCAGTTTTGAACACGACGACCTGAATCGCCGCCTATTGGGCCTCCCGCTTATGCGACGCTACTCCAAAGACGGCATCCTCATCGAGCACTTAACCACCAAGAGGATGCGCCTCGAAGCGGCACCCTATTTTTTCAAAACTTTGTGTTCGCCCGATCCGCCCGCGTGTTCCGTTTGTCGCAAAACTGCCTCCGGGTTTGGCATTCCCTCTCTTGCGCCTGGTAGCCGCACTGCCCTTCGTCCGGCATTTCGGCGAATTGCTTTTGCTCACAGCCCAAGATCCCGTCCGCCTCCCTGTCGAAGGCCAACATCGTTCCGGCAACCGCATAGCAAGAGGCGCCTACCGCTCCTATATGCACAAAAAGAACAAAAAAGCTTCCTGGGGCGAGGAGTCGGTTTAATCAACCCCCGCTTAACACCAGTCAACCCGCGGCTGCCACAGTCGCTTTGATCGTGGCGCGAAGATTTCTCTTAACAACCCTTTCCCGCATCACTTTCCGCGCACACCCCTTCGTTCAAGGTTGAGAACTCTTAGTGATTTTTTTGGCCACCATCTTTTATCGGGGAGGTACAGCCCGCAGTGAAGAAGAATAGAATTCTGCTAGCAGAAGACAAGGACGAAGTCCGCGTCGCGTTTCAGGAGGGCTTGGAAAGCCACGGTTTTGAAGTGGCGCCCGCCGCCTCTGTTTGTGAAGCCCTCAGACTGATGTCTACGGAAAACTTCGACGTGCTGCTCTCCGACCTGCACATGCCCGATGCTTCCGATGGATTCACGGTAGTCAATGCCATGCGCCATACCCAGCCCAACGCTGTAACTCTGGTGCTCAGCAACTACCCCGTTCTTCAAGCCGCCATGACCGCCATCCTCCTGCAGGCCGACCAAGTCCTTCTGAAACCCATCGCTTTTACTGAACTTACCGAAATCATCCAAAAAAAGCTCTCGAGTCATTCGGCCCATATCGCTATAAACAAAGAACGTGTCGCCGCGATTCTCGAGCGCGATCTCGACCGCACCATCGAAAATTGGCTGTCCCGCGTCCAGCACACCGACGAACTCACCGCCGTCTCGCTGACCGACCAAGAGCGTACTGGTCACCTCCCGCTCCTGCTGGACGACCTCGTAAGCCGCCTGCGTCTTCCTTCCGAGGCCAAATCTCCCATCTCCCGTGCCGCGCACGAGCATGGAATTCTGCGACGCAAGCAGGGCTACACTGTCCCCATGGTCGTGGAAGAGTCGCGAATCCTGCAGGTCAGCATCTTCAATACTCTGCAAAACAATCTTGGCAGCGTGGATTTCGGCACCGTACTGCTCGACGTGATTACCATCGCTGATGAAGTAGACTCGCAGCTGAAGCAGGCGATGCTCGGCTTCATGGAAACCATGGCTGCGAGGTCGGCGAAACCTTGATTTCATTCGTCGGGAGAAAGTGATATCCCTAACATATTTACTAACTCCCCCTTTCCGCCGGCTTCGCTCTGCCGTGTACTGAAATCCCTTAATTTCCCGCCCTCGAGGGTTCTGCGCCTCGAAGCTCAAGTTGGAGAACTACAATGAGAAAATCTGCTTTGTCTGTTTTTCTTCTGTTCTCGGTTTCTTTTGCAGCTCCGCGTCCGGCTGCTGGGGGGGAAGATCACGATAGGAAGCCTGACCTGCTCGTTGATGACGATAAAGTCGAATGCCCCACCGCAGCATTCACGTCCATTCAAGACGCCATCAATGCGGCGAAAGCCGGAAATCTCATCCGCGTCTGTCCCGGCACGTATCACGAACAGCTTTCCATCAACAAATCACTCAGCATCGAAGGAGACAATGGCGCGATTCTGCTGCCTGTCAATATGGTGGCAAACACCAGCGGTTCTTCCGGTGCTCCCATAGCCGCCGCTATCCTTGTCAAGGACGCTGCGAATGTGGA
>Ga0207055_1152_pt1 | contig 14545 bp, 16 predicted proteins | sample Alteio_BWMinCont_57_FD_153293 | JGI IMG/M metagenome (GOLD analysis project Ga0207055, IMG submission 153293) | Enriched cells from forest soil in Barre Woods Harvard Forest LTER site, Petersham, Massachusetts, United States -... | ecosystem: Environmental > Terrestrial > Soil > Temperate forest >...
GATTGGCTAAATTCGTGCGCAAATCTGTCTCAGCTTTGGTGTAAGGTTCGAGGTAAGACTCGCGGTGAGTGAGCAAGTAACCGCGCTGCCCGGCTTCGGCATTTTCAACCGTGGAGATCACCATCTCGATCAGCAATTGAACTTCGCGATTGCGTGAATTGGTGCCGACCACCAACATGCTATTGTAGGCAATGGTGCTGATAGCTATGAGTAGGGCAAGGGCCAAGCCAAAGCCGATTTTTATTCTCATTACGAGGCCCGTCGTGATTTTTTGGGCCGCGACATCACCCATTGACGAATGCGCTGCAATTCATTGGCAGAGACGACCGAATCGTCGTCAACTACTAGGATATTCGCCATCTTAGACCTCTAGAGATTTTCGACATAAATAGCGAATTTCTTGAGCATTTAAGAGGCGCGGGGGGCGGTCCGGCCTTCGGCTAAGCATTTGATGATTTCGAGGTCGCGAATTACGCAGGTGAATTCCTGCTCAATTGTGAGCGAAGCCTTTTTAAAGTCCACCTTTGTGGATTTGGATTCTGGATCGGTTTGGCCTTCTAAATCTTCACAGAGCTTGGCGAGACGGGTGGCACCAATATTTGAGCTGCTCGACTTAAGACTATGGGCGATTTTATGAATCGTGGGCCCATTGGAAGAAACACTTGCCTGTTTGAGACCGTCAATCATCTTGGGGCTATCGCTCATGAATAATTCTATGATCGAAAGCATCAGTGAATCACCGGGCCCATCGTCGAATTGCGCGAAGCTCTCCATACGATCGACATCAACCGTGGCGATTTTAAATTCTTGTTTCGCTCTTTTTGCCCATTTCATTTAGTTCTATTCGGCAAAAGCGAGCGAAACCAATAAGTTTTCTGGGCGTTAGTTGAGGTGACTCCGTACCTTGTTGGTACAGAGCCACGCAGTCTTTACTTTTTTCCAGTTTCAAAATTGAACATCCAGTTGATGCCGAACTTGTCGGTCACCATCCCGAAGTAGGCTCCCCAAAACATGTCTTGGTTAGTCATCGTGACTTTGCCACCTTCTTTAAGTGCATTGGAAAATTCATCGACTTCCTTTTTGCTTTCGCAGGCGAGGCTGACCGAAAAATTATTGCCCTGTTTGAAAGGATGATCAGGCATAGTATCTGAGGCCATAAGAATCGCGTCGCCCTTTTGCAGGCGGGCGTGCATGATGCGATCTTTCGAACCGGGGGGAAATTTTCCTCCAGGCATTTCGGCAAAAGGCATCATTTGCAAATCGGCCTTGAGGCATTTGGCGTAGAACTTCATGGCTTCGCCACAATTTCCGTCGAACGTTAGGTAAGCGTGAATTTCGGTCATCTGAGTTCTCCTTGGTTGGACGAATAGGCTACCTGGGAGATCAAATGTCGGGAATCCAGATCGATGTGCGTTATCTCATGAGGCTGTTTGGGAAGTCCTAAGCGGCCTAAACCAAATATAGCCAATTGGCTATATTTGTCCAGGCTTGCGTAAAGATCCTACGCTCGCTTTAATACGCTTCATTGATAATGCGCTGTAGACAGAAAAAAGAACGCCGTCCTAAAAAGCTTCTTTGCCCGTCGCGGCCCATTTGATTAGGCGCATATACATGACTGTGGCCATGCGGGCACCTTCTAGGGCGTCGGCCATTTCTGTTGCCGAAAGATCGGCTTCTGCCAAATTGTCGAGCACCTGATCGCCATGGGCTAAATTGGGGCCGTGGCGATGGATGGTGAGAAATCTTAAACAAGATGGATTTAGATAGTCGGCGTTTTTGATTAACCCGTCAAGAATCGGTGCGGAACCATCGGCGATGTTTTCAAGAATAGCCGTGGCGCCCAAGCGCAGGAAGGGTCGGTCTTTAATCGCTTCATTGAAAAAAGCCCACCACAGCTTGATGTCGAGCGGACACTCCAGCGGTTCAAGACCTAAGCTCTTAAGGTCGTTACGTGCGATTTCGAAGTGAAATTCTTCTTCAAAAGCAAATTTGACTAGCCAATTACGTAAGGAGCGCATACGTGCGGTCGCGGGGTGACCGGCGATAAATAGAAAATGTTTTTGTACGCCTTTGGTGAGGTGATATTGATATGTCAAAAAACGATGATAAACGTCTTTGCTCAGACCAGTGGTTTCGGTCATTTGCCTTAAGAGCTGGGTAAACTCTTCTTGCGCTGCTTTTACCTGTACTTCGAGTTCCTTCATGCTGCCACCTTGAGCTTGCGTTCTTGAATTTTTCCTGACCTGTAAATTGCGACTCTGACTGTGTTATCTAGACCGCGAACTTGAACTTTGTCGACAATCTCCCAGTTACCAACGAGGCTTTCGAATCCGAGCAGGCTTTCTGAAATTACGATATTGGACTGATAAAGTTTATTAAGTTGTTCGAGGCGACTGGCCAGATTGACCGTCGGTCCGATTACAGTAAATTCCATTCGTTCGTGGGATCCGATATTGCCGGCGATCACATTACCTTTGTGGATACCCAGACCCACATCGATACGTCGAAAGCCCTCTGAAGATTTTCGCTCATTCCATTCCTCGAGAAGATTGAGGAATTTCAATGCCGAATTTAAGACCAATTGGGGGTCGAGATTTGAGCCGGGAACTGCCCCCCAGGTAACCATGGCGCCATCACCCAAGAATTTATCGATGATACCACCGGACTCCTTCACCACCGTTTGCAAGAGATCAAAGACGTGATTGAGCGTCTCCACCAGAATTTGCGCGGGAAATAAGGTCGACATTTCGGTGAAATTTCGAATATCCAGGAAGAGGCAAATAATCTCGCGAGTTTCGCCGCCAAGAACTGGCTCGCGCGAACCGGTCATGCTTTCAACCACCATCGACGGCACATATTTTTGGAAGGCCCGGCGTATTTTGATTTCTGATTCGATTTTGGCTTTTTTGTCCAAGGCCAGACCCATCGCCTGGCAGACGCGCTGAAGGGCTACGAGATCGCGACGGGAAATTGGCTCGCTTGAAGCCCCTTTGTCGGCCACTAGCACGCCCCAGCTAGCATTGAAGGAGGGGATGGGTACAATCGCAAAGCCCTGGCTGCCTAGGCGTTCGATCAAGCGGCGCGAAGCTTCGTTGAGATGAAATTTATGCGAGTCGATGTCAGAAATTAAGATCGACTGCCCAGAATGAAATGCCGACGATAGCACGACCGGATTGTCGCGCTTCAGCTTAACATCGACCTTGAATTGCCACAGATCCTCGGTTGAAGCGTCGGCCCCATGGATGGCGACCGTACGAAGGTAGTGGCCCTCGGCATCCAAGAGCATTAAAAAGCCGCGTTTGAATTCGAATTTTCCGCAAACTGCGCTGAGAGTGGTATTGAGAATTCCCGTCAGATCTTCAGAGGTCTGCATCTCGCGCGAAAGGCTCTCTAAGATTTTTCCCTCTTGATAGCTTTTTTCGAGAATTTGCTTTGAGGACTGAAGCTCGCGATAGCGCTCGTCGGCATCTTGCTCAAAGGTCACCAGCGAATCTACCATTGAATGGTATTTGCGAGTTGCCGAACGCAATAAATAGATTAAGGCACTGATCGCAATCAGGCTGATCACACCGATGCCCGTAGCCTGGGCATGCTGCGGCGGCACCAAATCGGCCACGAGTTGATAAAGCCCGAACACGGCAAACATCGCCGCAAGAATGGCTAGACCCTTCCTCCAGGTAAAGAGCGGGTTCTTCCAGCGAATAATGTATTCGCAGTAGGTATCGCCATCAAAAATCGATCGGACCTGCTGAATTTGTGGTCGCGACCCATTGGTTACCTTAACTTGCGCATCAAAGACGGCGAGCCAATTTTCTTTGGCTGACGGGTCTTTGGGCTTGAGGCTACGATCGACCAGTCCTAAGCGAAAATGGACATAGTTGCTGCCAGAACCGAGCAATTGATAGGTTCTAGTTTTGTTAAATTTGGGAAGGTACGATCCAAAAGTCTTGAATGACGCCGTTGGCGTTAAGAAATGCTTGAGCAGAAAGTGGTTAACTCCCATGACCTCTTTGGAGAGGTTGCGATAGCCTGCGCGCTTTTGCAGCTCATTTTGATCGCCAAATAAACTGAATTGGGCAATAAATTCATCGAAGAAATCAATGCTGATCCAATTGCTTGCCGACGAGAAGTATCCCCACTGAAATCCATAACGATTCAAAATCATGATCGTTCGTTCACGACCAATCATGTCAGCGGCCTCGAGCAAATAAGGTAGTAAAACGCTGGCGTGCAAATGTTGCTTGGTCCACTTAGGATCAATAACGTCGGAGCTCAATCGCTCCTTGTTCAGCGAGCGTGTCACTTCGGAAGAGACATTTGGTTTCTTCTTAGCTTTGAAACGTTTGGTAAGTGAAAGGGAGGCCTGACTTGTGTAGAGCAGAATTTTCTGCATCCACGAAAATTCCATTGAGGATGAAACTCCGACGGAGCTAAAAAACTCATGGGTGGTTTGGTAAACCGTTGACCAGGCAAGTGGATTGATATCATTCGCGTCTTCGTAAGTTTCACGGGAAATAGTCATTACATGCAGACGCGTATCGGTTTTAACTGGATGAGTGTATGAAAATCCGGCCATTTTCGCGCCGAGGCGAGAGTATAACTTAACCAATTTGTCTTCGGCGATGAAGAGCACGTTCAGTTTTCCATTTAGCAGCGCAAGGGCGTGGAGCTTTTGAAACAAGCCAACCACGACGTCGCTTCTCTGAGCGTCAGGGTGAACCACGAGTTTGTTGATTTCGACGAATTTTTTACCCGCTAGGCTCTCGATACCGTCGATGTCGGTTTTTTCGGAAATGCGCAGAATGTGTTGGCCTGAAAAGCGAAGTTCGACACTGGCGATGAGCTGACCGGCAAGAAAAGCGCCGATGATGACGCCTTCATTGAGTAAACCTTCACCCATGTCTTCCCAGGTCATATTGGGGGCGGTTTTTCCCGCATTTTTATAACCGAGGTAGCGCAATCTAAGCACGGCTTCGTAGTGTTCTTGCGAAGTGACCTCGCGGATGGTGAGGTGGGATTTTAAATCCTTTTGGATCAATCCAGAGTCGGTTAATTGTTTGAGCCGATTGGAGTTATCTCCCGCGCCGCCCAGGCTCGTGAGATATTTGCGAATCAGAGCTTGATAGCCTTCATGTGAATTTTTAAGCGAAGCGCCATAGAAAACGGAATCTTGGTTTTCTGCGGGACGTGAGTTCTCGATGTACAAATCGATTTCGGTTTTCCCCATCCCGGGAATTTCGAGGCTGGCATTACGCAATTCCATGCCGGGAAACAAATGCTTGTTGGCGAGCGAGGTGTTTAGCAACATTCCGGTGGTCGAGATATTCAGAACCTTGAGATAGAGCGTACGATTCGGATCAAGTGGATCTCTGACCGAAATGACGGGCGCATTTATGGAATTGGTCAGGAAGCGTTCGGCGCGTTCAAGCACGAATGAAGATTCTTGCGCGAACTCGACGCCGAAAGAGCCGTCGGTGGCCACGGTTTCCCAAACTACACGAAACTTAATTTTGCGAGCGATTTCATCATAGCCAATTCTGAAAAGTAGATAGGCTTCAGGATCTTGCATGCGGAAGTCGCCGACGCCGACTTTGAAGCAGGCTCCGCGATAGTGATAGTTGACGATGGTGAGGTTAATTTGATGGGAACCCGAGACTAAAACGCAGGCGATCGGTGAGAACCGAACGGAAAGGTTGATGCGATCTTCAAAGCGTCGTTCAGAAGCCGACATAGTTGCGTACCACCGCCATTGACTCTTTTCGGAAAAAACTCAGGAAATACGACGGCTTTGAAATGAAACTCGACCTTAGCCAAGGTTCTTTTTTGGCTTGGTGTTTCAGGCTGAGGCGAGGAATGACCGGAACGGTTCCCGCACCCTCGATTGAGGGCGCGAGGTGGACTAATTGCTTCTAGTACTTCGGTGCGAAGCTACTGCTACTCGAGCAATTGGGTTTCGCGGCCGGCATTTGGCTGCGATTCCAATCGGTTTCGAATTCAACGGACAAGAGTTTCGAAATTTCGGAATTGGTGAAGATGGCGCCCAACTCACGATCGTTTTGGATCGAGTTGACGGTGTAGTTGATCGAGCCGATGTAAATGACGTGATCGTCGATCAACATCATTTTTGAGTGCATGTAGGGTTGCTGGACCGAGTTGCCATCGTGTTCGACGTGAACGTTAACGTTCTTCAATTGCGCTAAATAAGGATAGTTGAATAGTCCGCTGCCCAGATTGCACTCGGGCACAATCAGGCGGACGTTGACTTTGCGATCGGCCGCGCGATTGAGGGCGTTGATGATATCGGTGTCGTCGAAGCTTTCGGTTTCAGCGACCAACGTCGATTGCGCAGAATCGATTAGCGCGACGAGGCGCGCGTCGGAATTGGTTGGACTCCACGCCAAGTTGGGATTGCTGAGGGTGGGAGTAGTGGTGCCTTTGGTCTGCGCATTTTCCCAATCGGCAGCGAACACGCTTTCGATTTCGGCAATGATCGATTGGTCAGGCGTGATAATACCAAAATCGCGCGTATTGGCCGCGGTGTTGGTCATATTGATTGCGGAAATGAAGGCTATCTTTCCGTCAACCACCATATCTTTGGAGTGAGTCAGCGAAAATCCCGGGCTGGCCGCGCGGATTTGCACGCCGGCAGATTGCATTTGGCTGAAAACGGTTTTGAAGCCGCCACTCAGCTTGCTGTCGACCAGTATTTTTAAATCGAATTTCTTATCTTTTGCTTTACTGATTACGGCGTCGACCACGGCCGTGTCAGTTAAGTGATACATGGTCATATGAACTGACGATTTGGCGGAGTTGATGGCATCTACCCAGTCTGTGTGGCCTGCCGAGTCGGGCATCACAATTAATTTTGTCACCTGAATTTCGCCAAATGGACTAGCGTGCTGGCGCGGATTGGGCTTCGGGTTCGAGTGCTGTTTTTCCGGTGCAACGGCTCCCGCGCTCAAGACTGTAAACAAAGCGGCACCCATCAATCCCTTGAAATGAAGTCGCATAAATCCCCCCTCTGGATTTTTAAATTTCCGACCATTCATTCACGACCGGTACCCATGGGTCAATCGAGAATATGGCCGCTCACGTAATCGTAACAATTGTTGAAAAACTGTTTCATATGAAAGACAGTTTGCCGACGTTTGGGGGGAAAGTTATTATTAGAGAATGTTAAAATGGATTGCTTTTGTCCTAGTCGTCTCTCCAAGTTGTTTTGCCGCTTCTGCCGTGCTTAAAGTTGCGCAAGTTCACGGCATGGTTCGCCTCAATGGAAATTCAGTGAAGGTCGGGGACGAGCTACCGCAAGGTGGCGTGATTGAAGTCGACAAAGACAAGACCGCCTCGATCGATATTCAATATCCTGAGGGCCACTATCTTCGCCTCAAGGCCGGCACTAAGTTAAAGTTGGGAGGGGATTCGTACCAGATGGAACTTTTGTTGGGCCAGATTTACCTGCATGCAATTCCCGGAAAAAATGCCGACAAGATTCGCGTTAAGACCCGCGCGGTGATTGCCGGAGTTCGGGGTACTAAGTTTACTGTCGAAGAATATCCTAATCACTCGAGCTATATTTGTGTTTGCGAAGGCCAAGTGTCGGTAACTGGAGTCAATGATCACGCGACTGATGGCGAGCGCTTGGTGAAAGTCGGCGAAGATCTTTGGGCGCGTCCTGGCAAGGCGATGGGTCAGCCGATTTCGTCGCCGGGCATGTCGAAGATGACGACGGCTGAGTTCTCTTCGATGCCTTAATTGTGGAAAAGCATCTTTTATTTTGCCATTTCGCCAGCATCTTTCATAATTGCTGGAGATGAGACTCTGTATTCTTCTTATCTTTCTATGCCTGACCTCTTGTGCGCTCTTTTCCAAAGCGCGTGAAGAAAACTTGCGCAAAGTGCAAATCGGCCAATCGCAAGCGGAAGTGATCGAGGCCATCGGTGAGCCCTCCGAAAAGTCGGAGCCGGGCAACTCGGAACAGTGGCTCTATGAAATCACGTCAGGTGATCAAAAAAGTTCGTACCCTTACACCGCCGACTTTGAAAATGGAAAATTGGTTCGCTGGTACTTCGATTCGGCTCGGGTTGGTCATTCGACGCAGTCATCGGGTCGCGGGAAAAGAGCCAAAGGCGTACCACCTGACGGCCCATGAAAGTGAAGATAATGAGGACCGCATTGACCTTGGTTTTTTTAATTGCACTCGCGCCACTGCCGGCAATGGCCTGGCGTGGACATCATCATGGATTTGTTTCGGGTTGGTCGCGCGGCTATTGGTTTCATGGCACTTACATGAATCACATTGGCTGGTGGTGGATTGTGGGCCCAACTTGGTATTATTATCCCGAGCCGGTTTATCCTTATCCGTCTGAGTCAGAAGCGCCAGTCTACTTCGTTGAGGTGCAAGGAACTCCTCCCCCGGTTGCACCACCTCCGCCCACCAATGTGCCGCCGACCTCAAAGCAGCAGGCCATGTCATACTATTGTGAGAAATCTAAAAACTATTATCCGTTGGTGAGTACCTGCGACGGTCCATGGGTCGCAACGCCGGTAAAGCCTCCGGGACCATAGAGTGAGGGTTAACGTGCGTATACTAATTTTATTTATCATAGTTTTTTCCAGTAACGTATTTGCGCAGCCCGCGCCTCCTACCGGGCCGACCGCGGCGGCCCCAACTCCGCCACCGGGCGCGTTCTTTTACTATTGCCAGGCAACGAATTCATACTATCCGAATGTACCGACCTGTGATGCGGGATGGATCGCCGTACCCGTCGGTCAGGCGATTCCAATCATGCCGATTTTTCGGCCTTTACCGCGCGCGACGGAACAGACGGTACAGTCTCAGCCCAACTCTGTGGATCTGGAATTTTTTGGCCGGGCGCTTTTTTATAGTTTGGACTACGACCGCGCGGTTTCAGCTCACGTAACACTCGGTATTGGTATTTCAAGCTGGGAAGCCCATAGTTGGTCGCATGACTACGACGGCACGGTAACCGTGGTGCCGGCCTATGCGAATTATTATTTCTCGCTGAATCCCAATCGCGGTTTTGTGACCGTCGGTGTTGATTGGATCCATGTCAATCATGCTGGGTATAACAATGACACTTTCATGAATAACGGTTTTGCGGGTGTCGCGGGCGGCGGTTATGAAATGCGCGAGCATTCTGGGTTGCTATTGCGTTTGGGAGGAATTTTAATTGCGGGGCGAACCGCGATGGTTTCGCCGCTTGCTAGTGTGGGCTTTGGGTTTTAGGCTATCAAAATGCTCCTTTATTTTGGGGGAAGTAGAGATGAATAAAGGCATGTGGATCCCAATCGCAGTTTTCATTCTATGGCAGAGACTAAGCTCGGCAACTCAGATCGATGAAACCGTACGCGGCGTTCACTTTAATGCAAAAATCCCTTCGACCTTTGCGCCTGCATCGACGCTAGACGGCCCCTCGGTCCTCATGCATTACAAGAATATGTTTGGCGAATATCTCGCCGTGACGTCCCTTCCCAAATCCCATGGGTTGCCCTCAAGTGACATTTTGGCCAAACGCTACCATGGGCACCTCGACGATTTGACGCAATCCTTGCCGGAAAGGTTTCGCGCTAACACCTTTATTATCACGCGTGATCCGTCGACGAAAAAGGAACCTGCTCATGTCGTCTACTCATTGGTCGCTGGGAAGAACTCGAACTACGCGTTTGTCATGGCCATCGATTCTGCAGATGTTGTCGGTACGACGACTGATCTGCTGAACGACTTCAAGATCCTCTCGGAGCCTCAGCCCCTGCGCCAGAAGTTTGTGTGGATCGGGGCCTATCTCGGGCAGCTTCTTTTCCTAGGATATTTAGTGTCGTTGCTCGGTCGGGTCAAAGTGCTGGCGGAAGCGAACGCCTCGAGGCGAGTGCCTGGCTTTCTTAAGTCTGAAAAAGGAGCCAGGGCCTTCCTTTCTCTGATGATAGCTCTCTACGGCATCACCATTACCGTGGTGTTTGCAGCTCAGATGGGTTGGTTCGGGAATTGAAGTCCGAGCGCCGTCACTGCCGCGTCCTCATTTGTGCAAGGCGGTCAAGTTTGCGCCGTCTCGCAAGGATAGCATCCGAAATCTGTGCGGCTGGTCGGAATAGCGCTGCAACAGCGCAAAACGCTACCGCAAATTGCACTGGTGGATGGACTCTCCAAAAGCCAGCGCCTTCTAGTCAGGCCCCGCTAATGCGATTTAAAGCCAGTTGGCTCTTGGTGTCTTGGAAGACGAGATAGATTTCTTTTTGAAGCGCCGTAAATCGTCACACTGTCAGACACTATAAAAAACCGCAGTTGCTCCTGGGAGACAAACTCCCAGGAGCCTGGCTAAACTCGATTTACCAAGATCAATTTTAGCGACAGGAGACAACTGCATGAAAAACTATATCGGAATGGATTTGCACAGTAAATCTTGTACGTTAGTCGTTATGACGAAGGATGGCGAGATTACAAAGGAATCGCAAATCCCGACGTCGGAACTCAATTTAACGAATTTCTTAGCCGAAGTCGACGGGCCCAAGGCTCTGATGTTTGAAGAAACGGGGCTTGCGCAGTGGGCTTGGGATGTAACCAAAGACAAAGTCAATCGGCTCGTCGTCTGCAACCCGACATACCTACCTAAGAAATCAGGGCCCAAAAACGACTATCGGGATGCCCTTCATCTATGTACGCAGCTCAGGGCCGGAAACTTCACGGAAGTTCATCACGAGAAAAGCTTGCTCATGGATCTGCGAACGGTAATGAGACATTATTCGAATCTGGTAATTCGATTGGTGATCTTAAAAAACAGTTTTAAAGCTGTACTTCGAAATGAGGGGGTCTCGACACAGTCGAAGTGGGTCACTTCTAGAAACAAAGAAAAATGTCTAGAGATCAAGAACCCACTGAAGAGAAAGGTTGCGGAGGCACTTTTTGAAGAGATGAATTCCCTCGAGATGATGAAGCAAAAACTTGAATCTGAATTTAAGCAAAATTACTTCTCAGTCCCAATCGTTAAGAATTTGATGACAATCCCAGGGATTGGCCCCGTGAGAGCTCACGTGATCGCGGCGTTTATCTGCTCGCCGCATAGATTTGAAAATAAACATAAGCTCTGGGCTTATGCGAAGCTGGTCAATCATGCCGACGAGAGTGATGGCAAATTGATTTCCAATCGGTCTCCACATGGGAGATCGGAGCTGAAGGAAGCGTTTGTCGGGGCGGCGGTTCGGGTGATCGCATATTCGGGCGAGTCGGCTTTAAAGAACTATTATAATGATTTGATCGACAACAAAAAATTGGATGCACGCAAAGCTCGAAACGCGCTCGCGAGAAAGATCGCGGCGATCTGCTTAGGGATCATGAAATCCGGAGATAATTTTAATGAGTCGATGATTAGTTTAAAAAAATAATTCATCCGATAAGCCGCTCTAGGAGGAGCTCTTGTCGGATTGGGATCAAGAGGACCAATATGATTCTTAGCTTTTAAAGCTCACTGTCAGACTGTCCCGAATCCCGCTTAACATCCAATATTGTCATGACCCGAGAGGTCCAAACAAAAGAATGAAAGCGAATTACTTTTAAGCAAGACGACAATAAAAGATAAAGACTTCGCGAAAATCGGCCTATCCGACTAACGTTTTGACATGGAAAAAATACGGGGAAGTGACAATTAAGGAACGCTCCATTGGATTCTATTATTTTTTGCTTGCGGTTTTATACAAAGGAATCATTACAGGCGAAAAGCTAGCATTTTCGAGTTATACTCCTTCGCTGAGTGCCTTTGAGAACAGGGAGTAATCAATGAAAGCTTTGATGATATCAATACTGTTGCTGATGACCTCCAGCGCGATGGCGGACTACGACGTTTGCGACGGGTTTTTTTGCGAATACAAAATCGAAAACCTCAACCTATCTAATAATGCCACTAAGCTCAACTTCACTCTGCGCAAGGATGGAACCACTGAGTCTATTTCATGCGTCGAATGGGGAATTTATCCCTTGCGCAACGTTTATGCTGTGATCACAACTAGCACTGAAAAAGTTTGGTCTCGCTATTTGGAAAATAGCGACAACAATCTCAATGATAAAGGGCCTCCGCGTGATCGTAACCAGACAATGGAGCACTGCCAGGCCGCCTTGCAAAGCTTATCAGTTGCGTTTGCCACTGAAAAAACAACTATTGTTTATAACGAATACAGTATCGGTTTCTTCAAATGGAAGCCGGAATATGTAGAAGACAAATTTTAAGGAATCCGATTTTGTTCTAAAGCCACTAGACATCGACCCGAGGGACGCCAACTTTCGCTAGCGCGAATGTTCAAGGCGAGTTTGGCTTCTCGGCTGCCATCATCAAAGATCTAAGTTTTGTTCGGCGCGCGTCAAGTTGTAGGGATTTAATTGCAGACGTTATTGGCGATAGGGAGTGGCCCGCAAAACCTCAACCGTCAGATTATTCTCTCCCGCGGCCTTCCAGCATATGTAGTAAGCACTACCGACCTTGAGTTGAGCTGCGCTATGATCTACCAAACAGCGACCTTCGCCTTCGGGGGTGGCCGCAGAAAATATATAGGCAGACATTCCACTTTCGCAATCGATGGAATTGCTGCGGACATTTATCCCACCCTCGCTTTGTCCGCTCGGGCACTGAAGAGCGAATGAAGACGCTGAGAAGAACAACATTGAGACAACTATAAACATTTTACGCATAGAACTTCTCCTAATGAACCTGGGTGTTAGCTCTAATGGAATAGGCAAATATCGGGCCGGCATTGCAGGCCTAACTGATGTCACTAATGTCAAACTCAGACCGTTCAGTACCTATTACTATGGTCAGGCGAATGGCATTTACTATGTTCAAGGCGATGTCATCCGACCAGGCATTTGGGGTGCTCTTTATCAGTGCCAATAACTAGGGATGCTGACGCGACCCACGACTTTCGCAATGGCCAGCCGGCCAGGTAGTTTGCGCGTTTTAGAAAATGCGGGCCTTTAACTGCGCGATCCAGTCCGATTTCGCCAAACTGGCCGCGAACTCGCGGCTCCACAGGTCACAGCCTGACAGAAGCCGTGTCTCGCGGCAGACATTTGGTTTATGGGCAGTGGATTTCCGGAAACTCCGCATTGCCATCGTGAGTGCACGCCTCAATGAAGCTAACGCCACTTCCATCTTCCTTACACTGACAATCTTTATTACCAAAAACCGGATCGAAAACTATGGCCCTACGAACAACGGCGTTTTCAAGACCATGTTGGCTAGCATAAGTTTGGCAATCCTGAAGCGACAGAGGGAAGTTGGTATTGAGCACAGGTGCAGTAGCACACTGGGAGTCAAGATAGAGCCAGTATTCATTGGCCATAGAATGGGGTGCCCAGAAACCAATAAGCGCGAATAAGAGAAGGTATTTTTTCATAATCCGTCCTTTATCATTGACCCTAAATAGGGACCACCATCGAATCAAGGCTCGCCGCGGTAAGCAAATCTGCCCTCGGGTTTTTGCAAATTGACCGGCGGCGAGCTGCCACACTAGCCTTGAGATAAACAAAGGGGATATGTGATTGCCCAAACCAAAAAGGTGCAGATTTATACGGACGGGTATCAGACACACTTTGCGTTTTGTGATCGATTTGCCAGCTGTGTGATAGTCGAGGGAATGAATGGAAAGTTGAACCTCTATTACGGCCTGGATTTGGAGGTTCCCGTCGTGACCAACACCGCCTACCCGGACTCGCTTGCGGCTTGGGCCCAATGCCCCGGTGCCGACTGCCCTGGTTTATCCAATTCGCGTTGGCGGTTTGTGACGGGCGCCAACATGGTGACGCAATTCACGGGAATTGATTTTACGAAGGGAGTTTTTGATATTCTCTACGCAATCCGGGAGTCTCTCCCACAGCAGAATTTGCCGACCCTGTGGACGATTCTCACTCATCAGAGTTTGTTGGAAAACCGCTTTCATTTGAAGAATACGGCATCGTCGAAAATCGTGATTAATCTGGACTTCCAGAGTTTAGATTACTCATGCAAGACGCCGGTTCGCGTGGCCATGCTGTCGTCAGATGATTCGAGTGATGGGGTTCAATGGGCGGATTATTCACTGAGCTTTCAGCAGCAGATCAGCGCGGCTCTCGAGAATTTTGGGGCTTCGGACGAGGAAATTCAACGGCGAGTGGATTACCCAGCTAAGTTCACACGATGTGCCGAGACTGGGCAATTTTTAAGGCGAATGAACTCAAATTGAAGCGCGATCAGTTAATCAGATGACACTTCAATTCTTAGCACGGTCAGAGGGTTGCGGTGACAGTGACCGATCTCGGTTGCATTGTTAAAATTAATGCCGAACAGTAATGATAGGTTTAGACCACGCAACTCGTTCCCAGCTTCGAACCGGCCATTAATCACTGGTCTCTTGATTGTCAGACGCAATATTTTTCGCGCAAATCACGCGCGCCGCAAATGCGGAATTCTTGCTGAAATCGTCATAGCTCGGTCACTTGACTGCGATCGCCCATAGACCAAGGTTTTAGAGTGAGCCCCCGAACGTTTAAGCATTCCTACCG
>Ga0207055_1153_pt1 | contig 14526 bp, 15 predicted proteins | sample Alteio_BWMinCont_57_FD_153293 | JGI IMG/M metagenome (GOLD analysis project Ga0207055, IMG submission 153293) | Enriched cells from forest soil in Barre Woods Harvard Forest LTER site, Petersham, Massachusetts, United States -... | ecosystem: Environmental > Terrestrial > Soil > Temperate forest >...
AAAATTCTGGATGCTTTTGGTTCGCAAAAAGTTGATATTGTGAGTTGGCTAAATTCAGCACGTGGGAAGAGATTAAAACAAAGAATATATAAGGACGGCGTTCGTGTCTTTTAGTGCAGAAGAGCGTGATCAGGATTATTGCCGAGTGATCGTTGAAGCCGTCGGTTACATTGAGCGATATCTTGACGGCATTTCCCGGGATGATTTTGCTTTAGACTCAAAAACGCAGGACGCGGTTGCAATGAGATTGCAACAAATTCTTGAATGTGCCGTGAAGCTATCAGCAGAGTCGAAAAGTGATCTTAAAATAAACTGGTCTGCGCTAACGGCCATGAGAAACAAAATTTCTCATTCCTATGTGGACATCGATTATGAAATTGTCTGGCAGGTGATTCGAGATCTCGAGGAGTTTGGTGCGTTGATTGCTTGGGTTCGCAGACGTATCTAAAACGCGCTGACTTTTGGAGTGTATTTTCCGTATGGTCCTAATTTCAAAACATTCCTGAGGATGATTCGGCTTGAAAACCAGTGTTATGCGCAGGGAGACGCATCAACTTTTCGGCGAAATTTTGCCGACTCCAAAACAATTTTAAGTGGTTGCGACATTCATGAAAGTCATTCGAAATCGAAAAAAGTGGCTGGTAAACAACTTTCAGCGAATTTATCCTGTGTCCTGTGAAGCGAGAAAATATTGAAACGCACTAAAAAGCCGTACGGCCCAATTTTTTTCTAAGGTCCTCAGTCAACTTGCTTTGCAATCCTGATCCCAACGCCCCAATGAGTTAGCTCTTATGTGCAAATTTAAAAGCTTGCGAAAGGGTATCCGATTGATTTGGGGAAGACACCGGCTCGAGATCAAAATTGCTAAATGAGTTAGTAGTAACATTCCCGCCCAAAAATTTTCGCGATCTTAAATGGCGCGAAGCATTGGAAGAACGCCTCCCTCGGCATTCCTTTTCTTGTTGCTCTTTCCCATTCCCGAGAATCATACTTAGTGCTGCCAAAGGGGGGTAGTGAATGTCTTTCAAAAATCTGTTTGCGGTGATGGCTGCTGTCGTTTTTCCAATAGTCGGATTTCATAGCGCATTGGCTCAAGGCGATTCCAATGTCGCCAAGCAGATTTCTGATTATCTTTTGAAGGAGGCTCCGTATTATGGGCCCCAATATTCCGGAGATCACAAGTATCAGGAGAAACGCACCGATACGGGCGGCGACTGCCTATTGGAGTACTGGACCTGTAGTCCTCCGGCTCATTGTGGAAGTGCTGACCTCCCATCGGCGGTAACATACGTCGCAATCAATTCTTGCCCGATTTATGACAGCTGGGATTCCTGCAACAATCCCTTCTATCAGGCGGTAATAGCTCTGGATGCACAAGGAAATCTGTTATCCAACACGACAGATATGATCTTTGATGGCCAGAATTTGTCGCTGACTTATACGGGTTGGCCTTACTCATACTCGGGTATCCGTTTTGACATTCAGTTGCGAGGGGATGGCGCACCATCTGTCTCAACTGCTATGGATCTCAAGTCCGGCACTTCGATGACATGCGTAAATAAGAATTGATGAGTGATCGATCTATTCTTGGCGGTTGGAGTCAACTCTAATTTTGCTGCTCTGTGAAGCCAACCGAACATTGAGCGCCGCCTTTCTGACCGTAGTAGCGAGAGTAAATAGGGGTTGATTATTGGCGCCAGAACTCCTGAGCGCCGCATTTTCTCGAGACAAGTGACAATGGGGCGCTAAATTTTTCATTTGCAGGCTGAAGTACGCCAGGTGTCGGAAGAATCAAGGAATCCAAGTTAGAGAGACAGTTTGTTCCATCAGAGAACGAGAGTTTATCCAAATACTACCATTCTCACAGGGCAACGAGTACCGGGGATGACCTGCCTTATCGAGACAACTGGATCCGTAACTGTCACGCACCAGGAATTCACATTTTCCTGTCTCCGGGCTAATCCGCCGCCCAATTATTACCGACGCATGCGCGCCGGTGGATCCTTCATTCCCCGTCGCTTGAACAGCCGAATATAGATATCCTATTCCCACGGCATGGGGGTTCGCCCCATCCATTAAGCTGGTGACTGTCTCGCCAAGTGTCTGGATCTTATGTTCATGATCATAAAGAGAAAGGAAATCTTCGGTCAACTTCTTACCTTCCTCTTCGCTGAGAGAATGGCTCTGCAGTTTCGTCGCAAGAGTCAGTTCGTCCATTAATCGATTGTTTCCTGGCTGGTCTTGTTCCTTAGGCTCGGGGAATTGAATCGGAAATGTATGACCAGCACAAGTTGAATTGACGGCTGAAATTGCTTTCGAAATCAACTGGCTATTCAAATCAGAACCGCTTGGAACGGAATCGAGGAGGAAGCGGTCAACCGGCTGCGCTGTAACTGTATCGTTGATAAGTTTAACATTGGATTCCAGCCAACGTTGATCGCAAACTGAATTGCCGCGATTCGCGCCCAGCGCTCCAGTTATTGATCCGCCGCCAATCATAAAAGTGATCGGATCGGAATCGTCTAAATTGGAGTTAAGAGGTCGGGGCTTCGAGGAGGATTCCACTTCAGTGGCCCGAGATTTAAGCGCAATTGAGAGGGGAGAGGTCAAGCGGTCGAGGGAATCACCATGTTGAAATCGGTAGGCGTCGGTAAGTTCCGCCGCGGCAATCGCATAACAGATGTCTGGATCCGATTGGGAACCGACCTTTTGATTGTAGACGGGAATCTTGTCAAAGGGCCCTCCTATGCGGTCAAGGCGGACCTTTTGGCAGCGGGTGGGACTGTCAAAGCTATCGACAGGGCCGGCATTTGCCGCAAAACCATTGCTGACGGTTAAGGCAACTGCCAATAGAATGAAATACTGTTCCATCCCTTACCCGTTTGCAAACCCCGATCCTCAAATACCGTGGCTGAATAAAAGGAAATGATTGGCGCGAAAAGCTGCTATTGCCAGCATTTGGCCTGTGGAGTCCCAGTTCGTCGAATTGCCGGCCAAAATTGTGCTAAAAGACCCTGGCTACCTGAGCAGATTTTCATGATCGCCGGCTTTTGGATCCGCCTTTTTCTAGCCGCGCGCCTCGCGAGTTTCAACAAGGCTGGGAAATTTGAAGCCGGCCGCGATCGTTGAGCGAGAGATCCGAACCGCCGCTTTGCCAACGCCGGTCGCAAAGGAACTACTTAGAGACCATTACAGCCACCTGTGACGGGAACAGCCGCTGCACCCCAAAAAACCCCTCCGGTCTGGTATGCACCCGAGAGAGCGAGGCAGAGAGTTTGGGCACTTCCGGAAAGCGACTGGCAGGAATTATTATATCCTTGCGAAACCCCATTGCAAACTTCTCTCGCATTTCCCGAAAGGGAATCGCATTCAGTCGGCACTGAATAATCTATTTTGTAAACACTATTGGCTAGCCCTAGGCAAAGCATCCGGGCCGCGGGATCGCTGATCTCCATACAATCATAGGCTCCCGGAGACATAAAAGAAGCCTGATAGTTGGCCTCACAAACTACGCCGGCAAGTCCACTCAGTTTTGGGCACTCGTCATAGTAAGACGAGTTGTTGAATGTAACCCGCAGTCCGAAACGGACGCTCAAGCAAAGTGTTTGTTCCTGACCCGACAAACGATCACACATCCTGTCGATTCCTACGTAAGTTACTCCCACACCACCGTTGGAAAGTGTCAATCCAAGGCAGATACTTTTCGCTTGTCCCGTCAAATCGTTGCAATAGAGGCTTGGATCATTATCTTGGCTATATGTTGCATGGGTCATTCCTAAGCAAAGATCTTTTGCTGTCGCATTCGGAAAGACCGCTTGAGCCGATGGGCCAAAGGTGCCCGGATCGTCAATTCGCACATTTGATGCAAAAACGGCTTGAGAAATGCCAAGATAAATAGACGTGAGTAAAAAAAGTTTATTCATTGAATCCCCCAACAGCTTTCGGATTTATTTTATTGCTTCAATCACGGCCAAGGTCAATTCTTTTCAAAGTATATACCGACTTCTATAAGAAAATCTGTTAGTTATCGTTTGCAGCAAGGGACCACTCGAAATTTATTGGCAGAGCGTTTGTAGCTATATCAAATAAAGACTGTTGTGAAGCTGCCGCGATTCATTCGCGCGCTTCGCAGCTCTGTGCCCTCTGGAACGCCGTCGAGTAACAGGGATTCTGACCGAATCTAACGTCGACGATCCGGTCGACCCAAACGAGAGAAAGTTTCCGATCTGCGATTCGCTAAGAAGGGCTTTTTGAATGCGGATTAGCCATCCACGTCGATATTGAGCCACTGAATGTCACGATTCGACGCTTCTCTCTCGAGTCCGGAAAGCCAATTGTCGGGCAGGTCCAACCGAAATTTGACTTTACGGCCGTCCGTAAAATTGAGCCTAAACGCCTGGCGCGCGAAGAAGGATGACCCATTCCCATCTTCCACTCGAAGAAGACCAATTCGGCACAGATTCTTCAAATTTTCACACGAAAATCTCCGCACGCTCAGGCCACGCCTCCTCAACTCGACGAAATCCTCAGAGAAAACAATTTCAAATTTTTGGCTCCATGGAAAAGCCATTCCCAGAGTAAGGAAAGTTACTTCTCGCCCAATGACCCACGCGAGGACGGCACCAACGGTACCCAAAATCCAAGTTAGGAGTGTATTGACACCCCAAAGAAGCAACGGCGCACAGAAAGCCAATTCGGCGAGTAGGCCTGAAATTAGGTCGAATCGAATAAAGTCTCTCAATGTTTTCAATATTTCGCGGCTAGCTGACTTACCTCGGCCGGTCTTGCAATTGGTTCGAAATCTGATTGCGAATGGAGTGATCAAGGCAAGCCCTGCCGAGAGTAGAATGATAGCGTACTCATACGATTCCATAGTATGGTCATATCGGGCTCGCGCTCATTGAGCAATGGCGTTCCAAAATGAAATGATTGCCGTTAAGCCCCGCTATCGCCAGGATTTGGCCTCTGGAAAGCGAAAATCGGGAATTGGCCATCCAATTCGGTGCATCGCCGACCTTTTTTAGAGCGCAGTTTCAGCAGAACGCTGGATAGGCGCCCGCTCGAGAGGTCCGCAACCGACGTCGAAAATCGCGATTGCGCTTAGTTTTGGCCGCTGTCGCCATCGGGCGCTATGCAATTCAATCCATCAGTTTCCGCAGACCGCACGCAAATGCATTGATTATTTTGACGCATGACAGACTTATGGGACTTTGCTAAGAGGGATCATGCTTAAAAAATGGTTTCAGGCTTTTGTTGTTTTCGTTTGTTCAGCGCTTCTAGTTTCGTGCGCGGAGGGCGTTCTCAAGTATGACTTCCCGGTCGACGCGACAATCAAAAACGGATCCGGAAAAAAATTAGCTGGAGAAAAGGTCCAGATCGCCGTTCTGGATAGAAGCAAAAGTAACGCATGGACCAATCGCGAATCGGCATGGATTTGGAAGGACGCCTCCACTGACTCATCTGGACAGGTTAGCGAAACACTTCGATTCCGAGTTCCATTCGGCGTCTTCATTCTTTGGCCTGGTCTTACGGGAACTGAATTTGATCCTCCGGTCAGCATTCGGCCGAGGGAGAGCTGCCCTAACGCAGTTGTGATAACCGGTAATGGGAAAGAAAATGAAATCGAAATCATGGACGTCAGCTCAGGGAAACTTCGTAAACCATCTCCTGAGATGACTCACGACATAAGCGTGAGCGGCTCATACAAAGATCGACTCACCATCAATTTTGATAATGTCGAAACGATCTGCGGTTCAAGTTTCAAGTAGACATTCTTATTGGACCTTGGCGCTGCAATGTCCGTCCAAAAAGGCTCGCGTCCAAAGTTCGGGCTGTACGACTGAGCACTGGCTTATGGCCGCCCCGATTTTCGAGTGGAAATCTGCAACGCAGGCCGATTGGCACGCGCCGGACAAAAGCCGCCGCTCACCGGAGCAGCATAGATAAACAAATTTACTACTATTTTTGGTATTGCTTCAACGTGCTTTGTTTCCGGGGTCGCTTCAATGAGCGCAGGTCCGAAGCGGCAAAGTCCGAACTCTTGAAATTTCCCGAGACTTCGAAAGGTGTGGTAAGGCCCTATATTGCTTATGAAAATAAAATTTGTTTACCTTGCCGCGTTATTACAAAGAAATGATTTACCCAAGCCTCAGAGGCATCAGAGTATTGATTTTTGGTTCACGCGCACATGGCCATTCTAAAAGCCTTGAACTTAATGGTCGGTTCTCCAACAGAATTCTTCCTCAAAAAGGCGAAATGGGGTGATAAAAGGTCCGAATTGGGTGATACGGGGTGATATGAGAAAAAGTGCTTTGCAAACGCTAATAATTTCAATTACTTAAAAATCATGCCCGAACTTCCAGAAGTCGAAAACGTAAAACTAAGCCTCAGCAGCCAAGGCTACGTCGGCCAGCAATTCAGCAAGATCGAATTGTTGCGCAAAGATTTGCGTGTGCCCTTCCCGCGAGGCTTGTCGAAACGCATGGCAGGTGAGTTGTTGATTGCTATCCATCGGCGCGCTAAATATTTATTGTTTGAGACCGAGCATTTCTACCTTTTGAGTCACCTCGGAATGACTGGCTCATGGCGCAGTTTCGATCAGGCGCTTAAGCACGACCATGTTATATTGCATTTTACTTCGGGCTATAGGCTCGTATTTAATGACCCACGCCGTTTCGGCTTGCTCGATGTGATTGCAAAGGAGCAGTTGGCCAAAAGCCGTTGGCTGAAGCACCTGGGAGTTGAACCGCTTTCTGCCGAATTTAATAGCGAATATATTTTCGCAAAAACTCGCCGCCTCAAAGTTCCCATTAAAGGCTGGCTAATGGATCAGCGCCGAGTGGTGGGCGTGGGCAATATATACGCGTCAGAAGCGCTATTTGCGGCCAAAGTGAAGCCCACGCGGCCTGCAGGCAAGATCACCCGCGCTGAAGCCGACGCTTTGGTCGTTGAAATTCGCCGCATTCTCCAAGAGGCCATCGAAGCCGGAGGCTCAACCATCCGCGATTACCGCAATAGCCATGGCGCCGAAGGTAATTTTCAAAAGCGTTTTCTGGTCTATGACCGTGCGGGTGAGGCTTGCCCTCGTTGTGGAGCGCGTCTTCGCTCTAAAGTAATTGCTGGAAGAAACACATTTTGGTGTGCTCACTGCCAGGTTTAGGGCTAACGAAAGCTAATTCCCTTCTCCTCGAGTTTTAAGTCCTCGACTCTGGCTTTTTCGGTTGAGGCTGAATTATTGGCACCGCATTTCAAATCGTCAATCAACTGATTGTCGGAATTGACTCTGAGAACAAGTGCAAGGGAGGCATCTTTGCTTTTTTGCATGAAGCACTTTTGAAGCTTATCGGTAGATTTGAAGGAGGACTGTTTAATCGAGTCCTTGCCACTGATCACTGTCACTTTAGTTGAGCCGTCGCAACCACCTTGGATGATTTCAACGCGATTTTGGCCACTGCTGTCTTGAGCCACCAAGTGCGTGACTTGAACATCCTTGAAGTTTGGCGCGGGCAAGAGGGGGCGCTGTTGGCGTTGAACCATCGGCCTTTGCACTAATTGTCGCCGTGGTGCCTGAGGGCGCTGCGGAGGCATAATGTGCGAGGAGTAGGGGCAGTAAAAACCATTCATGCAGGACGGTCGGGGCGGCGCTTGGTCGTCGTCCGTGCTTTGCGATTGGCTGGGCTGATCGTCGGCGAGAGCTACGCCATCTTCCGTCGCATAGGCTCGCGGCCCAACGGGCGCAGGACCGGTCTCGAAGCGGTGGGCCATTACCGGCGCTGGCCTTGGCACTGGGCACTTTGTCGTTTCAGTGAGGTCAGTGACTTTGTCGACGGTGAATGAATTGGTCGCTCGAGGTGGATCTTGGGTCTCGTCTTTTGGGCCACTAAGATAAGCATGAGCCGCAAATGATAGGGCCATTAGACAAGCTAGAATTCCGTGTCGCATATCTCCCCCGACAATCTTTTAGTCAGCTGCATCGGTCGATTTTTACCGCTCGCCGCCTGGTTGAAAAAGAAAGCTTGTGCACCAAACATTGCAAACGTTGGCCCCTGTCTCGCATTGAGACTATAGTGAGGCGATGAGTAAATTCGCTCCGGTGATTTTGGCTTATTTCAGTCTGCTGATTATCTCGGTGCTGGATAATTTGCGCAGCCCTTATTTTCCCGAAATCATCGCTGATTTGAAATTGAACCCGGTCAAAGCCAGTGCGTTTTTTGCAATGGTTAGCTTTGTTTCGTTCTTCGGCAGTTCGGCAAGCCATAGGGTGATGCAAAAGCATTCAGCGCTATTTTTGTTGGGCATCGGCAGTGTGGGAATGGCGCTAGGCTATTCGTGGATTGCGCTCAGCCGCGAATTTTGGATCTTGATGTTGGCGTGCGCTTTCTTCGGATGTGCCTTTGGCGCCATGAATTTGGCGCACAATATGTTGGTGGTCGAATCGAGCCCGACCCATCTTCGCCGCCGGCTCTTGAATGGTCTGCATAGTATGTATGGGGTCTCTTCGGTATTGGCACCCCTGGTGGCATCGTTTTATTTTTGGCTGGAATGGAAATGGCGGAGTGCTTTTCTGGTCACGGCCGCCTTGCCGTTGGTCACCTTATTAGCCATTGGATTTTTGAGGGCCGAGCGGCCGACTAAATCGGAGCGAGTTGAGCCTTTGTCGCCTTCGGAATGGAAAATCTGTTTGCTGTTTTCGATCATGCTGACACTTTATCTTTGCGGCGAGATCTCGGCGGCCACGCGTATGGTGCAATGGTTGCGAACCGAGCGTGGGTTTGCGCCCAATTTGGCCAATCTCTATTTGAGCGGCTTCTTTGCGTTCATGCTTGCAGGGCGTTTGCTTTTTGGCTTTGTGAGTTTTAAGCGTGTGAGCAATTGGCAGGTGCTTTGTGGCAGCGCGGGTGCGGCTTGTCTTTGCTACATACTGGCGCTGGCGCATTCGCCGTTTTGGATGATGGTTTCAGGTTTGGCGATGGCGCCGTTTTATCCGACGGCGATGGATCAGCTTTCGCAAATTTTCCACCGCAAAACGGGGCGGGCGCTCGGCTTTATTATCGGCTTTGGCAGTTTTAGCATGGCGGCCATGCAACTCATCGTTGGCTTCTTCACCGCCGATTTTGGTTTAACTAAGGCGCTGCTGATTGGTCCGGTGGGACTGGCGCTTGCGTTTGTCGCGCTTTGCGCGGTCCTGGTGGTCGAGCGACGAACGGCTGAATTGAAGTCACGGTAAAGAGCTTTTCGTGATAGCGGGCGTGCACGTCCATTCCCCCAAGCACAATCGCGAAGCGCTCATTCACGCGATTGCGATACGACAAGGGGCGTGGATCGAGCAGCAAAACCTCTTCGGTCAAAGCCATAAAACGTTGACGGTCAGCGATCAGACCCTTTTGGTAAAGCGACTCTAGATCGCAGAGTGCTTCGGGACTAAACTCGGGCCCATGTTTCAATCCTCGTCAGCGCCAGTGATTTAACCGATTATGCTCAGCTGGTTGAACGTGACGTGGAATTTGTAAACAAAGGTTTGCTTGAGGATTTTGCGAACTGCCAGGCCATTCAAGAGGCCCTCACTTATGGATCAGACCAATTTCTGGCCGGTGCCTTCGAAGAGCAAATTCAGCATTTCCATCAGAACTTAAAACAATGTGCGGAATAAAGATTCCGCCGAATTCAACGTCTCTTCGATAGCTGGCGCCATTTTGTCAAAGTCTTCCTGTTTGAGGTTCAAACGCTTAACCACTTCATCGCTGTCGAGATTATAAACCGCCGGTTTCTTCAACTGTGCGGCCGAGAAATTTTGTTCAAGACGATTGGCTAAATATACTATATTTACTAGATCGTTCACTTCCGCGATCGCCGTTAAACGTGAGCCCATATTGGGATTGTGATGATCGTTAATTGCCGACTGCACCGACAATGGCAAATTCCATTTTTTGGCCATCATCGATCCGATCACACTGTGTTTGGTGGCCGACAACGCCTTTTCTGAGGTCTCGTAAGTTAGATTTTCTTCTTTCATCTTGAAGATCACACGTTCAAATTCGGGGGCGTCGTACATTTGAAAAAGAACTTTGCCCATATCGTGCACCAGCCCGCAGATAAACGCTTCTTCGGGATTACCGTGGCCGAGTTCTTTCGACAAAAAATTCGACAGCGCGGCGGTGCCAAACGAATGCTTCCAGAAAGCAACTTCATCAAACGCACCGTTGGCGGGACCTTTAAGCTGATCGAACACGGCCGTGGTTATCAACATTTCTTTCAACGCCGATATTCCCAAAAACGTAACTGCACGTTTGACGGTTTTAGCGCCGCCTGGAATAGAGTAGTAAGCCGAGTTGGCGATTTTTAAGGTTTTGATGGTCAGACCCGTGTCGGTCATCAACATCGATTCAATTTTATCGATTGAGGTCATCGGATTTTCAAGTAAGCGAATAACTTCCGAAACCACTTTAGGGAATGCGGGAAGCGCATCGATTTTTCTAAGAAAGAGCTCCAACAATTGCTGCTCTGATGCCACGACAGACACCTCCGCTCCGTTAAGACATGTTAATAGAGATAAAGAGCCATGGCAATCCGACCTCGATTGCCAGGCCAGACTTTTGTATGGTTAAGACTAAAATTTACGCATAGGTCCTCGTTTCCTACGGTAACCCAAGCTTAAGCCGCTGCAAGTTTTATTTTTTATAGCGAAGGACTGTGTGCGTGTAGGTCCCCTCCTGACTTTTCTCGCACTCAATTGAGGAATCTTCAAGATGGCAGACTTGCACAAATTCTTCCACGCGTGCCGGCTCAGACTTAACCTGGCAAGTGAACGCCTTATCGTGACACATGATCTTGACCGGCGAATACCATTCACCGTTTTCTCCCAAAACTATCCAATCAAGGCATTTGGCAAATTCGCTGTGGCGACATTTGGCCTCGGCTTGGTACATTTCATCTCCCGCATCCACTTCATCTCTCACGGGTAAGGAGTGGGCCGCCTTTTCCAAATTGGAATCGCCTGCGGTCATGCAAACTTCCTGATTGCCCTTGCGCTTACAACGTTTAACGAATACATCGGCGTCTGAATTCCAAATATCTCGATTGTCGATCTCGGCAGATTCCAGCGGCGTGCTTTTGGTTGCGGCTTGCAATTTGGCCTCTACGTCTAAAGCCATTGCGCCGGCGGCCTTCCGACCGGTTTCCTTTGGACTCGATGCCTGCTCAGGGATTTTGGACTGACTGGCGCACGCGCAAAGCAAAACAACCCAGGCGAACCTATACATTTCCAAAACCTATCACGACGCTTTCCAAGGGCCAATTAAATGCCCGATTTCACGAACATAGCGCCGATTTTTGGCTCTTAGCTTCAATTAAATGCATCCTCGAAGCGCGAACTCACGGTCTACGCCTTGCACTTGGCCTAAACCCTATGAAAAATCTGATTCAGATCCTCCTTTTGACCCTGTCGGTATTCCTGGGGATATCGGCGGCAGCCCTTTCTGCTGAAGACCAAATCACAGCAGCCGCAAAACTTCTTGCCGATGATTTTAAGCCTAATGTGGTTGCCATTGATCGCGATGTTAAAGTTTTTCATTACGCAAAAAATCCTACTTTAGATCAGGATCTGCCGCTCAGCTCGGAAAAGTTTGATCACGAGCTACTCAGCAATTTAAATTACTTTTGGCAGGATGAGGGTCGTTACCCCTTTTACGCCGCCGCCGATCCGCTCATATCGCGCGACTATGGTACGGTTCTAATAGAGATAACGATAAAGAAAGGCAGCCATATTTTAAATGGTTACGCCAGGCCTCTCCTCATTTCATCCAAAACAATCGCAGCCATCCGGGTCATTGAGCCGTCCTTTACCCCCGGTACCTTTAGAACGGATAGTGTGCTCTATTTTATTCCTCGGAAAATTCTTGCCCAGGCATTTAAAGCTCTGGATGTCGAAGTCGTCACTTATAGCTGGGCGGCTTCGACCGCAATTTGTTCGAATGTCGACGCAACCTTTTTAATTTTAGGAACTCCGACCGATTTGGCCCAAACCGCCAATGGCAATGGAGTGATTGAAAAAAATCTGAGTGTGGTTGGCTACACGCCCTCGGCCACTGACTTCTCTGACCCCACAAAGCGTGAGGCTTACGCGCGGATTGAACGAATATTGTACCTTGGCAACAGGCCCCCGATTAACCACATGATCAGTGACTCTGACATCGGCACTTTGTCTGATGCCGAAAAGACAGCTTGGCGCGATCAAACCTTTACCTGCGACAATCTCCACCCGACCGACTATACCAATTAACCTTACTGACAGGTCGTGGTTGAGGGGTAGTTCACCAACAGAGGTACCCACTCAGGCTTAGCCGGCACTTGTGCCACTAACTTCTGTTGTTCGGCAATGTCGAAGGGAATGAACTTCGCCGTTTGATCGCCGGTTCCATTCAGATCCACTTCAAAGTACTTGCCGGCACCAGCGCAGGAATAATCCAACTGACTGATATCAATCGATTGCCATGCGGGCTGCAAGCCACCCGAAAAATATATGGTTCCCACTGCCTGTGCGGGATTGTAGAAATGATAGCGGGTAAAAACGCCGTGGGATTGAGCCACCTCGGTTAATCCATCCATTGCATATTGCAGCGGATCCTGCGCCGAATAGTTTGCGCTAAGCGACGCCGCCTCAGTAAAGCGCTCGAGCGAATTGTCGCTCAACTTACAATCGCCACTGCTGGGACATCCCTGCCAAGTACTAACACTCGTTGGATAGTCAGAGTTGGTCAGTGCAGGAACATTGAGGGAACTACCCGAATAGCTCACCATCGCGCCATTAATAAATTCAACTACCGCACAAGCTGAGCTGGCATCGCAGATAAAAAAGTGCAGAACTAAACTGCTAACCGGGCGTACGAGCGCTGCGTTTTGCAAAGCTTCGGGAACCGTGGCCGAAGTGTCGAGCAGATACTGCATCCACTGAAGCGCATCCATCACTGGCAAACTGCCAGTCGGATATTGCGCCACGGGCGCTTGTTGTGCGTGAATCACTAAACCCTTTTCGTTTTGTCCACCTACGGGGAACTCGCGGCCTACTAAAGAATAGGTCACGCTGCCGTATTTCGACGTCCAATGCGCCACCGGATCTGAGTTAAAAAGATTGAGACCATCTTTGCTGGTTCCGCGCGCGTTGACGAAGTAAGCGGCGGTATATCCCATTTTATCGAACCAATCGAAATTATGGGCAAGGCCACCCTGCTGAGAGTTACCAAATTCAAAAGAGGTACAAGCCAGGGCTTGCCAGCCCGCAAGAAGGCCAATGGCGAGAATACTTAGAAACTTCATAACTCCTCCGTGAGCCGATTTTAAATAAGCGTAGGATCGATAAATTCAGTGGTCAAGATTAAGTGCCCTTCGCATTGTATCAAAATGAGGCGAATACCCCAGCCAATCGGTCAGTTTATGTCAGTGTGAAATCCACTACGACTCCCCTAATCTGATAGCACAGGGGGACGATATGAAATGGGTATGGATAGTCATGAGTCTAATTGCGCTCTCAACGACAGCCTGCAACAGCGTCGGATTCGACCAGAAATCTTCTAGTAGTAACGCTTCGTCACCAACGCCTACGGCGACCACCACCCCGACCACCAATCCAAGTGGCGTGGGCGGCACCATTCAACAATTTAACGCACCCAAATACACCATCTCGGGGCCAACCTGCCAAGCAAATACTCAATGTTTAGTCCAATTCAAGCTCCTGCAGCCGCTGAGCATGACCTTTGCGCTCACTTGGTACACCGATGATAGTAAATTTGGTTCAGCACCACCCGCAGGCGCTCCTCCCTATGGCCAAGCTGGTGTTGACTATATTTCCAACGAAAATGCGCCGGTCACGATCACCTTTCAGCCTGGTCAAACAGAAATCGATCAATATGTTCGAGACATAAATGCGACCGGTAACGCGATTTCAATTCCGATCGAAACGATCGATTGTTCGGTCGGTGGAATTGTAGGGAATTGTCAGGATTATATTTCGCAATAACATGAAGCAAGCTAAACAAAATTTGCGAGTAGGACCCTTCGAAGCCCTTGGTTGAAAATTAAACATAAATGTTAACTCTCAAAAGCGGAGTGTCAAATGACCTTCTGCATTTGTAAGTTAACATTTATGTTCAATTTTCAAGTGAGGCCTTGAACACTCGAACCACGTCCTGAGACTTTAAATAAATGACTTAATCTCCGCCACGATTTCACTCACTTGAGCTGACGAGAGATCAGGATCTTTCGCGATGGCACTAGCAAATGCGTTGCGCTCAAGCCGTGGATGGCCCGACATAAAAATCGCGATTAAAAGTAGCGTGCCGAGTATGCTTAGCAAAGAAAGCAAGGTCGTCATCAGCCAGAAATTGCGGCGTGCACGATACATATCTTGTGCGATGGCATCGTCGACAAGGTCGCGAAAGTTACTATCGCAATTCGACCAAAATAACCCGATCTTTGCCAAATTCCGATTTAGAACGCCCATTTCAGGAGACAATAAATGGGGACGCATTGACA
>Ga0207055_1154_pt1 | contig 14480 bp, 9 predicted proteins | sample Alteio_BWMinCont_57_FD_153293 | JGI IMG/M metagenome (GOLD analysis project Ga0207055, IMG submission 153293) | Enriched cells from forest soil in Barre Woods Harvard Forest LTER site, Petersham, Massachusetts, United States -... | ecosystem: Environmental > Terrestrial > Soil > Temperate forest >...
CGCGTTCTTGCCCATGCGAATAATGGAAAGAGCCAGTCTCTTCATCAGACCAACGCCGAGAACAGTGGTTAGTGGTAAGTGGTTGGTGGTTAGTGGGGCTAAGGGCAGTGGCCAGTGGTTAGTGGCGGGCCCGCTGTGGGGTGCGGGATTCGAGATTTAAGATTCCAGATTTCAGACCAGCAAATCAGAATTCGATATTTCAGATTTCGGTTTCGAGATTTGAGAACCGATTACGCTGTCGGGAGGCGCGCAGTTCATCGACGAGAATCCGCGGATTGCCCGGATTGCCCAGATTGCCCAGATTGCAATGACCGCGCCGATGATGTCCGAACACGGTGTTTCATCCCGTGAAAAAAAACAGAGTCAGAAACCCGCTGACTTTGGCTACCGACTGTCACTGCAGTCCAAGCTCGCTCTTCACTTCGCTCCACGGGATGCCGGGCTTGCCGGCGTTACGTTCGATCGCGGCGTTGAGGTCGCGCAAGTCCTCCAGATCTTCGACCCTTCGGCGAAGTCGTTCCAGCTCGGAGTGAAGCTGGCGGATGGTGATGCGGTTCGGCTTGCTTTGTCGGGCGGTTCTATTCTTACCCTTCTTTTCGATGCTTCACAGCATACACGAAGATGGCTGAGGCTTCCAGACGGAACAGAATGCGGCAAGTTCCGGCGCGGAGGTGGTTGTCCCGGACAGAATGGCCACGGTAAGGCGCAGCCTTTCCGCACAGCAGGCGGCGGAGCCGCAGGTCAACCGCCGCTTCATTGAGGGTAATTTGGACCCGCCTGGCCTGCCATCGCACGCGATTACTCTGGCCGCGCCGGCATTCTATCCGATTTGTTTTGAAATCTGTGGAATTGGTCGCCGAAATCAGGGGGCAGGCGCCGGGTTCCATTTGCCGCGTGTTCTTCATAGGAGCAAGCAAGTAACGCGGACCGCCGATCTCTCGGTCCGCGTCTCTTCATCAGGCCAACATTGTATCGCGCCGTGATATTTCAGCGCATGGGACTGCTTAGAAAAACCTGGTTACTCCAGGCCCGCGAGCACCAATTTAATCGATGACCGGCAACATGCCCACCCATGAGAAGAGCCGCAGACCGCAGAGGCGGTGGTCTACGCTACGGGGTGCGCGCTACTCGCTTCCCTCGGAACCCCCTCACTCGCCCTTCGGGCACCCTCTCCCCCAAGGGGGGAGGGCTGCCTTATCCTGATCCTCCCGTAGCTCCCCGGGGGCGAAGGCTATTCTGTTTTTATTCTTTCCTCGCCCCCTTGGGAGAGAGGGCTAGGGTGAGGGGGTGCGTTTTCACCGCACGGCCGGATTCAAACCTCACTTTCCAGTCTTGAGAGAACTGCGTCTTTTTTCGCAACCAAGAACTACGCAGCGCCACGGCAACAATACGGGCCCCCGATTTATAGGTGAGTTCCGGGACAGATTCGCATGATATGATTCCAGAGCTACCGCGGTGATTGCTTCTGCGCGCGCGAGGCGGCCGACTTCAAAAAAGCGATCGCGGCGCGCGGGAAGCTGAAGAAAATGGGCCTGCTGATGACGGTCCCATAAAATTATTTTTCACGGAGGTTGCGAGAATGAAGTCCGTAGCCGGAGTCTTCGTTACCAGAGCCGACGCTGAGCGTGCCATCCAGAAGTTGCGATCCATGGGTCTGGCGGATGACAAAGTTAGCCTGCTGATTCCCGGACCCGCAGAAAAAGAAGCGAATCCAGCGCCATCAGTGAAAACAGACGCCACCGAACAGCCGGGCATGGGAACGGCCATGGGCGGGGTGGTGGGCGCCGCGGCCGGGATGGCGGGCGGATTCGGAGCGGGCGCGCTGGCCAGCGCGTTCATCCCCGGCGTTGGCCCTGTCGTCGCTTTGGGCCTTTGGGGCGCAGCGCTTCTGGGACTGGCGGGCGCGGGGGCGGGCGCCGCGGCCGGCGCGGCGCTTGAAAATGCGACAACCAGCGGATTGCCCGAGGATGAATTGTTCGTTTATGAAGACGCCCTGCGGCGCGGGCGCAGCGTGGTGATTGCTCTGTGCGATGATGACGCAACCGCCGCATCCGCCCGAGAGCTGTTCGAGGCCGCAGGCGCGGAGACGGTGGACGCGGCGCGCGACCAATGGTGGGTGGGTCTGCGCAGCGCGGAAAAAGAGCACTACGCGAAACTCGGCAAGGATTTCGACGTAGAGGAAAAGTTTTATCGGCGCGGCTTCGAAGCCGCTTTGCACGCTAAAAACCGTTGCAAAGAATACGATCAGGTCGCGTCGGAAATGGCAAATCACATTGAGGAGCTGCACCGCCATCATCCCGGCGCCGCCGTCGAAGAAGCTTATCGCCGCGGCTACGAACGCGGGCGCGAGTATTACGAGAGCCTCTGTAATAAGACCAAGCGGTGAGGCTGGTAAGCCGCCTCTCGAAGTTGGTTGCCCCCGCGAGCAGATTCATTTCCTCCCGGTCGTATTGTTGCCAGGCACCCGCTCCGCTGCGGGCGCTACTCTCGATTGCCGGCACGGGCAGACCCGGGCGCTCCCCTCACTTGGCCTTTCGCTATCGCACCCACCCACGGTCGCTTGAAGGAGCTGGCCACCGCACCGGCATCGCGCCGCCGGCCCCTTTTGTTTTCGAGCTGCAGAGCTTCGCCTCCCAGAAAGTCTGCGGCACTTTCCGGGTTATGCGGAGGCTGGGAGTTCTTCCCGAGCCGAATCAGCCAAGGCACAAGCTGCGGAGTGCCACCCAAGCGGGATTCCACGCTAACGGCTAGACAATCAAAAGAGGATTTACGCGCTCACGGACCCGGCGAGTCGCACGCTGGCGTCGCCGCCGATCCTCGTTCAAGGGCATGAGCGGTTCAGACCTAACCGCTAAGCCTTAGGGCACAGACACCGATGTGCGCAAACGGTATAAAAGATGGGTCTACAGTATTAGGTGATAGGCAGAATTGATATGAAATGGAGAGAATATTTATGAACCCAAATAGAGTTATCAGTGGAGCCGTTCTCTGCTTACTTCTCGGAGCCACCATGCTGTTTCTGAGTGACAGCTTGGCGAACGCCAAGACAACACGATGCCGACACTCAAGCCGGGTTGCCGGACTCGCCGGCGCACCGGTGGGAGTGGCAACATCCAAACCTGAAACGTCGCTGATTACCTCAAGGCTGGTTGCCGGACTCACCGACCGAGCGGAGGAACCGCCCACACCCAAACCTCAACGTGGCCAGTCGACACCGCCCTCAGCCGTGCCTCTGCCTCGTCCGGCGGGCCCGACGACACCAAAACCTCTGCCGGGTCCGATGGGACCGACGACACCAAAACCTTTGCCTGGCCCGGTGGGGCCGACGACATCAAAACCTTTGCCTGGTCCGGACGGATCGACGACATCAAAACCTTTACCTGGCCCGATGATTCCGCCCTCAGCCATACCGCTGCCTGGCCCGACGATACCGCCAACAGCCAGACCACTTCCTGGTCCGACGGTACCGCCAAAAGCCAGACCGCTTCCTGGTCCGATGATGCCGCCCACAGCCAAACATAGACCGGGCCCGGTGGGACCGCCTACCCCCAAACCTAAACAACGCCTATTGGGACCGCCCACACCCAAACCTGGAACGTAGCCGACGCCACTACCGCCCAGACCTCGAGTGTGATGACTCTCGGAGTTGCTCGTGCGCCGAAGCCTATCGGGCCAGGTGGGAAGCTTCTATCCCTCACCCGGCCCAGCAGTCTGTAGAAAAACTCGCCCAAGTGTAATTCCGAGTCTTTATAGCGGCTCGTGCCGCGATCCGCAACCAACAGAACATAAACGAGTTCCTCGTTTATGTTGTGGAGAGGATCCCTTGGCGACGAAGAATCTCGCATTGCTCGTCTTTTCAGAGCGAGAATCCTCGCGTCGCTCAGGATGACAATAGCGGGCATGAATAACAGGCGTGGGAAAAACTATCTGGAATCGTCTACAACTTCGATTGCCTTCACCCACGGGTAGTTGGCTACGGGGACAAACGAAACCACGAGCTTTCCCAGCGCGTTGGGTTTGAGGGCGTGGAACGTCCGGGTGAGGGCGCGGTTTTCGCCGCCTGCTTCCTTGAAGACATCAAAGTTTCGCAGCAAGACGTCCCCGTTGCAAAAGACATTGAAGACCCAGCTTCCGGCTCCGGCCTTTCCAGGATTGCCGGGGCCGAAGTAGGTCTCAGCGAAATGCAGCGTCAGCGCGTAACCCTCCCCGGAATAGAGGCCGGGGTCCGGAGTGCCCTGCACCGGCTGGCTGTGGGTGATCAAGCGTCCGCCAAAGAAATACCGGTCGGGACTCGACTGGCGGCCGGCCTCGTCAGTGTAGGAGTGTTCTTGCGCGATGATGCGGATCGGCAGCATCTTTTTGGGCAACCCCGGGACAATCTCCAGGGCGTTGAGCACGGGATAATCGATGGCCTTGGTGAAAGCCAGATGAAGCTGGCCGTCGGGAGCGGGGGAAACGTCTTTATAGACGCGCTAGATCGCTCGTCAGCAACGACAGTGCCTCCCGCATCGCTGAGGACATCGAAGTCGGTTTCAACGCGCTTACGGTTGATGTCGATGTGGAAAAGCCGGCTGGTTTCCCCGCCGCCGCGCAAGGTTCCAGGGCCATAGTCGGTCTCCACAAAGTAAAGCCGGAGCTGGTAAACTCCCGGCTTCAATGGAATATCGTACGAAAATGTTTCCTGGCGCGCGGTCGCATACAAGGTGGAATCCGCGGCGCGGGCAATGAACACAGGAAGCTAAGCCGGCACCTCGCCGCCCGTGAAGTAGCGGTCAGGACCCCAGGTTTTCCCCATGCGGTCCACATATTCTTTCCTGGTGTAGCCGGCGATAATGCGGACGCTAGCCGAGTCGTCAGCCGAGGCGACGCCGGAGGCTTTCACCTGCTGCGGCCCGAGGGCAGTACCCGTCGGTGGCATTGATCTCACTAATATGAGCACGGTAAGGGCAATGATGACGACGGACCCAAGACCCACGATCAGGTTCGGAGATATCGCACGCGATGGCGGCCGGCGCGGAATACCGGCCGTGAATGACGTTGTGGCCGGCGCCGAGTCGGAAGGAGTGAGGCCCGGCGCAATCGTTTGAGCGGAAACCAACCCACCGTTGCCAGCACTGCCAACGGCATCGGGCAAAGGTTCGTGAACTATGGTAGTGATTGCGGGCTGCGTGATTTCGGTACGTTTGACAAACTGTGGAACGTAGTGGCCGACGTGCAGGGTGATGATGACGGGATGGCCGGCGCCCTCAGTTTCGTAGTAGCGCTTCAGTTTTTCGCGGAGGCGGTGAGCTTCCACCCGCACGATTGAGTCCGACTTCGGATCGAACTCTGGCGCGCGCCCGAGGGCCTCAGCCCCGATGTTGTACTCTTTGAGGACTTGTTCCTGTCCATCCAGGAATTTCTTGCCAATGTAGTGAAGCATCTTGCTGTTCGAGCTGCAAGCGCCCTTCAAACAACAGATAGCAGGATACTTGCTTAATTTGCAGAAATTTTAATTTAATTGCTTGACTTTTGACGAGCGATCTAGTATAAGAATTGAGTGTAGAGGCAATAAGTTGACGCTCTCACGAGGGCCAAAAGGCGGAAATTGGCGAAAAAAATACAAAAAATCAAAAAAACAGGAACGAAGCCAATTTATTGAATAGAATCAATAACATAACTTTGGAACGAACCCAAACGAACCCATTTTAAAGCCGCTAAGTTATTGATAATTTCCCTCCGTTTTCAAACGAAGCCATTTTTCAAGCCTTCCTTTAGTACAACTAAATCGGCTCCTCTATAGTAATAAATTCGACGCTATTTGGCGACGCGACACCCGGCCCTCATTTCTCGTTGTCCGACGCGGGCAAAATGTATTTGAGCAGTTCGGGGTTGGAAATGTAGATGGTCGCGTTCTCCACCTGAATCGGTTCGAGCGGCAACCGCAATTTTCCCACGGGCACGGCGAGGCCGGGTGGCAGAGGACGGGTTGGAATGAGGGTGAGAGTCAATTCACCGGCGGGAAGGTTGCGCAAAACAAAACCTCCTCCGGCGTCGGTTGTGACTGTGGTGTGGTCGATAATCAGTCGAACTCCGGCGAGGGGTTGCGGAGTCGCGTTGCCTGTTTCACTGTTGCCTTTGGCGTCATTGGGTGGGCCACTTGGTTTCTGCCCTGACGGACCGGTGGAAGGACCGGCAGCGCCACTGGGCTTGAAATAGACATGGCCTGACACGGAGCGCAACGCCTGTACCGGCACGTCTTGCACCACGGTTGCAGTGGGGTCCACGTGGATGTTCACCGATTCCGAGGGCGCAACGTAATTGGGTGGAAGGGTTGAGCGATCCAGAGTCAACTGGTAGTCGCCCGGGGCAACTTCATAGAGTTCGTAGTCTCCCGCGCCGTCACTCACCACTGTTCGGTTCAAGTCTTTGCCGGTGAGGGTCAACCGGATGGCGCGCATGCCACTGGCGTCAGGGCGTCTCTGGCCATCCATCCGATAGTCGTTGAAAACGGTTCCGATGACTCGGGCAAAGTTGACGATGCCGAAATTCACTTCCGCGGTCTTTTCGTCGATCAAGTCCACGCGCACGTCCGTCGGAGTGGTCACGCGCACCGCCTGGGTAAATTGATTGAGCGGAACGATCACCCGGTAAACATTTGGCCCCAGACCTGGAAATTCAAATCGTCCTTGCGAGTCGGTGCGAACTGTCTCGCCCGTACTGAGCTCCACGCGCACACCCGCGAGTCCCGGCTCACCGTTGTTGTACGCGCCATTTACATTGAGATCGCTGAAGACCCGGCCCTGGATGCTCCGCTTGTGGGGGTGGACGGCGAGCAGCCACGACGGCGTGCCGCGCATGGACTTGTTGAAGCCGATAGTGATCACCGTCGTGCGCGTGACTCCGGTCAGTTGGGAGTTCAGCAGATACACATTGGCGAGTGAAGAGATCATTTGAAGCGTCGGAGTGATTTGATAAGTCAGAGTGTAGCCGAAAAGCTTTGAGTCGGTCGTGCGTCCCAGGCCGGCCGCATTGCGGGTGTAGCCCACGTTGGGGCTGAGGTTCAACTTACTTCGGATGCGAAACTGCCCGCTGACGGAAACCTCGGTGTCAGTGGGTTGCAGGTTCAGAAGCAACGCGCGAAGCGCCGGGTCAAGCTGCGGGGAGTCCACAAATCCCAGAGGGTCCGTTAGAAAAAGCTGCTGCAGGGCCGGGGATAGAAGACCAATTTCTTGATTCAGGCGATTGACCAGCGACGGATCGTTGTTGGTGTGCTGGAAATCGACCGTGAGGTATGACCCGTGGATTGGAAAGGTAGCCGAATCCAGGGCGGTGAATAGGCTGTTGGCATTCAGTTGTAACGGGTCGGCGAGAGCGCCGGAAGTGATCTCGGCCGTGTTGGAGATCCCAGCGCCAAACCGGGAATTAAGAAGCGCATCAATCCGGTGGCCCTGGGTGCGGCCCGCCGGCCCGATTCCGGAGTCATTGCGCGTGTAAGTGTAATTCAAAATGGCAGCCTCGCGCGGAGTGAAAGAAAAACTCAGGTTCGGGTTCAGATAATCGGACTTGCCTGCGAGCGGGAGAAAAGCCGTGGCTTTAGTGTCGCTGTGCTGGGCGTAAAGCGAGGCGCCGATGTGGCGGTTCAGCCTGAGCGTTGTACCCACGGCAATGGATGCGCCCCCGCCGAAAAACAGTTGCAATTGATTGAGAGGAAAATCAGCAGACGACGAGGTGCCCGAAGCGAATGCCGTTAGCTTCTCTCCGGTATATGAGACGACGCCCTGCGCCAGTCCCCCGCGGGTGCTGGCGCCCAGCGATCCTTGCACGGCCCACGGCAAACTTGGGCGGTAGACCAATCCCGCCGTTTGGAAAAAACTGTTCTCTCGCTGCAGTTGTGAAGTGGATATCTGGAAAGGTGCATTCACCCAGCCCGTGGTCCCGTAGAGATAAAGGTTCTCGTTTTGCTTCCGACTGAAATTGAACCCAGCGATATCGCGAGTGTCGCTCAACGTCAGGTAGTAGGAAGGAATGGTTGTCCCCCCAAAAAATTCAAACTCGTTTGCTCCCCGGTGCAGGGTCACGTCGCCGCCGCGAATGGCGTAGACGTTGTAGGTGGAGTAGGAGGAAACTTTTGTTTCCAATCCTCCATTAACGAACAGAGGGAAATCGATCAGCTTAAGGTCAGTTCGCGGCGTAGAATACTCCACCGAGACCGTATTGGTGTTGAACAGCGGCGCGCCCTGCGCCGAGCTGTCTTGCACCTGGCCGTGGATGGTGAGCCGGTCCTTGTCGAATTGTTGCTGCCAGTCGAAATGGTGAAGGAAGAAGTAAACTACGTTCCCCTGCGGGTCGATAAAAGACTGCATCATTGACCCAACAGCTCCATTTCCCAAGGCGTCCAGGGCGCTTTGCGACAGCCTCGGTGGCGGAATGATCTCCGGAGGAGCGACTACGTTGATTCGAAGCGTGAGGCGTTGCTGATTAAGCCAGACAAAAGCCACGGTCTCGCCCCGAAGCAATCCGAAGAAATGGATTTGGTCGGCCGAGACTTCCGCCCGGCAGATCGACTCATCGAGGATGGTCACGCTGGTGACTCCGGGCAACGCCAGAATCTTCGAGCCTTGCCAGTAAATCTCTACCTGTTGTGGGGTGGAGTCCTGCGCGCGGGCAATCGTCTCGAAGGCCGGAAAAAGCGAAATGGCAAACAACGCCGGTGCAAGCCACGCGCGGGTTTCAATCCGAAAGGAATTGGTGTGCCCTCTCATGAATAATCTGTTGAACTATACTGAGCGACGTAAATTGCAGCGGCGCTCTCTGATCGCCGACCGGCGGTCAGAGACCGCCGCTAAAGCGAAATACGCAACAACATTTGTCGCTCTGTATAATTTTTGCCGGGGTTTCGCGCTTATTGAGCAGCGGCCACGGAAAACGGAAACTCCTGGGTGTAATTTTTGTCCTGTCCATAGAGAACGGTGAGAATGGCGGTATAGCTTCCAGCGGGAAGCGTTCCGGTCCACGACACAGAAAGCTGATCCTTTTGGCCCGGTAGAAAACGCCTCTTTTCACCTTCTGCCTTGGCAATCAGCTCATGGCGTGAGTTCAAAAGGGCCACCGTCGACAGCGGGAATACATGCGTGTTGCTTTGATTCGAAAGCATAAAATCGAGCTTCATGGCCTGGTTCGGACCGGGGGCGATGAATGTTGCGTCGGAAACCTCAACTTTGTATTCTTCCGTATTTTCCGCGCTCAGAAGAATGAGGGAGCCCAGGCGCATGTTGGTATAGACCGCCTTTTTCTCTGCTGTCGCTCCCTCCGTGAGTTCGGGCTTGGACTCCAGGAATACCACAGCATAATAGCCGCCCGATACTTTAAGAGGGGGAGTGACGATCACCTGAACTTTGCCCGTGCCCGCCGCCGGAACCGTCAATTGCCGCGGCACCGGTTCAATCCAGTTGGCGGCAGATCGAGGTGAAGATCCCGGAGCATTGAATAATTTCTCGTTCTTCTCGTTGAACCAAAAATCAGTGACAGAAACCCGCAAGGCAACCGCGGCTTCCCCCTTGTTCGAAACCGACAGGTCAAATTGAAAAGGCAGGCCGGGCTTGAATCTGTACTGTACCTGGGCGGGCGCCAGGGCCAGCGACTGCGCCTTGACCAGAGGTACGGCGATTCCCAGCAACATGGCCGTGATGCCGAGCGCCGGCAACCAGCGGTACACTCTTGTCCAATTTCCAAAAGGGCATGTTCGTTTCATCATGGCACCGTCAACGTGTAAGTTAAAGTGGCGCTGTCCGCGCCGGTGAAAGTTCCCACTCCGTTTGCGTTGGAGACAAACAGCCCGAGATATCGGGTCAGGCTGCTCCCGCTGGCGGCGGTTGTCGTCAGGGAGGTTTGGGCGCCGGCAATTTTAGAAATCGCGGTATAAGGCCCGGCGAGGACCGCCGAGTCCCTCAACTGCAGAATGGCCGGATGCACAAAATCCATGCTGACGTAAACCTTCACCGAGGACGTCGTCGAGGAAAACGTGGAGAACGAAGGTTGGAACAGGTAGGGTGTGGAGTAGATTACGCCACCCGCGGCCGCGCTCACTGTCAATCCCACTCCCGGTGCAATGCCCAAACCATTCACGTTCCCAAAGTCCATGGAATAATCAGCGGCAGGCGATACGGTAATCCCGCCCGGTGCGGTAGCGAGCAAGAGCTGCACTGCGGTCTCAAGAGTCACGGAGTTCGCGATTGCAGCCGGCGTGTTCGTTTGCAGGGTGGTGGTATCGGTGGCTTTCCACGTGAGCGTAACCGAATCGGCGCCCGCCGAAACGCCGGCGCCATCCGCATTGGAAACAAAGAGTCCAAAATTTGCAATGTAGGTGCCGTTACCAACCGCGGTCGTGATAATCCCCGTCGGCGTCGCCGCACTGGTTGAAATCGGAGTGAAGGCGGCACCGGTAGCACAACCCGCGCTGGGATAGCAGCTCTCCAATACGAGGAGTGTGGGCCTGGCAAAATTGGAACTAACATATATGGAAACCGTTGCCTTGTCGGCGCCCGGCAGTCCGGAAATCACAAGTTCATAAGGAGTGGAGTACAGAACGCCTCCGGCAACGCCGGCAGTGATCAAAGTAAGGCCGGCTGCCGGCACGCCAACACCCAAACCATTCACGTTTCCGAAACTGGTCGTTGTAATCCCGCCGGGCGCAAATTGAAGGGTAAGCGTCACTGCTGCGGTCACCCGGGTCGGCCAGCCACAAGCAATCACTATTGCCACGATCAGCAGTTGGAGCAAGCGACGCGCCGTCATGACTTCTCGACACAGGGAACACTCGCCTGGGCCCGAAGGATGCGGGTTATTGTCGCTCACTCGCCTTTCGAGGTTCATGCTTTCGGTCCCGCTCCAAACGGATTCGACTGCATTCGAGTCCTTCCGAGACCGCTTACTTGCGTTCCAATGTTTGGAGAACTTCAGCATGGCTGATCACCAGAATGGGTCGATCACTGCACTGTAAGCGTGTAGGTTATCGTCGCCGCGTCCGCGCCGGTCATCCCGGGACCGTTCGTGGGAGCCACGGATACACCAATGTACCGGGTCATGGCAGTACCGCTCACCGCATTGGTGGCAATGTTCGTTTGCGCTCCCACCAGCTTGGACATGGGCGTCAAATTACCAATGCCAGCCGGCGCCGCGTTGGATTGCACGATCGAAAGAGTTGCCTTGGCGAACGGGCTTGATACATAAGCGGTCAGCGTATTAGTGGCCACGGACTGGCTGCTGAAGATTGGCGTCAACTGATAGTCGCTGTAGTACACGGCGTTGGTGGTGCCCGGAGTGATTGGGGCAAACTTGCTGCCACATGCCGGTGCGGTAATGGCCAGGGCGTCTACGGTGCCGAAATTCATGCTGTAGTCCGTGCCGCCCCCGGCGGTAACCGCGCATCCCGTACCGGTGGCGAGCGTAAGCTGAATGGCGTCCTGAACGTTGACGTGTACCGCCGCAAGAGGTGATACCGTATTAGTGTTGGTCCCCGTCGTCGAAGCGAGGCCGCGCATCGCTGCCAATCCCAGTACCACGAGTGCAAAAACGACCAAATGCTTTTTCATTTTCATATCTGCCTCGGTAATGCCCGTCTTCTTTTCACTGAAGTCCCCTGCGCAGGCGATCTCGACCTGCCTTGCTCGTCATCGCTTTAGCCCTGGTACTTCTATCGGAGGAAAGCTGCCCGATGAGGAGTCGAACGCAACGCTCACTCGGGCGGCTTCAGCCCGATTCGTCTTGAGGGCGGGTGGCAAGGTGGCGGGGTCGGGTCCTCCAGTCGATGTGCGGGCACACTTTCAAAAGCCAGAAGCATCGGCAATGCCGATATTACTACACTCTTCTTTATTCTCATATATCTGTCTTGCAACATTGACGGTGTTTTTTCCTGAAGCCATTGGCGCTAAATCGTCAATGATCTCTTCAAGACCCCACAAACGACTCGGGCGTCGGATCCGATCAGGTCCGACGCCCACTTGCGAATCGCGGAGCAAACTTCTACTAGCTGACGGTCAAGGTGTAAGTGATCGTTGCCGCATCCGCGCCGGTCAGGGCCAAGCCGTTGGTGGGAGCAATCTCCACGCCGACATATTGTGTGAGTGCTGTGCCGCTGACCGCGTTGGTCGCCAGAGTGTTGGCGGTTGCAAGCGTGGTGCCCATCGGCGTCAGGCCGGCAATCGTGGCCGGCAATGAAGTGGAGTACACGACCGACAGGTTCGCCTTGGCGAAGTTGGTGGACACATAAGCCTTCAAAGTGTTGGTGATCACGCCCTGGCTGGTGAAGATCGGCGTAATCGTGTAGTTGCTGTAATACGCTGCGTTGGTTACGCCGGGTGTAGTGGGTGCAAATTGGCTGCCGCACGCAGGAACGTTGATTCCCAGGGCATCCACGTTGCCGAAGTTCATGCTGTAGTCCGCGCCGCCGCCGGCGGTCACCGCGCATCCTGTGCCGGTGGAGAGTGTCAACTGGATGGCGTCCTGCACGGTCACGTTCACCTTCAGGGTGGGCGAAATGGTGTTCGTGTTTGTCGCTTGAGTCACGCCCAGAGCGGGGATTGAAGCCAGGGCCAAAATCATTGTTGCCAGGAAAATCTTCGATCGGGTTTTCATTGTCGTGCTCCTATTTTTCTGATTTACGATTCGTACGCCTTGGTTAAGAGCAGGTGGATGGCCAAAGCCGACATGTCGAGTAAGCCGCGTTGTTTCAATTGCTTGAATGAATTCTTATCCACAGAGTGGTTGAGAGGAAACGTCCGTCAACGTTACAAGTGTAACAGAGCCGGACAATCGCCCGCGATATCGGCTAAAAACCTCCGAGGATGACGTTGCCACATCGATCCATCCATATCTCTCATAATTTCAACCTTACGCCAGGCGCCGTCGCAAACTGCCAGCCATTGGCTGTTGGGGAAAAATAGCGGCGAGTGATCGGAAGTGCTGCCCTCGATTCGACAATGTTAGTCGACCTGCGAGGCTGCGCCACCCAATCGAAACGACGGGCTTCTTATTCCGCAAGGCTGTAAGCCCTGTATATTTAACACATTTAATATGATGACGGAGAACTAGACCATCAGTTTGAATTGCTTCCTATCGAAAGTGTTGATAACCTGAAAGCGAGGCAGGAACGTTTAGGCTGGAAAGAGCGGAGTTCACAATGTTTGTTGTCCTGGCCATAGACGACGATTCAGCGGTGCTGGAGTCCTACCGGGCCATGCTTAGCGACATGGGAGTCCGCTTCCAATGCACGCCGGATCCGAAGCGCGGTCTGGAGATGGTGCGCGAACTTTGTCCCGAACTGGTTCTGCTAAAATGGCAAATGCGCCAGATGCCGGGGATCGAAGCTCTGCGGAAGGTGCATAGCTTGGACCCCCGTGCAAGGATCGTCGTAATCTACGATCACGAAAGCATAGAATCGCTGGTGGAAGCGATCATGGAAGGGGCCGATAACTTCGTCTACAAACCCGTCAACCCTGAAAAGCTGCGCTCCATTGTTGAGGAGGTGAAGGAGCTATTCAAGCGGCGCGCGAAGGCCGCGAAACTCGAAAAGGAGCTGGTGCAGCATTTCAATCTGGAAGGCATGATCGGCCGTTCCATTCGCATGCTCGAGCTGTTCGACCTAATCCGCCGCGTTGCGCCTCACTTCCGCACCGTCCTGGTGCTGGGTGAGACAGGTACGGGCAAGGAGGGTGTGGCGCGCGCACTCCACAAACTGAGCCCCCGGAAGGACCAACCCTTCGCTGTCTGCAACTGCGCGGCGGTGGTTGAAACCCTGTTCGAGAGTGAGTTGTTTGGCCACCGCAAAGGGGCTTTTACCGGCGCCCACGAAGACAGAAAAGGCGTGTTCGAATCGGCCGATGGTGGCACTGTCTTTCTGGATGAAGTCGGCGAGCTCGCCCCCGGAGTGCAAAGCAAACTTCTCCGCGTGATCCAAAACCAGGAAATCCAGAGAGTCGGATCAACGCAACCGCAGCACGTGGACGTCCTGTTGATTGCCGCCACCAGTCGCGACCTGGAGCAGGATGTGAAACGGGGAAAATTTCGCTCCGACCTCTTCTTCCGCCTGAACATGATTGAGATGGTGGTTCCTCCCCTGCGAGAACGCCCGGACGACATCCCGCTTCTCTATCGCCACTTTCTCGAGAAATTTAACCAGCAGTATGGCAAGCAGATCCAGGGTATTTCACGCCGCGCGCAGGAGCTCATGGTCCGTTACCCGTGGCCGGGAAATGTGCGGGAAATGGAAAACGTCATGGGAAAGGCATGCATGTTGGCCCAGGCCAGCTTCCTGGACGTGGCGGACTTCAATGCCATCTCCTCGCCGATTGCTGCGGATGCCGGCATAGCGCCTGTCTCGCTCGACGACGCCGAACGTGCCGCACTGGTGCGCGCCCTCAAGGAGAATCCGAATAAGACGCAGGTCGCCCGCATTCTCGGCGTAAGCCGTCCCCGGCTTTACCGCCTGATGGAGAAGCACG
>Ga0207055_1159_pt1 | contig 14326 bp, 18 predicted proteins | sample Alteio_BWMinCont_57_FD_153293 | JGI IMG/M metagenome (GOLD analysis project Ga0207055, IMG submission 153293) | Enriched cells from forest soil in Barre Woods Harvard Forest LTER site, Petersham, Massachusetts, United States -... | ecosystem: Environmental > Terrestrial > Soil > Temperate forest >...
TATAAAGAAGTTTTTTAATCGGAAAAATAAACCAGCTGTTGTCGTACCTAGGCCGTCAGGAAAGCAGGGAAATTACTGGTGGTTGGTGCTTCCGCTGATTGCGGTTCTAACCCATTTAAACGACGGTGATAAAAAGACGTCGCCCACACACACCTCAACGCCTGTTGCTGTTTCTCAGCCTCAAGCCCCAGCTAAGGTCGCCACACCAGCCGCTGTTGTGACTTCCACAGGCAATTCCCCAATTATGACCGGCCTTCCAGTTCCGGCCAATTATCACCCACACATTACAACCTATCTCAGAGGCCCAGTTTTTGACCAATTCAGAAGTCTTATCGACGCGGGAAAAGGTATATCAGAGGACGATTTCAAAAAATTCTCCACCGCTGCAAGTGCGGGTGATCTAGATGCTCAGTACATTGTTGCAACGCTTACCAAGTATGGCCATGGAACACCGAAAAGTGAAGTGGGTGGTGACATGGGATTACTGGGGGCCGCGCAGAATGGCCAACCTGACGCTTTAAGAGATTTTGGATATTCACTGAAAAACGATGCGCGCAAAATCGATTACTGGATGAGAGCAGCTTTATTAGGCGACGATAAATCGCAGTTTCTCGTGGCTCAAAATTACTATAACGGCAAAGTAATCGAGAAGGACTACGGCAAGGCAATGTATTGGTTCGCGCAATCAGCTGAACGATACAATTCAGATTCAATGCTGGCCATAGCGATGCTTTATTCAAATGGGTATGGAACCCCTAAAGACGATGATAAAGCTTTTTATTGGGAGATGAAATCTGCCAAAGAAGATAACGCTAACGCCTGCGCAGCGGTGGCTACTGACTACTCTCAGGGCTTAGGCGTGACCGTAAATAAGGATCTTGGAAAGGCATTCTATTGGCTTTCTTGCTCTGATCCCAAAGATCAGGATGTCAAAAACCTGAGGACAACTGTTGAAGCAAATATGACCGAGGAAGATTACATAACAGCTGCGCAGCTTGGATCACGGGAGGCCATGGTGAAATTGGCAAAGGATTATCACTTAGGAACAAATGTCCTAAAAAACAATTTCACTGCTGAGAAATATATGCAGGAATATGGATTTAAGGATACTCCAGAATTGCAAAAGCTAGAAAATGATATTCAATCTGAAATGACTACGGATGACATACAGAATGCCCAAAGTCAGGGAGTGGGTTGGTTAGCCGGAAAGTTTAAAGAAATCGATGAATTGGAGAAGTCAAAAAAGTCCGCAATAGATAGTCGTTCGGATCCTATTTATAGGGAAGAAATAATTCCTAGCGTTGGGTCAGTCCCCGTATTGACTAGAGAGGAATTGCGCTGGTGCGAATACCAACGCAGACGCATCGATTATATAACCCATGAATTCCCCGACGATAAGAACGATACGAATTCTATAGCCAAGTTTAATTTGAAATATCTCTCTAAAGATATTTCTAATAAATACGACGCGCTCATAGCTGATGCCAACGCGAGGTGTCCGGTCGGCAGGCAGTTCTACGAAAATGACATGAATGCAATTACCGCGGAACTAAAAGACCCCATCTATTTAAATCGCATTGCGCTGGATGCCCAAAAAATCATGCTGAAATGGGATCAGCGTTTTTGGTTTAGGGATTAACATGGCTTATTCTTTGAAAACAAATCCCTTCGCAATTCTCGGCGCCACAACGCGCGACGATAGAAAAAGAATTGCGGAATTGGCAGAAGAAAAAAGCTTCATCATCGACCATGAACTGTGCAGCACAGCTAAGTCTGAATTGACCAACCCACGGAACAGGCTTGTTTCAGAGGTAGGTTGGCTCCCCGGACTGTCTCCAAAAAAAGCGGACGAATTGCTTACAGTATTGGTCAATGCCCCCGGTAGCCTCCGATCTAAGAAGGAGAATGTTCCATCTCTCGCGCTTGCTAACCTTCTCACGTCTGCGCTTACCATTATTGATGAGGCGACTGATACGGAGGAATGGATTGCATCAATTATCGATATTGCGAGTCTGATCGATAAAGTGGATCTAAACACTCTCCTGCGTGACATTAATGAAGACAGATCAATTTCTGGCTTCCCAGAAGTCAAAAATATTGAAAATGTGCAATCTGTCCTCTCCGATCATATTCAGCAATTCAAAGAAGCTACTAAAACAGCCTTAGATAGACTTCCAGCGGAAAAATTGCTGGAAATCGTAACAGGCGCGGTTGAGATCTCTACCAAGATGGGCGCAAGACACGCGCCACCATTAATTGATGAAATAGTTGATACATATGAGCTGCATACGCACGGTTTTTTACGATCCGAGGCTGATAAACTAAAAAATGCTGTTAAGGCAGCCGAGGCCAGCATCGACAGCGGAAAAAGAGCGGTTAGGTTGGCCGTCGACAAAGTCGAAAAGCTGATGCGCCATTGGTGTAGGTTCGCTCGCCCTATTCAAATCAGCATGAAAAGCCGGGGCCTTCAACACGACATAAGTCTCGAAACCGCGTTTACAGTTCGCGGCTTGGTATTGAAAGTTGTGAAGGCGGAGATGCTTGATATTGCCAGTGATATTACCAACTTACTTGCGGACGTTTTTACAGACGTACCGGAGATGGTAGAATGGGCAGAAAAGGACGCTAAAGAACTTAATGAAATGACTAAAACACGAAGTGATTTGGAAAAAATTAAAAGCGTTACAGACCTTTGTGAAAAAGCTTTGCTCGAAGTACAGGCAAACCCTAAGTCTGCGGATGCGATTGGCCAGCGATTGTTCGAAGCAGCAAAAGTAGAGCTGATGCATTATCAGCAATCCAATTATACTGAGGCACAGATTTTATTGGCTAAAAATCATTTGGGCCTTACGCTCTCACGTTGCGGAGTGGCCTATGGCAATTCTACAGATAAATGGGGGCCAAGCACCAAGCTATTTGAACAGGCAAGCGACCTGGCTACGGATCCAGAAATAACATCTCAGATAAATAAAAATCTTGAAACGTCCAAGGAAAATTTACGACTTGGCGGCATCGGTGCTGTTAAAAGCGCACCATCATTAGGTAGCATTAACGGAATTGGCTTTACGCTGTACGGGTCTTCAAACCACGATCCAGAGACCACCTCACATCTAGCGACTTATTATTTTACGTTCTTCTTTTTTCCGGTCATTCCGATCTCCAGATACAGAGTTATCCAGAACGGTAACAACTACCGGTTTCTATCCAAGGTTCCTCTCCGACCATTCGATAAATGGCATCTGGCGATAGCTTTGGGAATTATCGCGTGGATAGCTTTGGCAAATATGTAAGGGTTATAGCAATGAACGATACCAGCTCAACAAAGCCTCCCGCCGACAATATCATCGCCCGACTGTGGCGTGGCGACGTATCTCTTCCTCAAGCCTACTGGCTCTACGGTTGTGTGGGTGGAGTTTCGTTCCGACTAATTTCACCACAGGTGACATATGCTTTAGTCTCCCATTCCCAAGATCTTAGTTCCACCGCATTCGATTTATTACGGTACGGATGGCTTGCAATTTATTATTGCTACACGACTTTCATATTCATAGCGATATGGCGTAGCGCAAATAACTATGCGTTGGCCAAGCCAGAAAAAAAGGGAAATGCCACAGTAGCAAAAGTGATGGTCGTAATCGGCGTGTTAATGCTTGCGGGATCTTTGGCGAAGCTTAATGACAATAGACTGACCAGTTCGTCGAATGGGACAGATGATCAAATGCAGCTGGAAGCAACTATCAAAGGGCTAAACGTAGGCTTACCCCGTAAGCTAGACGATGTTTCAACTCTCAATAAAATCGATATTCATGATGACACGATTTTTTATTATATTTCCCTATCTACGACGATCCCAAACAAAGAGAGTTTTAAAACAAAAATGAAGGGGTCGATGCACTCTGTCTGTTCGGACAAGGATCTGGCCCCCATTCTAAAAGCTAATAATAAGCTGGAGTGGGTCTATGCGGAGTCGACATCAAATAGTTCGGTAACGGTAACTATGACCAAGGCCGATTGCCCGAATCTTTAAGCTAGTAATCCTTACGAGCTGAACAAAGCCATTAGATTGCTCTCAATTGATTGGCTAATCCTTTCGAACAGAGCGTTCATGCCTTTAGAAAGGAGAACGCTCATGTCCAAATCTAAAGCGAAAAAGAAGGCAAAGGCGCCCAAAGCTAAAGGCGTCAAACCTGCCGTACAAATGAAAGCCGAGACGAAGCTGCAGATCGTTATCGAACTGTTAAAGCGCCCTGAAGGCGCAACTGTTGTCGAAATTATGAAGGCAACGGAGTGGCAGAAACATACGGTTCGAGGCTGTATTTCTGGCGCACTTAAGAAAAAACATGGTTACGAAATTGTTTCCGAAAAGCCCAATGACGGCGATCGCGTTTACAAGATTGTAATTAGCAAACAGTGATATGTCGCCATAGCGCCGGATGATCATCTAATGATCGTCCGGCGTTTTTCTTTGCAATCAGATTGCTCCGATCATCGTTGCAAATCCGCGCGCGAAGAGCGTTCATGCACGTATAAAAGGGAGGGACACATGGCAGAAATAAATAAAAATCGCAAAACATACAACCCGACGCCTGCAGGTATTCTAGAAACTCTTCTAACGATGTTTAACGATGAGCAGCTTCTTGAGGCCGAAAGCAAATTTAAAGCCTGCATCAAAGATGACCCTAAAGGCTGGCATCTGGCAGACCGGGAGCTGATTGCTGAGGCATTTGATAACCAAGCTCGATATCGCGGCGAAGCATGGAGAAGATAATGAGTCCCCAAAACACTGTAAGGGAGAAGGACATGCCCAACGAAAATAAAGAAGTAATACACAAAGCAATCGCTGCAAACCTTGACGCCTTAAGCCACAGATTATCACAGGCTGCGTTGCTGGCCAAGGAGGCTCAGCAGGCAATGGTGGCCGGTCAACAAAATCAGGCCATAGGCACCGTACTAGAATTCGAAAGAATTCTACCCGAAGCTCAGGCCTTGTTTAATGCTGCGATGGCCTTACACCGAAACCATCCGTAAGGAGTGTCCCATGACAGAAACAAACCCTATATTTGAAATGATTGCTAAAGAGCATCTCAATATTGAAACGCTCAAAACGCGCAACAGCGACAGCCTCGACTTTCATGATTGCAGCGTGTGGGGAATAAAAAACGCCTTACAAGCTGCCTATGACGTAGGACGTCTTTCCAATCTACCTAAACATCGTATCGTTAGGGCTGGTAAGGTCGGAACTTGCTACCAAGGACGCATCGAAGCCAGCTACCAAGACATTGTCGAGATTTGGGGTGAGCCACAGCCCGGAGATAAATATAAAACCGAAGCGGAGTGGCTGGTGCGCCCCACCGAAGGAGAAGTAATCACAATCTATAATTACAAAAATAGCCGATGCTATGCCGACCGCAATCCCATGATAACTGAGGTGCGGGAATGGAGCATCGGCGGCCAAGACGTGACGGCCGTCGACCGTATTGCCGCCATGATGGCCGGACGGGCAAAAGTCTTGGATAAGGCGAGGTAAAGCAGGCCATGGATCGCCCAAAATACGGCCACGTGCGCGTTCAATTGGTTGGAAGGGACGGAAATGCCTTTTATATCTTAGGCCGCTGCCAGCAGGCCGCAAAAGGCGGGAAAGTGCCCCCTGAAGAAATCCAAAATTTCATGAGTGAGGCCCAGTCTGGAGACTACGATCAGCTACTGGCTACATGCTTGCGATGGTTTGACTGCTATTAATAAATTATACCGTCTTTTACTGAGCAATAAACTCTTTCCTGACACTGATAGATAACATGCCGATTGTAGATTTTTAGCAGCGGCATATCGTTGCGGAAACACTTAACGTCAATATCAATTACCTTCCGATTTTCCCAATTTGATACTGTCTTCTCTATAAATTCCGGTGACATACGTCCTGCAACAAGCTTGCGTGGATCTGCGAACATAAAACTTATGAAAGCAGTCGAGCAAAGATTAAAAGAGAAGGCCATATGATCATCTCCGGGAAGTGGAATGCTATATCCTCTATCAGAAAGCAGGCATCCAGCCTGATCATATTGACAAAGATGTGCTTCAACCCATGTCTTTTTGTTTAACAGCAGCCCCTTAATCATTTCCTCAAAAAAGTTAGGCGCTCCGTCCCGCATAGGGGCAAGCAGCATAAACAGGACGCGAAGCCATTCTAAATATTGCTGTTCATTTATTCCCAGCTTCTCGCATAGATATTTTTGCTGCGGCTTTTTCCCGCTAATGATGCGAAGGTAATTTGCCAGAAGTATAGGATCGGTAGGGTCGTATGTCGCTAACCCAGGAAAGCTGTTAAGCACCTTGACCACTGAATATGGGTTACGCACGAAGTTCAGCATCTTCGCAGTAAAAATCTCAATAATCTCGGCCTTGATATCATTGCCGGGCGTTTTTACTTTATCGAGTAAGCTGAGGGTGTGGACTTCGACATTCCTCTCATACTTTTGGAATAGAGATTCAAAATTAAGACGGAGCTTGCTGTTTTCCAGCACATCAAAACTGAATAGGTCGAACATTGAAAGATTGTTGTTGATCGATCTGCCATTGGGCTGTTCTAGTTCAATCGTGTAATTTTCACGATCACGCAGCAGGAAAGAATAAATGCGCATATTTTCGGGTGCAGCGTTGGGATTAAGCGCATTCAGCTTTTGTTCAACCCTCGGCAGGAAATGCTGATTTTCTGTATTATTCTCAAGCATTTCAAAGTTACCCTTTTGGAGTTTTAGTATTAAGATATCCCGTCATTCAAATGATACGGGGTCGCAAAGTGTTAAACTGGTTAGCGCGCTATAAATACCGCAAAGAAGTACTCGAACATATCAATGATTGCGTGCTTATTGATCTCCGACCATTCCATCCAGAAATTAACGACATAATTGATGGAGAGTTTCAGGCTGGCACTAGCCCTCCGGAGGTGGCGGTCAAAATCGTTTGTATGGATTTATTGGACGCGATCGAGAAGAAACTGGACGCCACCAACCGTGCCAAAGTCGGAAAGGCTATTCTTGAAGCATACGAAGACGACAATATGGTTCGTAAATTTGCCGCAGAAGCTGTTATTCGCATCAAAGAAAATATGAGAAAAACTGGCAAGCCGGTCAATTTGGATGACGTTCAATGGCGCATTCAACATGCACTAATTAGTGTTTGCACACTCCACGAGCATAAACAGATCAACGACGAGTTGCGTGCAATGTTTTTTGACGAAGTCGCTGGAGCATTAGATGGACAGACAGGGGCCTAAAAGTAAGGAAATATGTCTCAATTGATCTTACTCAACCATTCCCTATAATTACCTTCTAAATCGCGTAATTTCCATTTTCCGCCAAAAATATATTGAAACGCTTTACCGATCGCCGCGATGACAATTCCTGCCACGAAACACCAAAAACCAATTTGATGTCTGCTTTCTGTTTCACGCTTGAGGTAGGCGTCCCAGGTTGAATTTCCCCACGTCAGATATTGTTTATATTCATCCTGAGTTACGTGATTAAATACAAATTGGTAAACGAATATGCAAAAGGATCCCGCGCAAAGAAGCAAGCAAAACCAGTAAATAACGTTTCCAAGTCTTCCCAGCACATTGACCTCTTAAGTCGCCGACTCTTACTTATCACTCCATTTTCAAGGAGACAAATTGGCAGAAATAAATGGGAAGTGGTAGCACTGGACGGATTTGAACCGCCGACCAAGAGATTATGATTCTCCTGCTCTACCGCTGAGCTACAGTGCCGTCTTCTAAAGCATTCTTCGCCTAAAACTCATCCGCTTGCCACAAAAATAGCACAAAAGCCCCATAACCCTTTGATATTCCCTATGCGGGTGGGGGTTATGATTCCCCTGCTCTACCACTGAGCTACGCTGCCGCCAAAAGAGGGTGAGAAATAGGCAGATAAGTTCTTGAAGTCAATAAGACAGTGCCAAAAATTGCTTTTTAAGGGCTGCTTACGTACGCATTTTAGCCGTTTTAATTGATATCATGGGCATAAGTCACTCTTGAGTCTCACACTCACTATGGCGAGGTCATATGTCACAAAAACACCGGTTTTCCACCAGAAAAAGCCTCCGAGATAAAATATCGCATTACCTGTCCAAGGACCCCCTCACCAACATTATACGAACAGCACGATCGGCCATGTTTATGGGGGCTTTGCCTTTGGCAGAACAACAAATGCTTTTGGCTGAGGCAATTATATTTGCACGCAAGGCTACATCAACCGTCAAAGCAAGGGTCAAGGAATGCGCAGAGCGTCGTGTTGATGCCCTTTTCAGAATGCACGCGAAACTAGTTCCTTACATATAAGATTTTTGATCGATCCAACCATTGACTAATCATGCTTGCCCACATAGGCATGACAGAATTTCTGCGACGCTTTTTTAAATTGCGTAGTTGAAATAATAAATGTCAAAAAGTTGCAAATTCATTTTCGGAGCCTGTTCAGGCAAATTCCGAACGACTTTTTTATGCGCCGGTCTATATACCGGCATCTCTCTCTTACAAGGAGGCACCTATGGCAAACCTCACATCTTTTTCTCCTCGTCCCGATTTAACGGAGCAGGACTTAACAGGTAGACCAAATTACACAGCGGCAGCTTTAGCAAGCGAAGCCGGAAGGCCCATTCGATTTGCAGCTCAGGAAAAAAAGAGACTGGAAATAGCTGCAAGAAATGCAGCGGCAAGGATAGCCTCCGGTCCTTGAGTATCGTTTTGTTCATCCATTACAATTTTCATTCCCATCTTACAAGGAGGTAACCATGCAATTACCACCCAAAGCTATTCGACAGCCTGTGGACACAACAGCGCTCGCCGTAGGCCTACTATTTAAAAAAGCCGGCGACCAAGAAATGTGGAATTTATACAAAGACACTGCGCGCATGGTCAGACAGGGGCGCCTGGTCAAACAGGGACGAAGGAGCCAACCCACACAAGCATCCGTGGCAAGGCCGAGCTAAGCTTGTAGGCGTTCGATCCAACCGCCGCCAAGAACACGGTCGCCCTGATAGATGACGCCTGCCTGCCCCGGCGCGACGCCAAAAGCAGGTTCGTGCAATGTGAGAACGGCACCCCCCCCAAGCTCAGAGCCTTTCATCGTGAAACGGCCCGGTAAGGGCGGCTGAGCGGAGCGCAATTTTACAGTAATGTCGATGCCATCCTGCGGCACCTCGCCGCCGAGCCAGTTAATCTCGCGCAACGATACATTCAGCTGCGCCAGATCTTCCCTTGGTCCCACCACGACTTGCTTTTTTTCCGCAGCGACGCGGATGACGTAAAGTGGCTCGTTATTTTCACCCTCGCGCGCGCTGAGATTAATGCCGCGGCGCTGACCAACCGTAAAATGAATGATACCTTCATGGTGGCCCAACACTTTACCGGTTTTATCCACAATATCGCCGGCATCAATTGCGCCCGGGCGCAGCTTGCTGACAACACTGGCGTAATCGCCGTTCGGAACAAAACAAATATCCTGACTGTCAGGTTTCGATGCCACCGGCAAATTAAAGCGTTCCGCCAAGGCGCGGGTTTCTGGCTTACTCATCCCACCCAGAGGAAAGCGCAGGAAATCAAGTTGTTCGCGTGTGGTCGTGAATAGGAAATAGCTTTGATCGCGATTGTCATCCACGGCGCGGTGAAGTTCGGCGCCATCCGCGCCCATCACGCGGCGGACATAGTGGCCTGTTGCCAGCGCATCGGCGCCGAGATCTTTAGCGGTCGCCAGCATGTCACGAAATTTCACGCGCTGATTGCAACGCACGCAAGGGATCGGCGTTTCGCCGCGCAGATAACTGTCGGCAAAATCATCCATCACGCTTTGTGAAAATTTACTTTCGTAATCCAGCACGTAATGTGGGATGCCGATGGTTTCCGCGACCCGGTGCGCGTCGTAAATATCCTGTCCCGCGCAGCAGGCGCCCTTGCGACCCACCGCTGCGCCGTGATCGTAAAGCTGCAGCGTAATGCCGACGACATCGTATCCCTGCTCAGCCAGAAGCGCCGCTGTGACGGAGCTATCCACGCCGCCGGACATCGCCACGACGATACGCGTGGCTTTCGGTGCTTTATCGAAACCAAGGCTATTCAGAGTGCTCATGGGAGGCACCATAGGGGATTTGGCGCCCCTCCCGCAAGCAGCAGAATAGTTGCGTTTTGGGGCCTTAGGCTGCCTGCGAACGCAGCATCCAGATGGCCTTGTCATGCGCTGCCAAGCGCTGGTTCATCAGGTCTTCACTGGCGGTATCCTCAATCTCACCAGCGAAAACACGAGCTTCTGAGATACGGTCGCGCACCTGTTCGTTCGTCTTAACCAAATCCTTTAACATGGCATTGGCTGAAGGCGGATTATCCGCAGCTTCCTTCACAGCCGTATGATTACGGAAAGCTGCAGTACTGCCGGGAGCATAGAAATCCAGCGCACGGATACGTTCCGCGATTGTGTCTACCGCTTCGAACAATTCCGTGTATTGCATTTCAAGCAGCTTATGCAACGAATAGAAGTCTGAGCCGGTCACGTTCCAGTGATAGCCATGCGTTTTGATCATCAGCATATAAGTGTCGCTAACAACCCAGTTGAGGTGCTTGGCCATCTGGGTGCTCGAATTTTTCATTGTGGGTTTTGGCATGAGGATCTCCTCTGAAGGGATGATTTAGAAGTATTCTAATCCAACCCGAGGGGTTGGTAAAGTCGGCAGGAGCACCTATATAGACCGATAGCGAACAACAGGAAAGGGGCGCATAAATGACTGATAAAATCCGCAAATCCGATGCCGACTGGCAAAAAGAGCTGACGCCGGAGCAATATCAAGTATGCCGCTGCCACGGCACCGAAGCCCCCTTCTCCGGTAAATATGCCGAAACCAAGGACACGGGCATTTACATGTGCGCCTGCTGCGGTCAGGAATTGTTCGACAGCACCACGAAATATGACAGCGGCAGCGGCTGGCCAAGCTATTACCAGCCCATTGCCAAAGACAATGTAATCGAGAAAACCGATGCCAGCCATGGCATGGCGCGCACCGAAATTTTATGCAGCAAATGCGAAGCGCATCTGGGTCATGTCTTCCCCGACGGCCCGAAGCCAACCGGCTTGCGGTATTGCATTAATTCAGTGGCCCTGGATTTGAAGAAGAAGGACTAAGCCGCCTTCTGGTTACCGTTCGTCAGCTTCTCGCACGCACGTTTAATGCGAGCGCAAGCGTCCTTTAACGCCTCGGTCGAGGTCGCATAGGAAATACGGAAATAGGGGCTGAGACCAAAGCCGGAACCCGGAACCAGCGCCACGCCTTCGGCTTCCAGCAAATAGGTTGCGAAATCATCGTCCGAATTAATTGTAGCCCCATTCGGCATTTTGTGACCGATGACGCCCGCACAGCTAGGATATACGTAGAATGCGCCTTGTGGCTTTGGACATTGAATGCCCGGGATCTGGTTCAGCATATCCACAACCATATCGCGGCGTTGCTGGAAGGTCGCCAATTGCTTAGCCATAAATTCCTGCGGGCCGTTCAACGCGGCCACCGCCGCAGCCTGACTGATAGAAGACGGATTGCTGGTGGAATGGCCCTGAATTTCCGCCATCTTTTTAATCAACGCTTCCGGAGCACCGGCATAACCGATACGCCAACCGGTCATGTTGTACGCTTTTGACACGCCATTCAGCGTTAGCGTGCGCTCGAACAGTTTAGGCTCAATCTGCGCAATGGTCATAAATTTGGCGCCGTCATAAAGCAGATGCTCGTAAATATCGTCGGTCAGAATCCAAACATGCGGATGACGCAACAGCACATCAGCCAAGGCACGCAATTCTTTTTCCGTATAAGCCGCGCCCGTCGGGTTGCTGGGTGAATTCAGGATCAGCCATTTGGTTTTCGGCGTGATCGCCTTTTCCAGATCCTGCGGCAGAAGCTTAAAGCCATCTTCAACACGCGTGTTGATGAAAACCGGCGCGCCTTCCGCCAGATTGACGATGTCGGGATAAGAGACCCAGTAAGGTGCCAGGATAATGACTTCGTCGCCGGGGCTAACTGTCGCCATGATCGCATTAAAGATCACTTGCTTGCCACCGGTGCCAACAATGACTTGGCTCGGCTGATAAGTCAGGCCATTTTCGCGCTGGAATTTATTAACAATGGCCTGCTTTAACTCAGGCGTACCATCGACGGCAGTATATTTGGTTTTACCCTGCTTGATGGCGGTCATCGCCGCGTCTTTGATATGATCTGGCGTATCAAAATCCGGTTCGCCCGCCGCAAGACCGATCACATCCTTACCATCAGCTTTAAGTTTTAGGGCTAACTTGGTGATTGCTAAAGTGGGGGAAGGCTTCACTTTATTCAAACGTTGAGCAAAAAATCCCTGTGCGGCAGACATAATAACAGCTCCTTATAAAGGTCGATTTGAGGAGCCAGAATAAGCTTCCAAGCCCTTTTACGCAAGTATGTAACTACTTGAGCTTCCTTCTTAATTCGTTCCAATAATCGAGACGTTTTTTAACTTCACGCTCGAAACCGCGCTCGACTGGACGATAAAACTCCTGCCGTTTCATATCGTCTGGGAAATAATTTTGCCCGGAGAACGCTTCAGTGGTGTCGTGATCATATTCATAGCCTTCGCCATAACCGATATCCTTCATCAATTTCGTCGGCGCATTCAAGATATGTTTTGGCGGCATCAGCGAGCCGTATTCCTTGGCCGCACGCATCGCGGCACCCATTGCGACATAAGACGCGTTCGATTTCGGCGCGGTGGCGAGATAAATGACCAGTTCCGCCAACGCCAACTCGCCTTCCGGGCTGCCCATGCGCTCGTAGGCTTCCCAAGCTGCCAGCGCAATCGGCAACGCCTGCGGGTCGGCAAGACCAATATCCTCGCTGGCGAAACGCGTCAGACGTCGCGCGATGTAACGCGGATCTTCACCACCTGACAGCATGCGCGCGAACCAGTAAAGCGCGGCATCACAGTCGGAACCGCGCAACGATTTGTGCAAGGCGCTGATGAGGTTGTAATGGCTTTCCTGCGCCTTGTCATAGAGCGGGCGGCGGCGCTGCACAAAATCGGCAAGCGTTTGCGGATCAAGTTTCTGTTCCGGCGGCAGAGACAAAAGTTCTTCTACCATCATCAGCACATAACGCCCGTCGCCATCGGCCATGGCTTTTAATGCCGTGCGCGCATCGTCCGTAAGCGGTAGTTTCTTGCTCGCCATTTCTTCGGCGCGCTGCAGCAACAATTCAAGCGCGGCGTCACCAAGCCGGTTAAGTACCAGCACTTGCGCGCGGGACAGCAAAGCGCCGTTGAGCTCGAACGACGGATTTTCCGTCGTGGCGCCGACCAGTGTAACGGTGCCGTCCTCCACATAAGGCAACAGCACATCCTGCTGCGCACGATTAAAACGATGAATTTCATCGATAAATAACAACGTCCCCTGCCCTGCAGCGCGACGTTCTTGTGCGGCCTCGAAAATCTTACGGAGTTCGGCAACGCCGGATGCGACAGCCGATACAGGCTCGAAATAAAGATTTACGTCCTTCGCCAGTAACCGCGCGATTGTGGTCTTACCACAACCCGGCGGTCCCCAAAGAATGAGAGATGCTAGACGCTTTGCTGCCAGCATACGGCCGCAAGCACATGATCCTGCCCTACGACATCGGAGAGTTTCTGCGGCCGCAAACGATCTGCCAATGGTCTTGCGACCGTTTCGGTAAAAAGCGATGGGGCTGAGCGAGCAGGCATACCAACAATATTGGTTGCCTAGACGGTAAAAACAATGGGTTATTTGAGAGCGGCGGCAGCTATTTCCGTACCAGTGAGCCCCGCAGAACCCAGCGCCGCATCGGGCCTTCTGCAAGCGGCAAGTTCGAAGGCTTGATTAATGGCCCTCACTAGTTCCGTAGAGGGATCACTGCCTTTATAACAAGCTGCGCCATGCTCCATCACCTTAAGGGCCACCGCATCATCCCACGGAGAGAAATACATGACGAAGGCTGTATCCTTCAATCGCGGGGCCATACGGATTGCTTCGAGCACACCCAACCCCGACATCGATTTATTCGTGCCAAACATTCGCACGATGGAAGATTGAACGATGACAAGACCACACTTTTTCTCACCTGCGCGCGTTACAGCGTCACAACCATCCGCAGCCCGATGTATTTCGTGAAATCCGGAACCTCGTAAAATTTTGATAGCGGAGGCTCTTACGCTTTGGTAATTACTCGCGACCAGAACTGGGACCGAGCGGCTGATGGAGGAATGGATGAGATCGGAAGTCATGCGATTAAACCCTATTTGCCCCCAGCAAAACCA